>Ga0137361_10002534_pt1 | contig 11645 bp, 10 predicted proteins | sample Mad1_80_16metaG_FD_104923 | JGI IMG/M metagenome (GOLD analysis project Ga0137361, IMG submission 104923) | Vadose zone soil microbial communities from Angelo Coast Range Reserve, California, USA - Mad1_80_16 metaG | ecosystem: Environmental > Terrestrial > Soil > Vadose zone | place: USA... | reverse complement strand
GGATACCGGCCCGGCCGTTTTTCATTCAATGTGAAGGGCGGCCGCTGTGAAGCCTGCGAAGGCGAGGGAATGAAACGCATTGAGATGAATTTTCTTCCCGATGTTTACGTGCTGTGCGATGTTTGTCGCGGGGCTCGCTACAACCGCGAGACCCTCGCCGTCAGGTATAAAGGGAAGTCGATCGCCGACCTGTTGGACACCACGGTTGAAGAGGCCCTGCCGCTGCTGGAAAATATTCCCCAGATAAAACAGAAGTTGCAGACCCTGCTTGATGTAGGGCTCGGCTACATCAAGCTGGGCCAGGCGGCGACGACATTGTCAGGCGGCGAAGCCCAGCGCATCAAGCTGGCGAAAGAGCTCTCGAAGCGGGCGACGGGGCGCACGATCTACATTCTCGACGAGCCAACCACCGGACTTCACTTCGCGGACGTGGACAAGCTGCTTGACGTGCTTCAGCGTCTGGTCAGTCTGGGGAACACCGTGATCGTGATCGAACATAATCTCGATGTGATCAAGAGCGCGGATTTTATCATCGATCTTGGGCCCGAAGGCGGAGCGAACGGCGGCCGCTTAGTCGCCACCGGCACGCCCGAAGAAGTCGCCGCCGTGCGCCGTTCGCACACCGGACAAGTGCTGAAGCCGCTACTGAATCGGAACGCAAGAAGGAACGGTGGTAGGAAGATTCGAGAATCTACTTTCACTAGTTCTCATGAAGAATCGAAGAAGACTGCGTGATATACTTGCCTCATGGATCCGAATATCGAAAACGCAAGGGTTGACCGAACCGCATTCAAAGTCTTCTCGTCATGCGAAGAAGCAGAGGCCGACGACCGAGAATATTGGCACTCGCGCTCTCCCCAGGAACGGGTGCGCCAAATCGAGTTTCTGCGCCGGTTAAACTATGGATCTCGAGCTACCGAACGACTTCAAAGAGTTCTTGAAATTACTACGCGCGCACGGCGTTAAGTACCTCCTGATTGGCGGCTACGCAGTCGGAATCCATGGCTACGTGCGGGCTACCAATGATATTGATTTTTGGATTGCAATGAGTCCCGATAACGCAAATCGCGTCGTAGGACTTCTCAAAGACTTCGGATTTGACGTTCCCGAATTGTCGAGAGACTTATTTCTTGAGCGAGATCAAATTGTGCGGATGGGAGTTGAGCCCGTGCGCATTGAAGTTATGACCACAATATCCGGAGTTGAGTTCGACGACTGTTATCCCGAAAGGGTCGAGACGACGCTGGACGATTTGCCTGTGAGTGTAATCAATTTGCGCGATTTAAGAATCAACAAAGAGGCCAGCGGGCGACTGAAAGATCTCGCCGATCTGGAGAACTTGCCGAAGGCCCAGTCATGACGGATCGGATCGCCTCCATCGTCAGTGGCAGTCTCGAAGTAAAGCGGCGTTTTTTTGAGACACACGCTGATGAAGTTATCAAGGCAGCTGCCCTGATCGCCGAGGCGTTTAAGGCCAACGGAAGACTATTGATCTTCGGTAATGGCGGTTCAGCAGCCGATGCCCAGCATATTGCGGGCGAATTAGTTAATCGGTTTCTTCAGACGCGTCGTGGGTTACCGGCGATTGCGCTGACAACCGATGGCGGCGCGCTGACTTGCATTGCCAACGACACCGGATTTGAAAATGTTTTTGCCAGACAGATCGAGGCGCTGGGAACGAAAGGTGATATATGTGTTGCCATTTCTACTTCGGGAGCGTCGCCAAATATCGTGCGCGCTTGCGAGCAAGCGCGAGAGCAGGGAATCAAAGCTATCGGTTTGCTTGGCTGCGACGGTGGCCGCGTAGCTGCGCTTTGCGATCTGGCGTTGATTGTTCCGAGCAACGATACCCAACGAATTCAGGAAACGCATAACTTAGTCGGTCACGTATTGTGTGAATTGATCGAGTCAGAGATGTTCCCGTTACAGAACCGGGAGCGGTAGCGACCGGCCCCGTTTGTGATTTCTGAGTTGCCTCTATGATCCGCTCGCTACCGCTCGCGGTTCTGACACGCAGCGATAGCGAGCGGCTAAGAGCCGGCAGGGATGCCGGCGTACCGGATGCAGGATGCGTGCGCTCCAGCATGTCCATTTACGAAAACCTTCAGCCGATCAGTCTCGACGAAGTCAGTACCTATCCGCTTTCATCGCGGCCCAGCAAGGTCACTGTCAAAGACTTCGCAAGCCCTATCGCTGAGAAATCTTCCCTGCGCGATTATCTCGCTGCGCTGCCGAACATTCTTGCGGTGCAGAGCATCCGGGATCTCGCCGTTCGCATGCGGCGTGCGCGTGAATTGAGCAAGCCAATCATCTGGGGCATCGGTGGCCATGTGATCAAAACTGGCCTGGGACCGATTATGATCGATTTGATGAACCGAGGATTTGTCACCGCGATCGCCGGCAATGGTTCCGTGCTGGTTCACGATGCCGAGATTGCGATGGCGGGTTCGACTTCCGAAGATGTCGATGCCACGTTGGGCGTCGGGTCATTCGGTGGCGCTGAAGAAACCGGAAGACTGCTTAACGATGCGGCCCGGCACGGCGCGGGCAATGCGATTGGATTAGGCGAATCGCTGAGTCGTGCTCTGCTGGAATTGAAGCCTCAGTACGAAAATCTTTCGGTGCTCTGTGCGGCGTACAAAGCGCGAATTCCTTGTACCGCCTTCATCACCATTGGCGGCGACATCGCTCACTTTCATCCGAACGCTGACGGCGCAGCGCTGGGAGCGACATCGCACACAGACTTTCGTTTGCTGGCTGAAATCGTTCGACGCATGAATGGCGGCGGCGTCTACCTCAATGTCGGTTCAGCCGTGACCTTGCCCGAAGTGTTTTTGAAGTGCGTGACGCTGATCCGAAATCTCGGGTTTCAACTCAATGACATCACCACGGCGAACTTCGATTTCATTCAATCGTATCGGCCGCTGGCCAACGTTGTGCGGCGGCCCACGGCTGACGGCGCCGGTCGCGGTTATGCGATCACCGGTCATCATGAGTTGACTATTCCATTGCTGGCAGCTGAACTCATCTGTGGAGCAGGAGTGGAATAACTTCGCTCAGCAATTTCATGCCCGCGATTACTAAAACTACCGACAGCCAACGCCTGATTCCGCCAACCGGCAAGCGCCGTGTGCCTAACTCGGTTCCTATCCATCCGCCGACGAGGACTGCGGGCGCCCAGACAAAGGCTTCGTGCGGCAATGTCTCGAGTGCCGCCAAGTGATTGAATAAACCGTGTCCCAGCAAACCCGCGATCGAGTTTACCAGAATAAACGTGACGGAAACTCCGGAAGTCTCTTTAGTTTTGGCCCAGCCCTTGAGGAGTAAGAGCGGACTCAGAAATATCCCGCCGCCGACTCCGGTCAGTCCGGAAAGGAAACCGATTCCAGCGCCCAGTATCAGCGCAAGTCCAATAGGAACCAGTTCCGTCTCTTGGGTATCGGCACGCCGCGCGCTGAAGAACAACCGCACTGCGCTGTAAAGCAGCACCGCGCCCACGAGCCCTTTGTACACGGACGCGGGCAAGGGCAACCAGCCACCGAGAAATGACGCGGGTATGGAAGCGACGGCGAAAGGCCAGAACGTTCGCCATGAAAAGAAGCCCGCGCGCAGAAATCTGATCGTGCCCACGGTCGCGACAATAATGTTAAGGGTGAGTGCGGTGGGCCTCATCAATGCGGGCGGCGTATTGAACAGCGCCATCGCCGCCAAATACCCTGAAGCGCCGGCGTGACCCACGGTCGAGTACAAGAGCGCCACTGCAAACATCAGGAGCGCGATAATTGCAATCGTAGTAGCGTCCAATGCTTTGTTGAAATACTGAAATAGGAAGTACGCCCCGATGAGAACACACGGCGCAGCAAAGGCGCAACCGCGGTCACCCAACGAAGCGGTTTCTTGTTCTCTCTCCCTTTGGGAGAGGGCCAGGTGAGGGCGCGAAGCGTAGATATAAAAAGAAGCGAGGATGTGGTCGCGGTGCTCGCTAACCCCTCCCCCCAACCCTCTCCCAGCGGGAGAGGGCGATTGGCAAAGGAGACCTAAACTTTGACGACTACAAACTCTTGGCACACTGGCGCAACCTCCACGCTTTTGCTGTGAGTCGCGGCGAGTTATAATTTCATTCCCCCTTTCATCCGAATCCTGATCGTAGAAGTCGAGGCATGGAAGCGACCAAGCTAAATTACTTTAGGAAGCGTTTGCTGGCTGAATTGCGCCAGCATGCGCGCCAGATTGGGGAAGATCAGGCTGCTGCGATTGACGCTGCGAATGACGGCGCGAAAGAGAGCGCCGATCTCTCGTTGCGTGACGTGATCGGAGAAATTGCCTTAAGACTGGGTGAGCGCGAATCACAAATGGTGGCCGATATCGATCAGGCCCTGATGCGGATTGAAGAAGGCTCGTATGGACAATGCGTGCGCTGTAGCAAACCGATTGATGAGCGTCGGCTCGAAGCCCTGCCCACAGCTCGCTATGACGCTATATGTCAGGCGGCGATTGAAGAAGCGAACGGAAGAACCGCGCGGCCCACTTTGTGACCGGCTCGGAGTCAAGCTTTAGGTTGTGAGTGGAAAAACATAATCCTAAAGTTGAGCTCTGAGACTCCTGTCTCATGACCAACTACCTGAATCTGCCTATTGGGAAAAGCGCACCCGATGAAGTCAACGCGGTGATCGAGATTCCTCGCGGGCAAACCAACAAGTACGAATATGATAAGGAGCTTAACGTATTTCGGCTCGACCGCAATTTGTATTCGCCGGTTCACTATCCCGGTGACTACGGCTTCATCCCGAGCACACTTAGCGACGATGGAGATCCGCTCGACGTGCTGGTGCTGGTTGACGCCCCCAGCTTTACCGGTTGCGTGATGATCGTGCGCCCAATCGGCATGTTACGGATGGTGGATCAGGGAAGGGAAGACGAAAAGATTCTCGGTGTAGGCACGAACAATCCCATTTACAAAGACGTGCGCGATTATGACGAGCTATACCCGCACGTCACGCTGGAGATCGAACACTTCTTCACGATTTATAAAGAGTTGGAGGCCAAGACGACGCGCATCGCTGGTTGGCAGGATGCGGAGCATGCCCGTAACGTAATTAGCGCGAGCCAGGAGCGTTTTGCGAAGAAGCAGACTCCGCCTTAGGCGCTCTTCCGGATCCGATCGTTTTTCGATAGTCCGCTCCCTCAATAACAACAGTCTTGCACATTTCATAGAGCCTTGAACGCAGTGCCGACCCGATCCTATCTTCAAGAACTTCGCCGCTCAGAAGTTTCTTAATCTGCTTCTCAACAATTTCAATCTGAGGAGCTGAGTTGGTTCGGCTGTTCCTGTGTCGCTCCAGAATTGCTTTTAATTCGGAGACGCGGGTGTCGACTTGTAGATCGTCGAGATAGTTGGTCGTAAAAATGGTGAGTCTCTTGTCATTATAGCGAGTGTTAATTATTTGCATCATTGTGTCGCGAACCCAATCAGTAGGTTTGGAGGACCCAAGCTCGTCGAGAACCAGCACATCGGCTTGAAATACCGGTTCCAGAACCTTTAGCTCTGAAGTCTGCGAAACAGGATTATAAGAATCTTGGATCTTTTTCAGGAGGGCACCAAATTGATAGAACAAACCACGGACCTGATAAGTATTAATTAACTCCGTTAAAATCGCTGCTGCTAAGTGAGTTTTACCGACGCCAACGTCACCAACGAGTAGCAAACCTCGTCCCTCAAGCTCAAGATAGCTCTCGAAGACGATTTGGGCTTCCCTCTTCGCTATCCATTTTGATGTTGCCTCTTTTGAATCTCCTACCGGAACATCGTAGTTAGCGAGCGTGCAATGCTGGTACCGAGGCGGAATTCGCGCCGCCCGTAACAGACGCTCGCGATAATCAGGCGATTGACAGCGACAGCGGCGCGCGCCAACGCCGGGCACCACTTCCATGCCAGTACCAAAGCAATAAGGACACGCTCCTTCACTCCCCGTATCCGGCGCGGAATCACGATCTCGGTTTACAGTTGAATCCGCGTTGGGCGGCGAATTCCCGACCACGTGAAAACGATTTTGCTTTGCCTTCAAAGAGGTCATTTTAATTGCAACGCAGGATTATATCATTCGAGGGCCATGCAGAATGAAGAATGACCGTTCGATTCTTGTTTTATGATCGATCTGTTGAGACTATTTCGATCGAACAGGTTCTAGCCTTCCGCTCGACGTTCTCTTAGCAACCGAACGTGAAAAGCAGCCATCTGAGAAAACGGGGTTATTCGGCTAGTGCCGCGAGCGTCGCGCAAAGTCGCGGACAGCCTCGCGAGAGGTTGCGAGAAAAGCGGCACGGCAATAACACTCGATACCTCCTGTGATTTACCGCTCGGCGTCGAAGATCCGTCGAGCGGTCTTTTTTTAATTTCTCATGCTACTGCTAAACATAGTCCACGGATGCGATTTCATGTCGCGCATTAGATCGTTCGTCCAACCGTAATCAGGATGTGCCTTCAGGAAAGTTGAGGCGATGAAATCCTCGCCGCAAGGGTGTCCCATTGCGGCCCAGATTTGCATCTTCTCGGCCATTTGGCTGTCAACGGCTTTCGCCTGCACGGTGCCGCCGGGAAAGAACTTGCCCCAGTCCCATTCCGGAATGCCGCGTGGTGATCGATCGACACAGCCACAAAGGCTCCGTTCGTTTGGCCCAGACTTCTGCTCGAAGGAGTCGTAGGTGTCGCCCTCCATTTGTTTCACGGTCTCAACATCGATCAGCGACTTCGATTTCTCTACGAGCTGTTCCCAACGTTGCTTTCTCGCCAGTGGCGAACCCTGACGGTTGTTAAAGTCAAAGTCAGTTTCCGACTTGGCCAATTTCGGATCGACGGGAAAGTTTGAGCCGACGAAATAGCCATCCTTCGTTCTACGTACGCTGTGCTCTTTGAGTCCAAGTTCGAAGAGGGCAATCTCACCCGTCTTGTTGTCGCCCAGTAGCCAGTCGTTGGCGTAGCCGCCGTTGTTGCCGTCCAACATGATTCGCACATAGTCGTCGATGGAGTTGCTGTATTGTAGCGCTTTGCGGGCGCGATAAAACTCCGGCGAACCAGCCGGATCGAACAGGGTGAAACCGGTAATCGTGGTTTCGGTGATCATGATGCCGGCAGCGTTGATCCCGAAATCATCGTCGCTGGTAATCACACCCGGCAAGCCGTCCATCAGGATGCGATAGCCGCGCGCCGGCTTGATATCGAAGATAATGTTCCATCGCTCGCCGACGATATAATTGGTCCAGGTATTATGGCCCATCACGATGCGATGATCTTTCGTATAGCTACCGGTCGCGACCATAGCGCTGCAATTACCCGGTGCGTGCGTCGTCGGCAGGCGGCCCTGTTTTTTCTCCAGCCACGGTAGATAATAGTAAGGAAGCTCTTCCAGCGCGTTCAGGGCGACAATGTCCCAGCGGTCGGCCTTCACGCCCGCATCGTTCAATCCTTTGACGATGCCGTCAAGCTCGCGCTGAAATTCGGAATCGATCTTCGACCAGAGAATTTCTTGCGAAGCCTTCCGATAGAATTCCCAATCGCGCTTACTTTCGTGCTGCAGAAACGGCTTGACCACTCGCAAAAGGTCTTCGATCTCTTTGGCCAGGAGCTTGCCGTGCTGATAACCGATTTGTTCGGGTGAGCCCTGAAGGTGGACATAAATCCAGCCGTTACGCTCGAACCTATAGCTGCCGTTCAGGCGATCGTCTTCAGAAATTGTCGGTTTCCATTGGACGAAGCGAAAACCGCTCAATGAAAGGATTGCGACGGCGAGTGTCAGCGTGCTCAAGAGTTTCAGTTTCATGATTGAATATCCTCAGCCTTTGAGAATGGGTTTTGAGACTTCAAGCCACGAGAATGTACTCAACCGCAAATCCAAGGATTGAACTCTCAACACCTGATTTCCGAGTTTCTCATTTTATTCATCTTGATGTTAAAGTACAGAGTTTGTTTTGGCTCTCGATCTTTCATCCGCGTTAACCGTGAAGCAAATCATCGCCACAGACCACGCGCCTGGTGCTATTGGCCCATATTCACAAGCCGTTCGCGCGGGCAACCTGGTGTTTGCGTCGGGACAGATTCCGATCGATCCGGCTACCGGTGAATTCGTTGTTGGTGGAGTCGCCGAGCAAACTGAACAGGTGCTGCGCAATTTGGCTGCCGTGTTTGAAGCCGCGGGTGTCGGATTGAATCAGGTTGTTAAGACGACGGTTTTCCTGGTGGACATGGAAGACTTTACCGCGATGAATGAAGTTTATGGGCGGTTCTTTGGCGAGCAGCCCCCGGCACGCGCCACGGTACAGGCGGCGCGATTGCCGCGTGATGCGAAGGTAGAAATTGAGGCGATAGCCGTGTCAGAAGCGGGAGCGGTAGCGAGCGGATCCTAGAAGCATGGCCTGGACGATAAAGGTCCTGTCGCTATCGCTCGGGGTTCTGAAAAGTTCAAGCCGCTTTCGCTATTTTTCCGGCTTTGATACAGCTCGTGCAAATCTTCATGCGGCGTACACCGCCTTGCGGCAACTGAACGCGGATTGACTGTAAATTAGGATTGAAAACACGTGGCGTCCGATTGTTGGCGTGCGAGACATTGTTGCCAAACTGCGGGCCTTTGCCACAAACTTCACAACGCTTAGCCATGATTGCTGATACGCTCCTGTCGATTAACGCGCGACGCCACGGTGTGGATCGGCGGAGGTCTTTGAAACGAAAACCATAACAAACAGAGTGAGGAGCGGTCAAGGAAGCTTCTCAACAATTTAAGGAGCAAGAAACCAACGTGCAAACAAAACACCTACGATTCTTCGAGCTGATGTTCTTAATGATCGGCGCGATGCTATTCGCGGCCTGTGGCTCTGGAACCGACTCCGGCCCAGCCAACACCGTGGCCGCTACGGTCAATGGCAAGAAGATCATGGTTGCCGAAGTCGAGCGGATGATCCAACAACAGACGCAGGGCAAACAGGCGCAGCTTTCCAGCCATGCCCTCGCTCAGGCGCGCCTCTCAGTGCTCGAAAACCTGATTCAGCGCGAGGTCCTTTTCCAGCGTGCAGAGCAGGAAAAGCTGCTGCCGACCGATGAAGAAATTACCAACGCGCTCAATAAGCAGAAGCAAGACAGCGGCATGACCGATGAAGAATTCGCGCGCCAGCTAAAAGAGCAAAACATGACCATGGAGGCGCTCCGTGAAGAATCGAAGAAGGATATTGCTATCTCGAAGCTTCAGGGCAAATACGCCGGCAAAATTACCATCAGCGATCGCGAGGTTGAAGATTACTATACGGCGAACAAACAAGAGTTTATCCTTGGTAGAGGCGTCGAGTTGGCGGATATCGTCGTAGATCCTCAGGACAACGGCCTTCAGGATGACGCTAAGACTGAGGCGGAAGCCAAGCAGAAGATTGACGGCGTCTACCAGCAGCTTAAGACCGTGGGCACTGAAAGATTCGGCGACGTGGCGCTGGCGAAGAGCGAAGATCAAAGCCGACTCAAGGGTGGAGACATTGGATTTGCCTCTGAAGATGATCTGAAGCGAAATAATTTTCCGCCCGCTTTGATCGCTCGATTGTTTGCGATGCAACCAGGAGAATATACGGAGCCGGTGCAGTTCAATGGCCGCTGGTACATCTTCAAACTGAAGCGAAAACAATTGGAAGTTGAGAATCGCACCTTGGAGAGCCCCGGCGTGCGCCAGCAGATCACGCTCGAGTTGACCGATCAGCGAAAGCAGATTCTAAACGCAGCCCTCCTTACTGTGGCGATGTCCGAAGCGAAGGTGGTTAACAATCTGGCCACGGAGATTTTGAATAACCCGAGTAACCTGGGCTTGCGTCCGGCTGGGCCGGAACCCTCGAAAGCTGCCGGCAGCCCAACGGTGACTCCGTCTTCGAGCACCTCGCCGGCCGCCAAAGCGAGTGCAACCCCCGCGAAGGCAGGGTCGCCCGGGAAGTAGTTATCTCAAACTTTTGCGATTCGACGGGTGCGAGCAAGAAGTACTTGAGTTCGCACCCGTTTTGATTTGCTGGGAGCGCGGAGGTCCCGTCCGCCAGGAGCTGGTAATAGCAAAAGTTGAGTTGATTTAATGGAAGTTCGGTCGAATAGTTTGAATTGACCGTGTGTTTGGCAACACGCTATGCGGACGAGACGTCCGCGCTCCCAGTCTTATGTTGTTTCGGCTTACCGACGTTTACAAATCCTTTGGCTCGCAGGACGTTCTGCGCGGCACGTCTTTTCAGATCAATCCCGGCGAGCACGTCGGTTTGGTCGGACGCAATGGCGCGGGCAAAACGACGATTTTTCGCTTGGTAACCGAAGAAGAAATGCCCGATCGCGGTGAAGTCGCGCGTGCTCGTGGACTCAAGCTCGGACTGCTCGCGCAGCATGTCCACTTCGACCTGGGCTCGACCGTGCACGAGTCCGCGCTCGCAGCGTTTGGCCATCTGCAACAGCTCGAGCATGAGATGCATGAGCTGGAGCATCGCATGGCTGACCCGGGCGACGATCTGGAAAAGATTCTTTCTCGTTATAGCGATCTGCAACACGAGTTTGAGCGGGAAGGGGGCTTTGAATATTCCGCAAAAGCCGAAGCGATCCTGCAAGGTCTGGGTTTTGACCGCGAGGCCTGGCAGATGGAGACCGAAAAACTTTCCGGCGGACAGCAGAATCGTTTAGGACTCGCCCGTTTGCTGCTTTCGGAACCGGACGTGCTCTTGCTGGACGAGCCAACGAATCATCTCGATGTGAGCGCTGTCGAATGGCTGGAAGAATTTCTGCAAACGTACCCTTCGGCTTTTGTCATCATCAGCCACGATCGTTATTTCCTGGATCGGGCCTGTGTGCGAATCATTGAGATGGAACTCGGGCGCGCGACCAGTTACAAAGGGAACTATTCAGGCTACCTTGTCGAGCGTGAAGAGCGGCGCGAGATTCAACAGCGCGCTTATGACAATCAGCAACGACTAATCGCTAAGACTGAAGAATTCATCCGTCGCAATCTCGCCGGCCAGAAGACGAAACAGGCGAAGTCCCGACGTACGATGCTACAACGTCTGGATCGCGTTCAAGCGGTGCGCGCCGAACAATCCTCCGGAGATTTTCGTTTGCAGGAAATCGAGCGCGCGGGTACGCACGTGCTGACCGTGGATGAAGCCACGATTGGGTACGGAGACCATCCTCTGGCGCGGGGCATTTCGCTGATTCTCCGCCGCGGCGAATGCCTCGGAGTGATCGGTCCAAACGGATCGGGCAAGACGACCTTCTTGAAAACAATCCTCGGAATAATTCCGGCTTTGTCAGGCGACTTGCGATGGGGGGCCAAAGTTCAGATTGGTTATTATGCGCAACAACTCGAAGACCTCGACGATCGAAACGAGATCATCATGGAATTGCGGCGCGTTGCCCCTGCAAACGCTACTGCCGGCGAGCTGCGATCTTTTCTCGCAAAGTTCCTTTTCTCTGGCGACGATGTCTACAAACACGTGGGCGATCTTTCCGGCGGAGAGAAGGGAAGGCTCTCGCTGGCGAAGTTAATCTACTCGCGCGTCAATGTGCTGGTGCTCGACGAACCGACGAACCATCTTGACATTCCTTCCCGGGAAGCTTTGGAAGCAGCGCTCGCCGCCTATGAAGGAACAAT
>Ga0137361_10002532_pt1 | contig 11648 bp, 11 predicted proteins | sample Mad1_80_16metaG_FD_104923 | JGI IMG/M metagenome (GOLD analysis project Ga0137361, IMG submission 104923) | Vadose zone soil microbial communities from Angelo Coast Range Reserve, California, USA - Mad1_80_16 metaG | ecosystem: Environmental > Terrestrial > Soil > Vadose zone | place: USA... | reverse complement strand
TTCCACCGCGCGGCGTTGGACGCTTCGAAAAAAGCGAAAATCTCCTACGCGTGCTCTCCACAACTTCTGGAGGCTACAATTCGTTGTGCTTCCCAGCGTCCCAGCCATACTCGTAAGCGGGCTCTCTGAGCGCCAGAGTAGGTCGACCTCTGTCGCCAACGCGGCTGCACAAACGCTACGCCATCTCGAGCCCATTTTCATCCTTCGTTGTGGGCCCCTGGGGACCATGATTTACTCGTAGCGCAGCGCCTGGATCGGGTCCACGCGGGTCGCGCGTCTCGCGGGAATATAGCAAGCCGCCAGCGCCACTCCGAACAAGATGACCGTGACGCTCGCAAACGTCGGAAGGTCCGTCGCGGTCACACCGAACAGCAAACTGGCCATCAACCGCGTGAAAACAAACGCCAGTACCAGCCCCGCCGCCACGCCGATCAGGATCATTCCTGTGCCCTGCTTCATCACCAGTCCCAGCACGTCTCCGCCTTGCGCGCCAAGGACCATGCGTAATCCGAATTCCTTCGTTCGCCGCGCGACGGAATAGGACACCACGCCGTAGATGCCGACGGTGGCGATCGCGAGAGCGACACCGGAAAAAAGCGAGAGCAGCAGGGTCAGGAATCGCGGCCGCGCCTGGGCGCGCAAAAGCACATCCTCCATCAACCTCACATCCGCCAACGGCAACGACGGATCGATCTCATTCATTTGCTCGCGCACGACGCCGGCCATCGCGCGCGGGTCGCCTCCTTGCGCGCGCATCACCACGTACATGTCGGAACTCCCTTGACCCGAAGGCTGGCGGAAGGGCAGATAGATTTCCGTGCCCGCCGGCCGGTCGAGTCCGGCATTTTTCACGTCGTCCACAATGCCGACAACGGTGCACCAGTTTCTGTTGCCGCTGGGACGCACGCGCCGTCCAAGGGCATTCTGATTCGGCCAGAATGTCAGTGCCATGGTCTTATTGACGACGGCAACTTCGGGCGCGTCCTGCACGTCGCGCGATTCGAACAGCCGGCCATCCATCAAGCGAATTCCCATGGTTGTAAAATAATCCTTGCTGACTGATTGATAGAAATCGACGTTTTGAATCGGACCGCCCTCCTTCATTACGAATCCTTCGATATCCGTATCGTTCATGTTGGGCGGTCGGAGCGGCGCCAATCCGGAAGCAAGCGCGGTGGATCGCACGCCGGGGAGATTTGTCAGGCGTCCTTCGAAGCGCGTCCAGAAATCAGTGATTTTGGCGTTGTCCGTGTACGTTCCGCTCGGCAGCGACACACGCAGGGTGAGCACATCATCGGCATGCAGGCCGGTATGGACTTCCTGCAATTTCCAAAAAGCGCGCAGCATCAACCCGCAGCCGATGAGCAAGACCAGAGCCATTGCCAATTCGCCGGCAACGAGAACGCGGCGAAAGATTTGCGCTCCGGCCGCGGCGGTGGTGCTGCCCGCTGTGTCCTTTAGCGATTCGGAGATTCCGCTGAAGATGAGCGGCGCAAGCGGCGCGAGTCCAAAAAGAATTCCTGTGAGCACGCTGGTACCGAGCGTGAAGAGGAGCACGCGCCAGTCCATGGCAATTTCGTCCGCGCGCGGAATGCCGCCCGCGTTCGTCAGTTGAACCAGGCGCACTCCCGCAAACGATAACGTGACGCCGAGGGCCGCGCCGCAGAGCGCGAGCAAAATTCCCTCCGTCACAAATTGCCGCGCGAGCCGCACCAATCCGGCTCCCAGGGCCCCGCGAATGGCAATTTCGCGGCGACGTGCTTCCGCACGCGCGAGAAGCAGGTTGGCGACATTTACGCTTGCGATCAACAGAACGAACACCACCGCGCCCAGCAGCATCAACAATGCCGGCCGCACGCTCGCAACCACTTCCGCTTGCAGTGGAAAACTGACGATGGTGTGAGTCTTCGGATGGAAGCTATGCGTCTTCGGCACCCGTTTTTCGCCGTAACTCTGAACGAGCGAAGCGAACTCTCCCTGCGCTGCGCCTCCGGAAACGCCCGGCTTCAATCGGCCCAGCAGGTAGTAATTGTGGCCGCCTCGATTTCCCGGAATTGCCGGATCCAATCGTAAAGCGGTCCAGATTTGCGCCGGCTCTGGCTCGCCCGGCGGAAACTGAAAACCCTTCGGCATCACGCCGATGATGGTGCACTTCAAGCCATCGAGATACGTCTCGCGGCCGACGGCATGGGGGTCACCCGCAAAAACGCTTTGCCAGGTGCCGTAGGAAATATCCGCCACCACCTGCGCTCCGGGTACGTCGTCCGTTGACGATATCAGGCGCCCTTGGATTGGCGCCACGGCAAGCATTTCCAGGAGTCCGCCGGTCACGTAGGCCGCCGTGACGCGCACGGGTTGCGTTTTTCCCGCCAGGTTTGCTCCGCCGGTGATCCACATATCGAGTGAGGTCCAGGAATGCGTATCCCGGCGAAGATCCAGAAATTCTGGCCCGGAAGTCCAGAAGCGGTGGAGTCCGCCGTTCGGGAACGTTGGAAATTCCGTGTAGACTCGAATGAGCTGTTCGGGGTGCGCGTAGGGCAGCGGTTGCAGGAGCACGGCATTCACGACCGTGAAAATCCCGGTCGTGGCTCCAATTCCGAGCATCAGGCACAGCACCGCCGCGGTCGTGAAGCCGAGGTTCTTGCGCATCATTCGAACGGCAAACTGGATGTCTTGCCAGAGCGTTTCCATCGGATACCTCCACCGGAGAAAGGTACGTTTGCAGACTGTGGGATGTTCCTGGTAACTGCTGATGGTAGACGTGCAAAACGGGTATTGGTTTCCTGGCCAGCATGGTCCCTGACCTGCTTTGGCTTCAGCACTTTACGGGGTCGGCGGAAGGAGCTTCCAGGAGGAAGTTTCTGCCGCAACCTCCGGGGTAGAGAGCTGCTCGCGCGTGGCGAGCCATGCTTCCAACTGCTCTCGTCCCTTGTCATGGAACGAATGAATGAGGATTCCGGCCATTCCTTCCTGATTCATCCAGGCGACTTGTCCTCTGCCGCTGACCGTTGCCCCGAACGGCAATTCGAATTCGAAATCGATCATCGTGGAATGCTTCAACTCTCTCGTGGTGCGAACCGCGATCCCGCCTTCGCTCAGGTTGGCCATCCTGGCCCGCTGATCCCCATCCGCGTCTTTGAGCAGCACGGGCAGGTTCACGGTATGGCGAAAATACCGCCTGTGCTCGCGCTCCATCATCTCTTTTGCGATGGTGATGTGCAGAGCGACGCTCTCGGCTGTCAGTGGCTTTAAGAGCAGGAAGTTGGCGCCCGCGCTCAGCGTGACGGTGGATTCTTTCGAGCTCTGGACGCAAGCGAAAATGACCGACTTCGAATTGGACGTTCCTTTGCGGATGTCCATGATCAGTTCCAGCGCTCCCGGAGCTTCCATGTCCACGAAGACGCCGTCCAATTTGCGCCGCCTCAGGCTGTCGCGCGCGGACTCAGCGCCGGGCGATAAACTCGATTTGGCTCCGTATTTCTTTACCCCGCGGGAAATGGCGGTGGCAGCCGCGTAGTCGCTGGACACCAGCACGAACTCGAGCGTCAAGGGCGGGGTCATGGCGGTCGAAATGCTCCACCGCTAATCTGGAGATCTTCTTGATGGGCTTACAATCTCCGACAATAAAGCGCGGACTCCTCAACTGTCGAGGCTTTTCGCCCCGCCCTGCCCCCAATCGAACACTCCCAGGCCCTCCTCGGGTCTCTTGCCACTCGGTGGATCGTGACCCAGGGGATTTCAGCATCGATGGCCTGCCTTCCGGATTACGTTGTTCGGAAGAAAAAATGCCACAAAACATCCACGGCGGCGTGGACCAGAGCCGAAGCGAAGATCGAGCCCGTCTTGCGCCACGTCCATCCGTAGAAAAAGCCTGCGATGGAAGCGAGCAACACGTAGCGCCAATTGGGAAAGCCCATGTTGGTGATGTGGGAGAAACCAAAAAGAAGGGAAGCGGTCCACCAGCCCGCGAGTTGGCTTTTGAAGGCACGAGCCAGCATGTTTTGGAGCAAGCCGCGAAAAAGAAACTCTTCCGGCCACGCGGTAAAGAAGAGAATGCCGAGCGAGAGCAACGGCAGCGATTTCCATTCGCTGAACCGCGGAGCAAATTCAATGAAGTGGATGGCCCTGCCGAGAGGAATGGCGATGCAGCCGAAGACGATGAAGCTGGCGAGCACGAAAAAACTCCAGTGGCGGCCCCAGCCGATGGAATAACCGATGCCATTGATGCGGCGCAGGAGAACGAACGAGGCGAGCGCGACGTTCACGCAGAGCAGCACCGTGAAAACGTACGCGAGGCGGCCGCCGGGATAGGGCCACAACCAGTGCGATGGCGAGAATTTCACGGCCACCCAAATTCCCGCTATGGTTACGAAGTCTTGCCAGCAGCCGAGTGGTTGCCGTTGCGCGGAGGCCGCGAGCGCCAGTGGGATGAAAACGAGACCGGCGGTCGCGGCGGCGCGCGTGAACGCGAAAGTATTTGTTCCCAGGGCGTAAATCAGGTAGATAAGGAACACCGCGACGCCCAGCAGGAAGCCGCTGCCGGCGCCGAAGCGTGCAGCAAGGCTTTCCGGTACGCCGCGCGCGGCAAAAAGAAACATCACGAGAAAGAAAAACGCAAAGGCCGTCAGCGTGGCCGCAAAGCCGCGGCCGCCATAACCAAGCCATGAGGCGTAGAGCGCTCCCGTGAGCGTGAGCGCGGCCCACAGGCCGAGCATGGGAAGCGGGCCGAGTTGGCGAGCGGCAGACAAGCGAGGATTGTAACGCAGAGCGATGGCAGACCAAATCCAACCGGCGCCCCAACGCCTCGCGTACATCGACTGGATGCGCGGCCTGGCGTGCGTACTGATGTTTCAGACGCATTGCTATGATTCCTGGCTGAGCCCGGAGGCGCGAAATTCTGCTTTGATGGCCTGGTCGCGGCTGGGCGGAACGCTGCCGGCGCCGCTCTTCATTTTTCTCGCAGGGATTTCCGTTGCGCTAGTGACAGAGAAAATGCGCGAAAAGGGAATCGACCGGGGCGCGATCGCGAAGCAGACGATTTTGCGCGGTGCGGAAGTTTATGGACTGGGATTGCTTTTTCGCTTGCAGGAATTTGCCCTGGGCTACCCCTGGTCGCCCGCGACGGATTTGCTGCGCGTGGACGTGCTGAACATTCTTGGCCTTTCCATGATGCTTTTGGGCGGGCTTTCTTGGCTCACCGGGAAAGGCGACATCAACGCCGCGAGGATTCGAACGCTCATCGCAGGGTTGATTGCTGCCGCGGGCGTCGCGATGTCCACGCCGCCGCTCTGGACCACGCATCGCCCAAAATTCCTGCCGTGGCCGCTGGAGTCCTACATCAACGGCGTGCACGTTTTCAAAGAGCCGCAGCCGTGGCTCTTTCCGCTGTTTCCCTGGACAGCGTTTGCTTTCGCGGGACTCGCGATCGGTTTTTTTGTCTTTTCGGAATTTGCGCGCCGCAGAGAGGGATTGGCATTTGCAGCCCTGGGTGGTGCTGGAATCGTCGCCATGCTTCTTTCGGTGGCATTCGATTCGTCGCGCATCCAGCTCTACGCCGTCTACGACTATTGGCATAGCGGCCCGAATTTCTTCCTGATGCGCTGCGGCATCCTGCTCGTGATTTTGTTTTTGGTTTACGCGTGGTGCCGCTGGGGTTTTGGACAGAAGGGATTCAGCCCGCTCATCCAGCTCGGGAAGACTTCGCTGCTGGTCTACTGGGTGCATATCGAATTTGTTTACGGGAGATTTTCGATCCTGCCAAAAGGCCAGTGCAGCCAACTGAAAGCCACGGGCGGGCTGATGGTGATTTTCTTGGCGATGCTTGCACTTTCGTTGCTGCGGACGTCCTGGAAAAAACGGGCCGTCAGTGCTTCACGGTAGGATTCTGCGGCAGTTGCTGCGACAGCGGAATCTTGATGATCACTTCGCCGGGTTTGGCGAGACCCAGCTCGTCACGGGCGATTTTCTCGATCTTGTGCGGGTCGGTCTTCAGTTCCCGCACTTCCTGCTCGAGCTGCAAATTCTCTTTGTTCAATTGATCCAGACCGGTTTCGACTTTATTGATTTCATTTTGCGTGCGGCGCATTGCCAGGTACCCGTGGGTGCCGAAAACGTCGTGCACCACAAGCACCAGCACGAGCAGTCCGAGCAAGACGGGCCCGTAGTGCTTCAAAAGCGACTCGAATTTTTTCTTGGCGTCCATTTCTTTCAGCTTTGCAACACCCACTTGGTGACTTCGCGCGTTAGCTTCGCGGAAGCTTCCGCGCTCTCGGCTTCCACGTAGAGGCGAAGCAGCGGCTCGGTCCCGGACAAACGCAACAGCATCCAGGAACCGTCATCAAACACAAATTTTGCGCCATCGGTGCGGTCAATGGATACGACTTTCCGCCCCACGAGTGTCGAAGCGTCCACCGCCACCTTCTTCACCGCATTTGCCTTTTGTTCGTCGGAGAGGTACAGATTCTCGCGCACCGGCCAGAATTCGCGTCCGAGTTTCTTGAACATCGCGCGAACCTGTTCACCGATGGAAGCGCCGCGCGCGGCAAGCATTTCCGCGACGAGCAGGCAGGCGAGGATGCCGTCTTTCTCCGGAATGTGGCCGCGAATGGTCAGCCCCGCGCTTTCCTCACCGCCCAGCGCGATCTTGTCCTCGCGAATCAACTGCCCGATGTATTTGAACCCCACCGGCGTTTGATGGACGGTCTGCCCGTGGGATTTCGCCGCCGCATCCATCATCTGGGTGGTAGCCACGCTGCGCGCCGCAGGCATGTTCCATTTGCGGCTCTCGACAAGGTAATCGTAGACGAGCGCCAAAATAAGATTGGGCTGAATCCACGTGCCGTCGCCATCCACGATGCCGAAGCGATCCGCGTCGCCATCCGTTGCCAGGCCAGCCATGGCTTTCGAGTCGACTACCGCTTGGCGCAGCGGCGCCAGGTTTTCTTCCGAGACATCGGGGCCGGTTCCATCGAAAAGACAATCGCGGTCGGTGCGCATGGCCTGTGCGGCAACGCCGTGGTCGGCAAGCGTGCGGTCCAGATAGCCCGCGCCACAGCCGTGCAGCGCGTCCACGACGAATTTGGATTTGCCTTTGCGCAGCGTATCGAAGCGGACCAGCTCCTCGAGGCGCTTCAGATAATTTTCGCGCAAGTTGACCTTTTCCGTGGACGAATCCTTCTCGTGCGATTTCACGGCCGGCGACATCGGAAACGGGCCGTCTTTCTCAATTATTTTCGCGACTCGTGCTTCAATATCCTTGGTGACTTCCGGAAGGGCGGGGCCTGCGTCCGCCGAAGAAAACTTCAGGCCGTGATACTGCGCCGGATTGTGGCTCGCCGTGAAGTTGATTGCGCCGTCGAGCTTGCGGCGCATGATTTCGAACGCGACTGCTGGCGTCGGTGTAAACGTCTCGCACAGCAGCGTTCGAATGCCTTGCTGCCGGAGGATGCCCACCGCGAGTTGCGAAAATTCTTCAGAGAAAAAGCGCGTGTCGTAGCCAACGAGAATCGTGGGCTGCTTGGCTTTGGTTTTCACGTGCTGCGCGATGGCCGTCACCGCCAGCCGCACGTTGGCGAAGGTAAACTCGTCGGCGATCACGCCGCGCCAGCCCGAGGTGCCGAACTTGATGGGTGAGGTCGCCATGGAGCGATATTCTATTCTCACTTTGCCCAGGACAAAAGCGGTTCGCGCGGCTTAATCTCGACCGGGGAGGGAAGCGATGAAAGCGGGGGGACGGAATCGTGTCGTGCTCGTGACGTGCGGGACGCTGAGCGAAAGCAGAAGGATCGCACGCCGCGTGGTTCAAAAAAAGCTAGCTGCGTGCGTCAACGTCCTGCTGAGTCCGATGAACTCGTACTACACATGGAAGGGGAAACTGGAAGTGGCGCGCGAATACCTGCTGGTGATGAAAACAACCGTGAAGCGGATGCCGCAGTTAGAAAAAGAAGTGAAACGTCTCCACAGCTACGAAGTGCCGGAGTTCATCGCACTGGCGGTCGCCGCGGGGTCAAAGGACTATCTGGCTTGGCTGGAGAGTTCGGTGCGCTGAAGTCCGGAAACGCAAGCTTCGCGCAGGAATGTCACACATACAATAGCGCCTGGTCAAGGTCTACGATGATATCTTCGACGTCCTCGATGCCCACGGAAAGGCGCACGAGTCCTTCGGTGATGCCCACGCGATCCTGAACTTCTTTGGGCATGGAGGCGTGGGTCATCATAGCGGGAAGGGAAATCAAGGTTTCGACGCCGCCAAGACTTTCGGCGAGCGCACAAAGTTTAACGTGATTGAGGAAACGGCGCGCGGCGTCGAGCGAGCCAAGATCGAAGGCCAGCATTCCCCCGGGACCCTTCTGCTGGCGGCGCGCGATGTCGTGCTGCGGATGTGAGGGCAGGCCGGGGTAATAAACCTTGCGCACTTTCGGATGCGCGTCCAGATGGCGGGCAACGGTGATGCCGTTGGCGTTGTGCTGCAGCATGCGAACCGCAAGCGTCTTGATTCCGCGAGAGATGAGAAAGCAATCCATCGGCGCAAGGCCCGTGCCTGCCGAACGTTGGATGAAATAAATCTTTTCCGCATCGTCCGGGCGCGTCAAAACGACAGCTCCACCCGTGGAATCGCTATGCCCGTTGAAATATTTGGTCATGGAATGCACAACGATGTGAGCGCCCAGTTCGACGGGCCGCTGCAGATAGGGGCTGAGAAACGTGTTGTCCACAACCAGCGTCGTGTTGCGTTCGCTCGCGAGCTTGGCCATCGCGGAGATATCCGTGACACGGAGTGTGGGATTCGTCGGCGTCTCAATGTAAAGCATTTTGGTGTTCGGACGGAGCGCCATGCGAACGGCGTCCGGTGTCGACGTGTCCACGAAACTAAATTCCAGGCCGAAGTGCACGAGCAGTTGCGTGGAAAGGCGGAACACGCCGCCATAGACGGCCTCGGAAAGAACCACGTGGTCGCCGGGGCGGAGAAGCCGGAAGACGGCGTCAATCCCGGCCATGCCGGACGAGAAAACGTAGGCGCCGTGGCCACCCTCGAGCTTGGCTACGGTGCGCTCGAGCGCCTTGCGATTGGGATGATTCGTCCGCGCATAGTCATACCCTTTGTTCTTGCCGAGCTCCTCGTTGACGTAGGTGGAGGTCTGATAGATCGGCGCAACAATGGCGCCGGTGGCCGGATCCGGTTCTTGCCCGACATGAATGGCGTTGGTGGCAAAACCCATCGTGATCTCCTTGCTATGCCTCGTGTGACTCTGAATTAGCCGGTGCCCATTTCACCGCAGGCACCTACTCGGAGAGGTCCGTGGCTCTTCCCAAGTCCATGAATCTTTTTCACAGGGGGTGCTGTGCGCCGGCTAGGACCGAATCTCGGGCTTGAGGACCATTATTTCTGAAGCTCGTCGAGGTCCGATTCATCGTTCCTGCGTCCCGGCCTTGTCTTCCGAGCAGTTTCTTGAGAACTTACATGAGCCATTTCGTTGAGTCAATTAGCCAGCACGAAAAGTTTCCAGGGTTCCCAGGCCGCGGAGCAGCGTATCGAACCGGATTGGCATCGAATCAAGCAGGTTACGGACTTGACCCCGCCCCATTCTTGCGGAGAGGATAGTGTTCACCGTTCCATGAGAGTCTGGAAGAATTTCACCCATTGTCTGTGTCTTGGCGTTGCGCTCCTGGCCGCGCAAGGCCTCGCCGCCCAGGATGCGCCGCCGCCCTCCCCAAATGAAAAAGTTCCTCGTGTCAAGACGGACGTGCTGAGCCGCATCACCATTGAAGTGAGTGGCGGTGAAAAAGAAACGCCGGTCGAAAATGCCAGCGTCTATGTGAAATACGTCGAGGAACGCAAGCTGGCGAAAGACAAGAAATTGGAATTGAATGTAAAGACCAATCGTGACGGTATTGCGCACGTGCCCAACGCGCCGCTGGGCCGCGTGCTGATTCAAGTGATCGCGGAGGGATGGAAGACTTACGGGCGATGGTACGACATCACCGACACGAAGCAAGTGTTTAAGATTCGGCTCCAGCGGCCACCGAAGTGGTACTAAAGAAAGCAGAAGCGTAGAAAAGCGGAAGAACTCGAGAGTCGAAGAAAGAATCTCCGCTGCGGCCCTCGAACGCGATGAACTCCCGGTACTGTTTTGTTTCAAATTGACGACTCTGTTGCCTTGCATTCGTTCGCGAATCTTTTTCCCAACTTGAAATGCAGACTTAATTGCACAGATATTGTGCAAAGCGTGCAAGAACGTTGAAGAGCGAGAAGTTAGCCGTGCCCGGACGCGTGTTTTCCACAAACTTATCAACAGTTGTGTTGAAAACTTCACTGTAGCGAAATATATTTTTCGCAATTCGGCACTCGCCTTGCTGTGCGGCCGCTTTGACCGCTACGAAATGCGGATGATACAGTACAAACTTGGTTGCGCCTGATGACTGATACCTACGAAGGCCCATTTTCCCTCCTGCAAATGTTGTGGGGAAGTATTTACGCGCGGCCGCTCCGAAGTTTTTTGAGCGTGATTGCCATCGCCATTCAAGTGATTCTCGTTCTGATGATTGTCGGCATGACCTCGGGGGTCATCTCCGAGTGGGGCAAACGCGTCGAAGGCGTTGGCGCGGACATCCTGGTCCAGCCGCCGAACTCGTCGATTTTTTTTGCATTCTCGAGCGCCGTCATGCAGGAATCGCTCGGCGAGCAGCTCGCCGCGTTGAGCGGAGTCGATGAGGTCGCTCCAACGGTGATCCTGACGGAACCAAAGAACTTAGTGATGGTCTATGGCATCGACTACAAACGATTCAATGCGCTGAGCAGGGGATTTCTCTTTCGCGCCGGCCGGCCTTTTCAAGGGCCCGATGAAGTGATCGCCGACGACATCATCGCGCAGACTCGTCACCTGAAAGTCGGCAGCCAGATCACACTGTTGAATCATACGTTTACAGTCAGCGGGATCGTCGCCCACGGGAAAGGCGCCCGCTATTTCATTCCCATCCGCACGGCCCAGGAAATCGCCGGCGCAGAGAGGCGCGTCTCCATGTTTTATGTGCGAAGCAAGGGAGATACCGAAGCCACGCGCGGTCAGATTCTCAAACTGATGCCTCAAAACAAGATCCTTTCGCTGTCTGAGTATGTCTCGCTGATGACTTCCTCGAACTTGCCGCAGCTTCGTCCGTTCACGCGCACCATGGTCTCTCTTGGAATCGTCGTGAGCTTCCTTGTGGTCCTGCTGAATATGCACACCATGGTCATGGAGCGCACCCGGGAAATCGGCATATTGAAGGCGCTGGGATTTTCTCGTTTCGATGTCGTGCGAATGCTGCTCGGTGAGACCCTCATTCTCACTTTACTCGGAACCGGACTGGGAATCGCACTTACTTTTCTGGCGCAGGCGATTCTGAAAGAGATAAATCCAGGCCTAACAATACTGATTTCAGCGGGCTGGATTTTCTCTTCCGTCGTTCTGGCACTCTTCGGCGCCGCGATCGGGGCGGTCTACCCGGCGCTGCGAGCCGCGAGTTACGATCCCGTGGTAGCCCTCGCCTACGAGTAGGGCATGGTCCTCTGCGGGACCACAACGAAGGATGAAAATGGGCCTGAGATGGCGTAGCGTTTGTGCAGCCACGTGGCGACAGAGGCCGAGTTACTCTGGCGCAAGTTAAGCCCG
>Ga0137361_10002530_pt1 | contig 11653 bp, 10 predicted proteins | sample Mad1_80_16metaG_FD_104923 | JGI IMG/M metagenome (GOLD analysis project Ga0137361, IMG submission 104923) | Vadose zone soil microbial communities from Angelo Coast Range Reserve, California, USA - Mad1_80_16 metaG | ecosystem: Environmental > Terrestrial > Soil > Vadose zone | place: USA... | reverse complement strand
ATCGTTGAAGTGTCGCCCACCCGGTCCCCGTATGGAAACTTCGCGTCAGCGGTGACACCAACGCTATTGTTTCAATTCCACGGTCGATTTTTTACGATCGATTCAGGGGGGTCGCAATGCAATTGACCGATATTGGTTTACAACCGCCGTGCGCCATTTTGATCCACCGTACAAGGAGCGTTTGCCGGCCAGACCAACGAGGCCGTTCATTTCCCGCCTATAACCAGCTGGTTCCACCGCTTTATATGATAGGCCTATCAAACAGTTAGATGTGCCTGACGGTGGGATGACTTCAAACACCCCTTGGGCTAAATTTAACCATGTTTAGGGGGCGGCAGCGCTGCGACGCTTAAACTGGACGAAACATGTCCCGCCTAAAGTAGGGGCGGCGTCGCTAAATCGTCTTACGACGAAGCATTCTGCGTCTTTTTAGTCGGTACCCAAGGCTGTGTGCGATGGCCGCGTGGGGGACAATCTGGTTGATGAGTAGGGTGTTCATGCTTGCGGGTCTCCGAATCAGTGCCCAACTCGGCCATGCGCCTTGGAGCAGGCATCCCGCAAGCGCCAAGGATAAAAGCAACCGGCGGTGGTTTGCCGTGCAGTGCCAGCCGAACCGTGAGCGTTGCGCCGCCCGTCATCTGACCAATCAGGATTTTTCCGTCTTTCTTCCGTTGCGGAAAAAGCTCCGCCGCCACGCGCGCCGGACCGACAGCGTTCTGGTTCCGTTTTTCCCCGGCTATTTGTTTGTTCAGTTCGATCCGACGCGAGATCGCTGGCGAAGCGTCAATGGCACCCTGGGCGTCGTGCGCCTGGTGATGCAGGGCGAACAGCCTACGCCGGTGCCACCGGGCATTGTCGAAGCGCTTATCGATACGTGCGACGACAACAACGTGTTGAGCTGGCAAGCGAACTTAACGCCGGGTCAATCGGTTCGCGTGCTTGTTGGACCTTTTGCAGACCTCGTCGGCGAACTCGAGCAGATGACGGATGCCGGCCGGCTCCGTGTGCTGTTGGACATCATGGGGGGAAGCACGCCCGTGTTTCTTCCGCGAGAGAACGTGGCGCCCGCCGACAGTTGCTTGTGAACGTTCGGGCGGGCGCCGAGCCAAATTTCAAGCCCCGGGTGAAGCGCGATTCACCCGGTCTACGGTAGTTTGGTCAATCGGTTCTTATGGGCGCGAAGTCGGCGCCGGACCGTGAAGGGTGGGACCTCAATGCATTTGCAAAAGCGAATTCTGATAACAGGCGGGGCCGGCTTCATCGGCTCATTCCTTTGCGAAGCGCTGCTTGCGCGCGACCACGAGGTTCTCTGCGTCGACAACTTTTATACCAGCGCTCGCCACAACATCGAACATCTCCTGGGTCATAAGCGCTTCGAACTTGTGCGACATGACGTGACGTTTCCGCTCTATGTCGAAGTCGACGAGATTTACAATCTGGCTTGCCCAGCTTCGCCGATTCACTACCAGCGCGATCCGGTGCAGACCACGAAAACCTCCGTTCATGGCGCGATCAACATGCTCGGCCTTGCCAAGCGCGTGAAAGCGAAGATTTTGCAGGCATCGACAAGCGAGGTCTATGGCGATCCCAATATTCATCCCCAGACCGAGGATTACTGGGGCAATGTAAATCCCGTCGGGACGCGCGCCTGTTACGATGAAGGCAAGCGCTGCGCGGAGACGCTGTTCTTCGATTATTGCCGGCAGCATCGGCTGCGCATCAAAGTGGCGCGAATCTTCAATACTTATGGTCCGCGCATGCATCCCAATGACGGGCGCGTGGTGTCGAACTTCGTCATCCAGGCGCTGAAGAATGAACCGATCACGCTCTACGGCGACGGAACTCAGACCCGATCATTTTGCTATGTCGATGATCTTGTCGACGGGCTGGTGCGACTCATGGGCACGGCGGACGAGGTGACCGGCCCGATCAATCTCGGCAATCCGGAGGAATTTACGATCCGGCAGCTGGCCGAACAAATCATTGCCATCAGCGGCTCGCGCTCCAAGCTCGTGTTCCGGCCGTTGCCGGCAGACGATCCCAAGCAGCGTCAGCCGGATATTTCGCGTGCCCGTTCCGTCTTGGACTGGTCCCCGAAAGTGCGTCTCGCCGAGGGTCTGAAGAAAACGCTGGCCTATTTTGAGAAAATGCTCGCGAGCGCGGAGTAAATGAGAGCCTCTCCGAACAGAACCAAATTCCGCCCCCTCTCGATGATCAAGCAGCGCGTCGTCCCGGCGGGACAACGACGCGTCACGATACCGTTTGGCGTTTTTCGTGGATTGGTTTTCAACATCGATTTCAGATCCCAGACCCAATTTTATCTCGGCTTGTGGGAATTCGAGACCCATCCCTGCATCCGGCACGGGCTTGAAAGTGCGCGCTGGATGATCGATGCCGGAGCCGGACACGGGGAGTTGTGCATCCTTTTCCGTCGCCACGGGTGTCAGGCGTTCGCAATAGAACCCGACACCACCGCGCTGTCGGTCCTGCACGCCAATATGGCTTTGAACGGATTATCGCGATCCGATATCGCGGTTTTGCCGAAATATGTAGGAACTTCGATCGATCAAGACCATATCGGACTGGATCGGGTCGAGGTCGACCGATCGAAACCTGGCTTCATAAAAATCGACATCGAAGGATTTGAAACTGACGCCCTCGAGAGCGCGAACTCATTGCTCGACGAATCCGACGTAACCCTTTTGATAGAAGTTCACTCCAAGGAATTGGAGGCAGGCTGTATCGGGATTTTGAGCAGCCATGGCTATACTTGCAGGATTATCGACAATTCGCGCTGGCGTGCGCTCATTCCTGAGCGGCGTCTGGTGTCGCATAACAGATGGATTTGGGCGGAGAGGGATTTGAATTCCTTGCCCGTGCGAGGTTGATGAATTGTCCTTGATCTCGACTCTTCGCTACATCGCGTCCCATCCCCTGAACCGTGGAAGGTCCATCCCCGCGATAGGCCGGTTTGCGAGGTGGCAGGTCGAAAGCAGGGTGCGGGCCGAAGTCGAGTTTGAATGGATCGAGGGCGCCAAACTGATCGTCAAGCACGGAATGACCGGAGCCACGGGTAACATTTACTGCGGTCTGCACGAATTTGTCGAAATGGCGTTTTTGCTTCACCTTCTCAGGCCAACCGATTTGTTTCTCGATATCGGAGCGAATATCGGAAGTTACTCGGTCCTCGCTTCCAAAGTCTGCCAAGCACGTTCCATTGCCTTCGAACCCGATCCAGAGACGGCGAAGTGGCTCAGGCGCAATGTTGCCGGGAACGATTTGCAGGCTTCGGCAGTTGTGCATGAGACGGCGCTGGGTGCACGGAACGGGGAGATTGCCTTCACTGTCGGATTGGATACGACCAACCATGTCGCGGCCTCGGCCGACACGCGGGTCCGGATGGTCCGCGTTCAACGTCTCGATGATATTCCTAATGCGGCGAACCCAACATTGATGAAACTGGACGTCGAAGGGTTCGAGGAGCAGGTGCTCTTGGGTGCGTCGCGCGTGCTCGCGTCCCCCTCGTTGCTTGCCGTGCAGTCGGAATTGTGCAGCCCGCTCGTGGAGGAGACGCTCGAATCATTCGGCTTCAAGCGGTTCTTTTACGACCCGTTCAAGCGCGAATTGACCCTGAAGACGCCGGGCTACGGGGTATCGAACACGCTTTTCATCCGGGACGTCGTGCAGGTCACGCAGCGTCTTGCCCAAGCTCCATTGCGCAAGGTATTCGGCAAAGAGATCTGAAGCCATGCCTGATATTCGCCGCAAGAATGAAACGGTGCTCGTGACCGGAGGCGCGGGTTATGTCGGTTCGCACACCTGCAAGGCGCTCGCCGCGGCCGGTTATGAGCCGATCACCTACGACAATCTTATTTACGGTCACCAGCGGGCGGTCAAATGGGGACCGTTCGAGAGAGGAGACATTCTCGACACGGCGAGACTTTCGCAGGTGATCGACACGTACCGCCCCTGGGCGGTCGTCCACTTCGCGGCCTTTGCCTATGTCGGAGAATCGGTCACCGATCCCGCCAAATATTATCGCAATAACCTCGCTGGGACGCTGTCGCTCTTGGACGTCATGCGGGCTCACGGTATCGGGCACATCGTGTTCTCCAGCACCTGCGCCACCTACGGTATTCCCGAAACCATTCCCATAACCGAGGACGCGCCTCAGCGTCCGATCAACGCGTATGGCTCATCCAAACTCATGGTCGAGCGGGTGCTGAACGACTATGGCGCCGCCTATGGGCTGAAGAGCGTTGCCTTGCGCTACTTCAACGCTGCTGGTGCCGATCCCGACGGCGAGATAGGCGAGGACCATGACCCCGAAACGCATCTCATACCGTTGGTCTTGGACGCTGCCCTGGGTGTGCGGCCGGAAATCACAATGTTCGGGAATGACTATGGAACGCCTGACGGCACGTGCATTCGCGATTACATCCACGTCAGCGACATCGCCGACGCGCATGTGCTCGCCCTGAGCCGATTGAAAACCGCCTCATTGGACACGGCGTATAATTTGGGAACGGGCACCGGTGTATCGGTCGCCCAAATCATCGAAGCGGCACGCAAGATCACCAAGCGCGATATTCGCGTCGTCAAAGGGCCGCGCCGCGCCGGCGATCCCGCTGTTCTCGTCGCCGATCCCCGCCGGGTAAGGCAAGGCCTCGGATGGACGCCGCGTTATCCGACGATAAATCCGATCATCGAGACCGCGTGGAACTGGAATCTACGGCTCCGCAACGGCGGCGAATATTGCGCCGTGAAAAAGTGACAACGCACGGTTCACGTTCGAGCGCGTCATGTGCGGCATAAACGGCATTTTTTCGTTTCATTCGGCGTCTTCCATGCCGCGTGAGGCGGAGCTTCTCAAAACGCGCGATGCGATGCGTGCGCGCGGTCCCGACGGATTTGGCTCGTGGTGGAGCACGGATCGGCGCTGCGCCCTCGCGCATCGGCGCCTTTCGATCCTGGACCTCTCGGATCGCGCCTCGCAGCCCATGGTGAGTGAAGACGGCCGCCTTGCCGTCACCTTCAATGGCGAGATCTACAACTACCCCGCCTTGCGCGCGGAACTCGCCAGCTCTGGAGTGCGCTTCCGTACCACCTCCGATACCGAGATGTTGTTGCATTTGTACGCGCGGCTTGGCGAGGCGATGGTCCACCGTTTGCGCGGAATGTTCGCTTTCGCGATATGGGACGGCATGCGGCAGGGACTTTTCCTCGCGCGCGACCCCTATGGCATCAAACCGCTCTATACGGCGAATGACGGGTGGACGTTTCGCTTCGCTTCACAGGTCAAGGCACTGCTCGCCGGCGAGCGCGTCTCGCGCGATCCTGAGCCGGCCGGCATCGTCGGGTTTCACCTCTTTGGCAGCGTGCCGGAGCCTTTCACGCTCTATCGGGAAATCCGCAGTCTTCCCGCGGGTCACACGCAATGGATCGACGCTGTTGGCCCCCGCGAACCCAAATCGTTCGCAAATCTCGCCGCTCTTCTTGCGCAAGGTGCGTTCGCCCCGGCGCCGGCGGCTGAACTGTCGGAGCGCGTGCGCAAAGGCGTGGCTGACAGCGTGCGAATACATCTGCTGGCTGACGTCGAAGTTGGCGTTTTTCTTTCCGCAGGGGTCGATTCGGGCGCGCTGCTCGGCCTTATGCGGGATGCCGGCGTACAGGAGATTCGCGCGCTTACGCTCGCATTTGAGGAATTTAGCGGCACAGCGGAGGATGAATCGCCGCTCGCCGCGCGGCTCGCCCATCGCTATCAAGCGCGACATGTGGTCCGGCAGGTCGGTGAGCAGGAGTTTCGCGAGGATCTAAACGCCATCCTCGAGGCAATGGACCAGCCATCCATCGACGGCGTGAACACCTGGTTCGTCGCCAAAGCGGCAAAGGAAGCGGGGCTGAAGGTTGCGTTGTCCGGCCTTGGCGGCGACGAACTTCTGGCGGGGTATCCAAGCTTCTTCGAGCTGCCGCGTTGGCGGCGGCGCTTCGGCCCGCTCGCAAGCGTCCCTGGATTGGGGCCTTTGACACGCGCACTCCTTCGCGCGCTCGCGCCGGGTTTCGCGCGTCGCCGACCGAAAGCACTGGGCGTGCTCGAATATGCCGGAAGTTGGGCGGGCGCCTATCTTTTACGGCGCGGACTTTACTTGCCGTGGGAGCTGCCGCAGATCATGGACCCGGAGCTCGCTTGCGAGGGTTTGCGCCGCTTAAAGCCGTTGCGCGCGATCGACGGCCATCTCAATCCCGATCCCGGTTCCGACACAGGGCGTATATGCGCGCTTGAGTCGGCGAACTATTTGCGCAACCAGCTGCTGCGCGACGCCGACTGGGCCGGCATGGCCCATGGTATCGAAATCCGCGTGCCCCTTGTCGACGCGGAGCTTCTCCGCGTGCTCGCTCCCTCCATCGTCAATCTCACGCCGGGTGCGGGCAAAGTTGCGCTGGCGCGTGCGCCATCTCTGCCGTTGCCTGACGAAATCGTGGCGCGAGCCAAGACCGGCTTCGGCGTACCAACCGGGGCATGGATGAATGCAGCCGTTGCCGGGACGTCCGACGCGGTGGGCAGGGCGCCCGAAACAAAAGGTCTTGCTTCGCGTCGCTGGTCGCGTGCTGTTCTGAAAAGCGCGTCCGCGGCGAGCCCCGCGCACAAAATGCAAGCAGCGTGAATTCCCAACCCAGGATATTCGCCCTTGTTACCGAGGCTTTCGGCGGTCGCGGCGGCATCGCACAATACAATCGTGATCTTATGAGCGCGCTTGCGTCGTCCAAGCCGGGTTGGACCATCGTGATTCTGCCGCGCACTGCACCCGATCCGGTCGTCATTCCGTCGGGTAGAATCGAACAGAGACAGGCGCGCACAGGGCGGGTTGCGTACACCATGGCGGCTTTGCGAGTAGCGTTGTCGAAACCTATCGATATCGTCTTCTGCGGCCATCTCTACATGGCGCCGCTCGCGGCCTTTGTCGCGTGGTTCAAGGGTGCAAAGCTTGTGATCCAGACGCACGGCATCGAGGCTTGGCCAAGACCGTCCGGGCTGCGGCAATACGCTTTAGCGGCTGCGAACCTGGTCCTATCCGTATCGCGTTACACGCGTTCCTCGGTTCTTGGCTGGGCTACGATCGCGCCTGAGCGCGTCGTCGTTTTGCCCAATACGGTTGGGGCGGATTTTGCTCCGGGACGATCGGGTCTGCAGGCGGAGTGGAATCTCGAAGGCAAGCGTGTGCTTCTGACCGTCGGGCGAATGGACAAGCGCGAACGCTATAAGGGTCAAGATCGCATCATCGCCGCTATCCCGCAACTCGTCGCGAAAGGCCACGAAGTGGCTTACGTCGTCATAGGTGAGGGCGACGACGTGAAACGGCTCCAGTCTTTGGCGCAACAGACGGGTGTCGCGGACCGTGTGCGATTCGCGGGTGCGGTCGGACCGCAGGCGCTGATCGATGCCTACCGCATGGCCGATCTGTTCGTCATGCCTTCCACGGGCGAAGGATTCGGCATCGCTTTCCTGGAAGCCATGGCGACGGGTACGCCTGCGCTGGGTCTTCCCGACGCCGGCGCGCGCGATGCGCTGGCCGAGGGCGAGTTGGGCGCCGTCAGCTCGAATGGCGATCTTGCCGCTGCAATAGCACGCTGCCTGGACGCTCCGCGGCAAGATCCTGAAGCTCTCTCGGCGGCCGTCCGCGCCCGCTTCGGCTATAACGGCTTCAGGACGCGAGTCGGCGCGATCTTCGAAACTCTCGTACAACCTGCATGAGCGAAAACACCCTTTCCGCCCGGCAGCACGTTCTGATTCTGGAGCCCGGTCGCGCGGAACGGCACTACTGGCGCGACATCTGGGCCTACCGCGAACTCTTTGCGATTCTCGCCTGGCGCGACGTCGCCGTTCGCTACAAACAGACAGTTATCGGCGCCGCGTGGGCCGTCATTCGTCCCTTCCTCACCACGGTGGTCTTCACCGTGGTCTTCAGCCGTCTTGCCAATTTGCCGAGCGATGGCATGGCGCCATACGCCATCATGGTCTTTGCGGGCATGCTGCCCTGGTTCCTGTTTTCGACGGTATTGAGCGAAGCCTCAGGCAGCCTTGTGGGCAACGCCAACCTCATCGGCAAGGTCTACTTCCCGCGCATCATTATTCCTTCTTCGTCGGCAGTCGTGGCGCTGGTCGATTTCGCGGTCAATCTCGCGATGCTGTTTGTCCTGATGGCGTGGTACGGCTTCCCGCCGACATGGCGCTTGGCGCTGCTGCCGGCTTTCGTCGTGCTTGCGGTGCTGGCGAGTTTGGGGCCTGCGCTTTTCATAACCGCGCTCAACGTCAAGTACCGCGATTTTCGCTTCATCATTCCCTTCATCGTGCAGTTCGGCCTTTACGCGTCGCCAGTCGGGTTTTCGAGCGCCGTGGTGCCTTCGGCATGGCGCTTTTGGTATAGCCTCAATCCGGTGGTTGGCGTTATCGACGGCTTCCGTTGGTGTCTGCTCGGCGGCGAAAGCGCGCTTTACCTTCCGGGTTTCCTGCTCAGCCTAGGTGTCGTCGCGCTGCTCTTCTGGCTCGGTGTTGCCTACTTCCGTCGCACGGAACGCAGCTTCGCGGACTTGATCTGAATGGACAGCGATATCATCATCCGCGCCGAGGGTCTGGGCAAGAAGTATGTCATCGGCCACCAGGCCGAAACCGAGCGCTATCTTGTCTTGCGCGACGTGCTGACGCGCAAGGCGCAGGGCGCATGGCGCAAGACCGCCGATATACTCCGTGGCCGCGTCATCGTCTCCGGTCACTCGTTCGAGGAATTCTGGGCGCTCAAGGACGTGAGCTTCGAAGTCAGGCGCGGCGAGGTGTTGGGAATCATCGGGCGCAACGGCGCCGGCAAAAGCACGCTGCTCAAGATTCTGTCGCGGATTACCGAACCAAGCGAAGGCCGGGTGTCAATCAAGGGGCGCGTTGCAAGTCTTCTCGAAGTCGGGACCGGCTTCCATCCCGAGCTTACGGGCCGCGAAAACATCTATCTGAACGGCGCCATCCTCGGCATGACGCGCGCCGAGATCAAAAGGAAATTCGACGAAATCGTGGCCTTTGCCGAGGTCGAGCGGTTCTTGGATACTCCAGTGAAGCGTTATTCATCGGGCATGCATGTTCGCCTTGCCTTCGCGGTGGCAGCCCATCTCGAACCGGAAATTCTGGTGGTGGACGAAGTTCTCGCCGTCGGCGACGTCGAATTTCAAAAGAAATGTCTGGGCAAGATGGATGAAGTTGCGGGCCACGGAAGGACAGTGTTGTTCGTCAGCCATAACATGCAGACTCTTTCCGCCCTCTGCAGCAGGGGACTGGTGCTCTCGCAAGGAAAGGCCATCGCCGACTCGAGCATGGAAGAGGCCATTGCCGCCTATACCGTGCAAGTGGCAACACAGAACTCAGCCGCGCCGCATGTCCTCTACGACGACAGCACAGGGGTCAAAAGCATTTCGGACAGTTCCGTAGTCCGCGTCGAGATGCTGGACCACGAAATGGCGCCTAAGATCGTGCTGCCGAGTTGCGGCTCCGTGATCTTCCGCATTTGGATCAGGTCGCGGTCGGCCATACCTCAGGGATCGGTCATTCTCTCCATCCGGACCGCAAGCGGCATGACGCTTGCAAAATTCGAAACCAACCCGCGACGGATACAGCCTCTAAAACAAGCCGGCGATCATTATGTGGACTGCTGCATTGATTCTTTGCCCCTCATGCCGGGACAATATTTCGTCAGCGTCGGGTTGGCGCATTACGGCGTGAGATTGATCGATTGGAAAATGGATATCGGCACCATGCTTGTCGCCGAACCAAGCGATCTCACCATTGAAATGAGCGGCTATCCCGAGGGGCCTCTGGTGATCCAACACCGCTGGGTCAACGAATCCGCTCCGCAAACGCAGCTTGCTGTTGGCCCGGGCCGATGAGGCGTGTGGCAAAGGAACAGCTGGTCCGGCCGTGATCTCCGAACCGCGTCAAGCCACGGTGAGCGTTGTCATCCCGTTTTACAACGCGGCCAGCACGCTCGCTGCGACAATCGCTAGCGCGACAGCGCAGGCCGATGTCGATCTTGACGTTGTCGCCGTCGACGATGGGTCAACGGACAATTCACTGGCCGTTGCCCGCAGCTTCGGGCCTACGATCCGAGTGTTCTCCGGACCCAACCGCGGCGTCTCGGCGGCGCGCAATCGTGGTATCGCGGAAACGCGCGGCGAGTGGATTATTTTTTTGGATGCCGACGACGTGCTTCTGCCCGGTACAGTCAGGATGCGCCTCGACGCTGCCGAAGCGACCGCTGCCGACGTTGTCATCTGCGATTGGCAGGATGTGGTCGATCAGGACGGGCGGGCCGTGGCCGGCAAGGCAAAATCCGTTGACATCGCCGCTCTGACGGCAGATGCGGAGCTGGCTTGTGCCAGGCACATCTGGGCAACCACGGCAGCCCTGATGTATCGGCGGTCCCTGGTCAAGAGAATTGGCGGCTTCCGCAACGACCTGCCGGTGATTCAGGATGCGCGTTTTCTGTTCGATGCGGCATTCAATGGGGCACGGTTCGCGCGCTCACCGCATATCGGTGCACAATATCGCGTCCTGCCGGAAAGCTTGTCCCGGCGCGACCCGTTGCGGTTTTGGCGCGATGTCTTCACAAACGCAAAGCAGATCGAGGCGCTCTGGCGGACCCGCGGCATGCTATCGGTCGCGCAACGAGCAGCGCTCGCCGAAATTTACGATCACACGGCGCGAGTGCTGTTTGCATCGGGACAACCCGACTATTTCGAAGCCGTGGAATGCCAGCGCAAGCAAGGCAGGCGCTTGACGCTACACCCGGGAATCGCGGCGCCGCTCGCACGGACGCTCGGTTTGAATCGCGCGCGTCGCGTATTCAAGCTCCTGGGCCGCTGAGAAATGATTCGCGTACTCCAGGCGAGCGCGTGGTATCCGCCGGCTTACGTCGGAGGAACGGAAATCTACCTCACCGGCCTCGTGCGGGCGTTGCGCGCCCACGACATCTCATCGCGTGTCATCGCGCCGCTCGGTCCCCAACAAACCGACGGATACACATTCGATGGCGCGACCGTGCGGACATACGAAGTCAATGCGCTGCCGTCGCGTGGAGAATTGCGTGGAGACGCCCGGGATGCGGGGTTTCCCCGTTTCTGCGAGATGCTCGCCGAGGAGCGCCCGGATGTCTATCACCAGCACAGCTGGTCGCGTGGGCTTGGCGGTGCCCATCTTCATGCAGCGCGCGAGTTCGGATTGAAGACGGTCGTTACGGTTCACCTTCCCAATACGATCTGCATGCGTGGTACGATGATGCGGTTCGGAGAAGAGGCCTGCGACGGCCGGATCGAGCCTCGCCTTTGTGGAGCATGCTGGAGTCAAGGGCGCGGCGCGCCGAAGGGCTTAGCTCATATGCTTGGCGCCGTGCCTCCTCGGATCGCCGAGCGATTCGAGCGGTCCTCATGCGTTTCCAACAGCCGATGGGCGACTGCGCTCGGTGCGCGAGCGCTGGGCAAGAAACGTAAAGAAGAATTTCTACGCTTGATTGAAGATGCGGATCGGGTCGTCGCGGTCTGCCAGTGGCTTTACGATTCACTTCTGCTCAACGGTGTGCCTCGAGAAAAGCTGGTCTTGAGCCGGCAGGGCGTGGAT
>Ga0137361_10002515_pt1 | contig 11679 bp, 9 predicted proteins | sample Mad1_80_16metaG_FD_104923 | JGI IMG/M metagenome (GOLD analysis project Ga0137361, IMG submission 104923) | Vadose zone soil microbial communities from Angelo Coast Range Reserve, California, USA - Mad1_80_16 metaG | ecosystem: Environmental > Terrestrial > Soil > Vadose zone | place: USA... | reverse complement strand
TCGGAGGGCGCCATGACGTGACCGTATTCCGCCAGGGAGTGGAAGCGGCAGTGGGACTTGTATGGATGGAGAGAAGCCAACAGCGGGAGTGCCAACCTGATACTTCAATGGTTTGGAGACATGCCCCATCACTGCCGCGTCGATGCCCAGTCCGGCCATCAACAAAAAGTGATGTCTGGCCTTCGCGTTCCTCTTTCGTGATTGCTTGCCATGCTGCCGCTGCTCATCCTCAGGCACATGGGGGAACGCCAGCCCTTCCACCTCGACGTGGCCGATGTCTACCTTGCGAACATTGCTATCAACAAGCCTGAGAGCGGCCTTCACGGGATCACCAGGCACGCCGATCTCTCCTGCCCAGACATTGGCAGTCCCGCCAGGGATGAGCCCAACGATGCTGTGCTGTCCCTTGGCATGCATCACGCCATTGACCACCTGGTTTAATGTCCCATCACCACCATAGGCGATCACGAGATCGTAGCCCGCTTGGGCTGCCTTAGCTGCCAAATCCATCGTCTGTCCGCCATACTCTTTGAGGGCGAGTTTGGTACTCCAGCCAGCCGCTGCTAAGATAGCAAGGACATCAGAGAGTTTTGCGAGATTCTCTCCTGCCCTTGGGTTAATTACCAAAGAGGCTTTCTTGCACTTCATAAAAAACACTCCTCGTGTTCTGTCAAGAACCTTCTCTTTGCTCTACACGAGGACCAGTCTGGTAAAGTTTCGGAAGTGTCAACACTGAGATCATCAAAAACTCCTGGAGCGCTCAAATCCTCCTGCGCCCCTACGCGATAGAGGATCAATTCTTGGTGGAACCACCAATGAATTTAAGAGGAAAGTGGTAAGATGTAGATAGATTTTGTTGATAAGATTTTTGGAAGGAGCATATTGGTAGCAATGGCTGAGACTGTGATAGGGGTCTTTGAAGATCATAACCATGCTGAACAGGCTATACATGATTTGAAACAGGCTGGATTTAGAGATGACCAGGTGGGGTTTGTGGTGCGCCACAGGGCAGAAGAGAAGACGGAAACCGGGGAGGGGAGGGGTATAGTGGTAGGCGGTATTATTTCCGGCTTGCTTGGCGCGGCCAGTGCGCTGCTACTACCTATTATTGGCCCGACGGATGCGAGCAATGTGGCGATAAGCGGGGTACCGGTGGCGGAAATGGCTATAGATGGGATGAGGGGCGAGAGAGAGAAGAAAACTGAAGAGGAAGAAAGTAAAGCCGCAGTCACTGGGGAGCCTGTTCCGGCAGCTGATGAAGAGGCCGAAATGGCTGAGGAAAAGAGGAGGAGGACGATTGATGAAGGCGCTGATGCTGTGAGCGGGGCTGTCCTTGGAGGTTTCCTTGGGGCGGCGGCTGCATTCTTGATCCCCGGAATCGGTCCCGTGGTTGCAGGCGGAATCCTGGTAACGGCCCTGGCGGGTGCGGCAATAGGAGCCACGGCTGGCGGGGTTATCGGCGCTTTCGTCAGTATGGGTCTGCCGGAACACGATGCGCGCCATTATGCGCGGGAGTTCGAGGCCGGACGAACGATAGTGACGGTTAAAACTGATGGCCGCCAGCAGGAGGCGTTTGATATTCTGCGTCGCGACAAAGCGCGTGAAGTTCAAGCGCACTAGGTCAAATCTTGATAACAGCACAAGTTCATACTTACAACAACAGTGACATCCTGGGAGGGACCTCTCACTGGCAAACATGACAACGATGTCGAAAGGAGCAATACTAGCCATGGCTATACCGGCTTCAAACGCTGGGCGTTGGGAAGCGTGGCACAGAAAGTCGCACGCTCTAGTCCTGTCCCCGTGCTCGTGCTGCGGGAGGGTGGAGCGGAACTCACAGGCGGCACTCGCCCGGTGTGCATCCTGGTAGCCCTGGATGGCTCCTCCCTGGCCGAAGCGGCACTGGCGCCAGCTGCATACCTCAGTGCAGCCCTGTCCCCGCCTGCCCAGGGAATACTCCACCTGGTCAGGGTGGTCCCTCTGCATGATAGACCATCATGCATGGGCCAGGATCGGCTGCAACCCCTGCGCCCAGCCGCGAATCGCCTCCCAGCTGCGCCAGTCCCCCTCAGACGAGCTAACTGCCTCGGCAATGCTGCGGTCGAGCCAGTCCATCTTGCTGTAATCCATCTTGCCCGCAAACATGCCGATGCTGGTCGGTTCGAGAATCTTGCGCACGGGGTCGAGATAGGCCAGCACTTTGCGCCGCATCTCGGGGGTATCATCTCTGAGGAACCCGCTCACCAGAAAGTAAGCGGTTGGGATGTGGCTCAAGGTCTCGCGGTGCGCCTGGACAAACGCTACCGCCTCCGGCAGCCAGTGACCCATGCGAATGGCGCTGCCGACAACGACGGCGTCATAGCCCTTCATCTCGTGCACGGCCGTGACGGGCTTGACATCCACGGTTGCCCCCGCGGCGCGCAACACCTCGGCCACGCGCATGGCCACCTCGAAGGTCGCGCCTGCGCGGGTGGCATACGTCACAAGAATCTTATTCATCGTTCTTCCTCCTTTTCTGAAACCTCGGATACCCGGGAAGGGCATCTCTACAAATGGAAAAACAAACTCGACGTGTTCAGTGCAGGCAAGATCATCAACAGAAAAAGTTCAGTTGGCAATACTTCGCTGCTTCCTGTATGCTCTCAGTACTGTATGCCTGGCTCTTGCTCTTCCTATTCGCATAGGCGGTCTTTAACGCTGCAAGGTAGCTAGCAGCGTCGGCCAAGTCTTTTTCAGAAACTTCAACGCCTACAGCTATGGGGATGGCGCGCTCTGCCCCCTCTGAACCATCGAGGACGACAATCCGCTGAAACATGGTTTTGCTCCTTTCGACCGCGAGACTCTGAGAGATATGAGCGTTTCGCGGTACCGATCAACAAGCGCTACTTCTAATCAAGAGTATATGTTGGTCTGATCACGGCCACATCACAGCAAGAAGCACGTATCTCACAGCTGTGTCACAGAGTAGTGGATCAGTTATATGAGGTGCTTTCGTGGTGTAATCAAAACATGGCCAGGAGGAGCGTTCGATGTTATGTTGTTGGCATGCCATATTTACTCTTGCTTTGCCACATACTCGTGATTTATGATAGATGCATAATGGCACATTGAAATTACGGAAAACGCATTGATAGTCACAATTCCATCATAATCACGAGGCAAGCGAAACCGGCATGGCATTCGAACACACCTTGCACTACACCGAAAGCAGCCGCGAGCACCTGTGGAGCCTGTTTGGTAGAAGTGCGATTCGGATACCTATGGCGACGTCCCCACACCCGCCCGCGATTCCCCCTCGACACTGTCTTCACCATCAGGCTCTGTCGAACCAGCTAAAAATGTGGACAATCAAGCGATGGGACGATGAGTGCCTCGTTTGAGCAGAGGCTTGATCTGCTCAAACACGCAGCCAAGCTCGAAAGGAGCAGCATATGAACGAAGATGACGTTCAGAAGGAGCGCGAGGTGATCCTTGACACACGAGCACCGCATTCTCCATATGCTCCTGTTGTCCCGCTGCAGGGGGAGGTCAGCGTTGCGAACCTCCTCACCTTGCTGGACGTCTCACCCGACGCGCTGGTCATGGTCGATCAAACTGGATGTATCGCACTCGTCAATAGCCAGGTGGAAGCGTTGTTTGGCTACCCTCGCTCCGAACTCGTCGGGAAGCAACTGGAAGTCCTCCTGCCTGAACGCTTTCATGCTGCTCACGCTGTCCATCGTGAGCGGTATACCGCCTCTCCGCGCATCCGTCCCATGGGTGTGGGGCTGGAGCTGTATGGTCGACGCAAAGATGGCACCGAGTTTCCGGTGGACATCAGCCTGAGTCCGCTCATGCTCAATGACGCGCTGCATGTGCTGGGCGCTATTCGTGATATCACCGAGCGCCGTCGCCTGCAAGAGCGCGAGCGTGCTGCTCGCCAGGAGGCCGAAGCACGCCTGGCGCTCTTGCAACTGATTCTGGATGAATTGCCCGCCAGCGTCTATATCGTGCAAGGAGAGCAGGCTCGCCTCGTGCTGGCCAATCGTGCAACAGCCACCCTCTGGGGAACCCCCTGGCATATCGGTCAGCCGATGCTGGACTTTCTCGCCACCCACTACATTCGTCTGTTCGGCACGGATGGCCAACCACTTCCACCCGCCGCATTCGCCACCTTGCGCGCCGTGCAAGAGGGAGAAACGGTGCGCCACCATCAGGAGACCATTCGTCACGCGGATGGTACCACCCTTCCGGTGTTGGTGAATGCAGTGGCACTAGGCCGACGCCTCTTGGCCAGTCTGCCAGCAGAGGTGGGAAGTCACCCAACCGACCCTGCCGAACCAGTGGCGCTGGTGGTCCACCAGGATGTGAGCGCCCTCAAAGAGGCCGAGCGGCTCAAAGATGAGTTCATCGGCATCGCCGCCCACGAACTGCGCACTCCGCTTGCCATCCTGAAGGGGTTTGCGCAAATGCTGATCGTGCAGACGGCACGTGGCAAAGGACCCGAACTCGTTGATTGGCAGGTGGAGGCCTTGCAGGGTATCGATCAGGCCACCGCCCGCCTGGTCGAACTCACGGAAGACTTGCTCGATGTGACACGTTTGCAGGCGGGACGGCTGACACTTCACCTGGAACCGACCGACCTGGTTGCCCTGGCGAGCCGCGTGGTAACGCGCCTGCAGATGACGACGGAACATCACACCATCTGCGTTCAGACACCACAAGAGCACCTCGTCGTTCAAGTAGACCAGCGTCGTATGGAGCAGGTGCTCTCGAACCTCATCGGCAATGCCATCAAGTATAGCCCCCAAGGAGGAATGATCGAGGTGACTGTTCGTGAAGAGGCCGAAACGAAGACGGCCCTCCTCTCTGTCAGCGATCAGGGGATCGGCATTCCAGAACAGCAGCAGTCACTGGTCTTCGGTCGCTTCGCCCGGGCGGACAATGCCCGTGCCTATGGAATTGGTGGCACTGGACTCGGTCTCTATCTCTGCCGCGAACTCGTCGAACGGCACGGTGGGCGCATCTGGTTCGAGTCAGTTGAAGGACAGGGCTCAACCTTTTTCGTGATGCTACCGATTGCTTCGGATGCTGAAATGGGACTGTAGAGTTAGTATTCGACAGAGCCGTCTAGTGCCTCACGAAGTACTGTGCTAGCCTGCCCGGCCTCTCGCGTCAACAGGCCTAAGTATTGCTGTATGCCATAGATGCGTTCTAGAAACCGATTGTTTCCACTCGCATGACAGATCGTCGCAGCTTCTACAGCAAGGCCCACACCGCTCTTGATTTCACCGCCGTGTACTAATGCCATTGCACGTGCTGTCATAAGCATTATTTTCCACAGTTTTGTTGATGGTAGGTTGTGCTCTGCTCGGTCAAGATAATCCAGGGCAAGCTGTGTCTGTCCCAGTTTGATGTAGCTCTTCCCGTACTCTTCGTAAACGGTCCCCAAACAGTAAAAACCGTATGTACTCTTCATACCTGGATCGAGAGCGTAAGAGAGTTCCTCAGCTTCTCGCAGTGCACGCTCAAACCCGCTCACATTATTTGCTTGCAAGTATGCGCGCCCAAGCAACTGCATACTATTTCCGCGTGCGTCTACACCGGCTTGCGGGGTTGTATCGCGTGCTGCCTCCAGGTAGGTAACGGCTTCCGGTACATTTCCTATACGGCGTAATATATCACCCTGGTACGTCAGGGCAATATTGAGCAATGTCTGGTCATTGAGAAGACGTGCTACGGATTCCATCTTCTGATAGTATTGAAGCGCGATATACACTGTAGCTGTCCGTGAAGTGATAGAGGTGATGTGTCCAGCGGTTTGATAGATACGGGTGAGACGTTGGAGAAAGACGGGATTCTCTGTACGTGTTTGCGCATCGGCCTCCCGGAGCAGATTCCCGCTAAGAGCAAGTGCTTCACGGTTACGAGTTTCTTTCGCAAGAGACCATACTCGATCTATGGCTTCGTCCATCTGCTCTGGTATGAATGGGACGGAGAGTGATCCGGCTATTCCCATGCTTTCAGGCTCGACTCCCAGGATAGTGACAAGGCGCTTTAATTCACGGATATCGGTGAGGATCGTCTCCCCATTCTCATACCGGCGCAGGGTACGCACATCAATGTGTAGCTCGTTTGCGAGCTTCTCCTGGGTCAGATCATATGTCGCTCTATAATCCTTCAGTATCTGTGCGAGTGGAGATACTGGCGTTTTTTTCTGCATAGCTTGTCCTTCTTCAAAGAAAGACCCGGTGCTCTCATCGGGCACAACATGTCCTGTACAGAGACATTCATTCTCTAGTATATTCATTTGAGAGGGATCTTAGCAAGCACTTGCATAGAGAGAAGCCTATTCATAGCAGAAAGCGAGGTGGCACAACTTCGGAAGAAAATCGTGTGGATCAATTGCTACAAGTCTTCGACGCCGTCTTGCCATCTGGTGGTTACAAGCAGTTGGAGCCGCGAGGCACTCGCAAGCTATACCGAGGTCTACATTGGATTGTAAGGCGTTCCCCGTGCGAAGTCTTTGATGAAGCGTTCTTTGGTCACACAGTCCCCCGCACACCATCCCCCGGATGGCGTCTGCGTCCCATACAATGGCGTATCTTTACGCCAAGAACAGGAGAGAAGAGAAGACCATGAAAGCAGCAGTCGTACATAGCTTCACCAGCCCTCTCAGCGTGGAGGACATCCCCAAGCCAGAACCGGGGCCTGGGCAGGTCGTCGTCAAAATTGAAGCTTCGGGCCTGTGCCACACCGATATCCATGCCGCTCACGGGGATTGGCCAGTCAAGCCCACCCTGCCCCTCATTCCTGGTCATGAAGGCGTGGGGATCGTCGAGAGCGTTGGACCAGGGGTCACGAATGTCAAAGAGGGAGACCGGGTAGCCATCCCCTGGTTGGGCTATGCCTGTGGTATCTGTGAGTACTGTGTGTCCGGCTGGGAGACGCTCTGTCTCAGTGGACGCTATACCGGCTATTTTCTTCCCGGAGCCTATGCCGAATATGCCCCCGCCTTCGCCAACTATGTTGCCAAAGTCCCCCAGGGCATCAATCCGTTAGAGGCTGCCCCCATCACCTGCGCGGGCATCACCACCTATAAGGCGATCAAGGTCAGCGGAGCCCGCTCCTCCGACCTGGTAGCCATCTTCGGCATCGGTGGGCTGGGCCACCTGGCCTTGCAGTATGCCAAGATTGCAGGAGCCACCGTCGTGGCCGTCGACCTGGTCGACGAGAAACTGAAGTTGGCCAAGGAACTTGGGGCCGACTACACCGTCAACGCGAAACAAGAAGATCCGGTAGAGGCCATTCAGAAGCTGGGCGGAGCTAACGCGGCCATCAGTCTGGCTGTTTCGCCGCGAGCCTTCGAGCAAGCCTTCCGCGCACTGCGACGGGGAGGGACGCTGGTCTTTGTCGCGCTGCCAGCAGACAACTACATGCAGTTGCCGATCTTCGAAACCGTGCTCAATGGGATCAAGATCGCGGGCTCCATTGTGGGAACCCGCCTGGACCTGGCCGAAGTCTTCGAATTGCACGCAGATGGTCGCACGAAAGTGATTTATGACACCCGGCACCTGGAGGATGTCAATCACTCCTTTGAGGAGGTGGAGAAGGCGGCCGTCCCGGCACGACTGGTCTTCGACATGACCGGCAAGTAGGGGCGTGATGAAGCACGCCCGTACGCGAATCGGCAACAAGAGCCTCCCACGAAGGAGGAATGGGGAAGCAGCGAGCGAGACCTCGCTCGTTGCCTCCTTTCCTCGAGCAGGCTTCTCATGAAAGGGGGGAGCAATCGATGGAATTTTCTGGGACGCAAACCATGGCCGCACCCATCGAAACGGTCTGGGCATTTCTTCTGGATGTGAATAAGGTGGCCGCATGTGCGCCTGGGTTTCACAGCCTGGAAGTGGTGGGAGAAGAAGAGTGGAAAGCCGTCGTCGCAGTGGGTATTGGACCGGTCAAGGCCAAGTTCACCCTGGATGTGACACGACCGGAAATGCAGGAACCAGAGCGCATGGTCGTCAAGGGTCGGGGAAAAGCGCCGGGCAGTGCCGTGGAGCTGGCTGGTGAGATGCAGCTCACCGCTCTGGAGCAGGGCCAGACGCGCATGGACTGGAAGGCGACCGTGACGGTGAGCGGGACGATTGCCAGTGTCGGGGCACGCCTGCTGCAGAATGTCGCCGACAAACTGACGCAGCAATTTTTTGCTTGCCTCAAGAGCCAGCTGAATCCTGAGACGGCCAAAGTAAATGCATAGTCCTCTGGCCTCTCGAAGGGAAAGAAGCCCCGCCCAGCTTTGACCAGCCGTTTGATGGATCGATTCTCTTGAGGACAGGAATGTGTCGGTGATGACCTAATCTGGAGGAAATAGCCATGACCGTGAAGTCTGAAATCACTGTCACCGTGAATGGGCAGCCATACCGTTCACAGGTTGAACCTCGTCTGTTGCTAGTCCATTATTTACGAGAGGTCTTAGACCTGACAGGAACCCATATTGGGTGTAATACGTCGCAGTGTGGAGCCTGCACCGTCCTACTCGATGGCGAAGCTGTCAAGGCTTGCACCCTGTTTGCTGTGCAGGCCGATGGCTGTGAAGTGACGACCATCGAAGGACTGGCCCCAGAGGGCGGTCTCCACCCCATCCAGGAAGGGTTCTGGGAAAAGCATGGCCTGCAGTGCGGCTTCTGCACTCCTGGCATGATCATGGCCTCTTACCAACTGCTCAAGGATCGTCCCAATCCAAGCGAAGAAGAGATTCGCCATGAGCTCAAAGGCAACATCTGCCGCTGCACTGGCTATGAGAACATTGTGCGGGCTGTCCAGTATGCGGCCGAACGCATGCAGGCGAGCGCTTCTCAACCAGTCGGAGCAGGCGAGTAATCGCCCGACGGACAGTCAATAATCCACGTGCTTGCGTGGCACCGTTTCGTGTCTCGTCATGTGAGAAAGGACAGGTATTGCTATGGGCATTGCAGCTCTGCTTGGCTCGCCGATCAAGCGGCGTGAAGATCCTCGCTTGATTACTGGGCAGGCCACCTACGTTGACGACATCAAACTCCCTGGCATGGTCCATATGGCCGTTGTGCGCAGTCCCTATGGGCATGCTCGCATTACTCGTATCGATACTGACGCTGCGCGCCAACATCCCGGCGTGCTTGCCATCTACACGGCACAAGACCTCAAAGGAGTCGTGGGCAATGTTCCCATTGCTGTTCCCCTGGGGCACATCGCCAACGGGATGGGTGTGCATGGTCCCCTGGCCGAGGGCAAGGTTCGTTTCTATGGCGATCCGGTGGCCGTTGTCATCGCAGAAGATCGCTATACGGCCCGCGATGCACGGGACCTGATCGACGTCGATTATGAGCCACTCCCAGCCGTGGTTGACGTTGAGAAAGCCATGCAGCCTGATGCACCGTTGCTCTATGAAGAGTTCCAGACCAACGTGGCCTTCAGCATGCATCCACCAACAGATGCCATCGACAAGGTCTTCGAGCAAACCAAGGCCGACGGCGGCGTTGTTGTCAAAGCACGCCTGGTCAATCAGCGACTGGCTCCAGTTTCCATGGAGACGCGCGGCGTGGTCGCCGAGTACCGCAAGGCAGGTAAGACGCTGACCCTCTGGAGTTCCTCGCAGATTCCGCATCTGCTGCGTAACCTGCTGGCCGCCACGGTCGGTCTCCCCCAGCACCACGTTCGCGTCATCGTTCCCGAAGTCGGTGGCGGCTTCGGTTGCAAACTCAATGTGTACCCCGAAGAACTGGTGGCGGCTTTCGCGACCATGAAACTAGGACGCCCCGTCAAGTGGATCGAGGATCGCGATGAGAACCTGGCTGCGACCACTCACGGACGCGACCGGGTCGACTACATTGAGGTTGCCGCTACCAAGGATGGCAGGGTCACTGGCCTGAAGATCCACGGCATGTCTGACCTGGGGGCGTATTGTCAGCTCCTCACTGACATCATGATGATTGGCCTTGGGTTCCCAGTCTCGTGTGGTTCCTATGATATTCCCAACATCTCCCTCAGCGGAGATCTTGTCTTCACCAACAAAGCGCCCACCGATGCCTATCGCGGTGCGGGTCGTCCAGAGGCAGCCTATGTTGCCGAGCGTGCGATGGACCTGGTAGCCTATGAACTGGGCAAAGATCCGGTCGAGGTACGCAAACTCAACTTCGTCAAGCCCGAGCAGTTCCCCTACAAGTCGGCGGCGGGAGCCCTCTATGATACGGGCAATTACGAGGGGGCCCTGGAGAAAGCCCTGCAGCTCGCCGACTATCCGCGCTTGCGGGCCGAGCAAGCCCAGAAGCGTGCTGCGGGACAGTTGATGGGGATTGGCGTCTCCTCCTACATTGAGATCTGTGGGTTGGCACCAAAGGGAACCTTACCAGTCGGTCTCTACGAGAGCGCCCGGGTCCGCATCGAGCAGAGTGGGACGGTGATGGTCTACACTGGCTCCTCTCCGCATGGTCAGGGCGAAGAGACCTCGTTCGCGCAAATCGTCGCCGAGGAATTTGGGATTCCGGTAGACAACGTGCTGGTCATGCATGGGGACACCGACTCCACCCCAGAGGGACGTGGCACCTATGGCAGTCGCACACTGGCGCTGGGTGGCTCTGCCGTCTTCAATGCGGTGCAACGCTTGAAGGAGAAAATGAGGCAGATCGCCGCGCACATGCTGGAAGCCAGTGTTGCTGACGTCACCGTGGAAGATGGCAAATTCTCGGTGGCTGGTACGCCTCAAAAGGCCGTCTCGTTTGCGGAAGTAGCGGCAGCCGCCAACCTTTCCAATACGCTACCACCTGGCATTGAGCCTGGTCTGGAGACCACCGCCTTCTTTGAGCCGGAGGCATGCCTCTTCCCCTTCGGCACGCACATTTGCGTGATCGAGATCGACAAAGAGACTGGGGAGCCGAAGCTGACACGCTTCGTGGCGGTGGATGACTGTGGACGACAAATCAATCCCTTGCTGGTTCAAGGCCAGCTGCATGGTGGGATTGCGCAAGGCGTTGGGCAAGCCCTGTGGGAGCAAGTCGTCTACGACGAAAATGGGCAGTTGCTTACCTCGACCTTCATGGACTATGCCATGCCCATCGCCGAGGAATTTCCACCCTTCGAGCTTGATCACACGGTGACGCTGACCCCCCTCAACCCGCTGGGAGTGAAAGGCGTCGGGGAAGCTGGCACGATTGGGTCGACCCCAGCAGTGGCTGCTGCGGTGGCCGACGCGCTCGGTGTCGCGCATATTGACATGCCATTCACGGCTGAGAAGCTCTGGAAGAGTATTCATCAGCAGTAGGCGAGAAGGAGCACACGAGATGATACCAGCAGCATTTGAGTACCGTCCGGCAAGATCGGTGGAGGAAGCGATTGCTCTCCTCCAGGACTATGGCGATGAGGCCAAGCTCATGGCAGGTGGACAGAGTCTGATCCCGACCATGAAGCTTCGTTTAGCGCAACCAGGCGTGCTGGTTGATCTTGGTAGGATTCCTGGCCTGGCCTACATCCGTGAGGAGAATGGAACGGTAGCTATTGGCGCGATGACGACCTATACAGCGCTGGGGCGTTCTGATCTCGTGGGTCAGCATTTCGCGATCATACCAGATGCACTCGCAGTGCTTGCTGATCGGCAGGTGCGCAATCGTGGTACAGTGGGTGGCTCGATGGCGCATGCTGATCCCGCGGCTGATCTGACGGCTGTCG
>Ga0137361_10002514_pt1 | contig 11680 bp, 8 predicted proteins | sample Mad1_80_16metaG_FD_104923 | JGI IMG/M metagenome (GOLD analysis project Ga0137361, IMG submission 104923) | Vadose zone soil microbial communities from Angelo Coast Range Reserve, California, USA - Mad1_80_16 metaG | ecosystem: Environmental > Terrestrial > Soil > Vadose zone | place: USA... | reverse complement strand
CTCCCTGAGTAAGGGAACATCTCCTAAGACGACCCATCTCGATGGATGTGTCGTTCTGTGTCTTCGAGTCGGCAATGTTTCGCCAAGAAACGAAGATTTCTACGGTGGCTCTCGATTGTGGAAGGTCGGAAGCCGTCTTTGCGCAGTTGTGGCATATAGGCTGCTATTCGGCTCTGTTCAGGTTCCCGATTGAAAAATGGCGGGTGGGTTTCTGGTGGGGCGGGTGGGATTTGAACCCACGATCACTGGTGCCCGAGACCAGTATTTCCTCGAACTGGTAGTTGCCTGCCAGCTCTCTTAGACCAAGCTGTCCCCACAGGTGGGTGGTCTGGACCACCGCCCCTGCCGCGAGCCTCAAATATCAATGATTCAAAATGCTTTGGTTCGACCGCTAACGTGGCCAAGCGGTGACCATGCTACACTACGCCCCCCCACGAACGGGTCTAAAGAACTGCTGACTTACCTGTTAGCGGACTTGGAGTAACTGGCCGTATTTGACTAGATGCACTTTTTGACAGGAGATCGCGTTATTTCGTTTTGTTACGGTCGGATGACGCTTTCTTGTGTCCGTTGAAATATGTCCTTATTAGACGCTCAAAAAATATGCTGAATCCGCCCGTTCTGCCATAGTACACCTTGTCAACTTCTTGCCTGACCAGTTGTTCGGCTTCGGACGACAGAGAGATCATTACTTTGCCCATGGTATCTCTAGACTACCGGAGATAGCTCTGGGCCGTTTTATGCTTATCCCCTGCGGCTAAGTCCGATCGGCAAAGAATAAGAGCCAGAAAAAGTGGATGCGAAGACCGCTAAACACCAAGCGTTTACCGTTAAGAACTCCAGAAAAGCCCGAGAGAAACCTCTTAGATTCGGTCCACGAAGTCCTCAGAACCATTGCCACGATATCCTTCGGACTTCACCCCGGACTTGCGTCGGTTGAAGGCCTGGCCCTCCATGAAAGACAGTCTTTGGAGGCAACCCTATCTTATCGAACTAACCTATGCCGATAGCTTCCGCCTGGTAGAGGATTCCATTTCTGGCCGAAATCTTAGGATTCTGGAAGTTGGTTGCGGGACCGGTTTCATGAGTCTAGAGCTAGCTAGAATGGGCCATGACGTTGTTGGAATAGACCCGAATGAGAGGATCATCCGCATAGCACGGAGGACTACGGAAACCGACCCTTACAGTAAGGCCCGTGGCAATCTACGTTACGAAGTAGCGGACTTCAACGAGTGGTCCGAGGGTGCGGGAACCTATGACGTTGTTCTCTTTAGCCGCGTTCTCCATGATCTTTCTCATCCCAAGAGGATACTCTCTATGGTTCACCGCTTGCTGAAAAATAGAGGAAGACTGGTCTGCCTAGAATACGCGTATGACAGAATGGACCGGAGAGCTGCGACCTGGCTCTACCAAATCCAACGAACACTAGAACTAACAGGTGGGTATTCATCGCATCTTCCTGAGAATCCGAGAGAAGGTGTTGAAAGGATAATGAAAGAGAACCTGTATGGAAGAAAGAAGCATATCAACAAGTTTGAAGAGATGAGGCATCCTCTCGACCAACTCTTCCATAAAGGACGCTTCTCCTGGCACTGCTACTATTGTTGGGGCATATTCAGCTCAATGAGGATCCATGATCGGAATAGGGAGGAGGCACTCGCGAGACTGTTTAGAGGTATGGAACAGTTATTGATTGATTCCGGAGAGATTCAACCGGTACTATTCCGCTTCGTGGGAACCAAAGCTTCAGTGTAAGCTCTTTGCGACTATTTCTCTACTTATGAGCCTCTAGGCAAATTTCTGAAGTAGCCTTGCCACTGCCGTTATGGCGACTATGGCTCCAACAGCCAGGCCTAGCCGATCATTAAGAGCAAGGGCCAAGATCGCAGTCATGCTTCCGGCTATGAAGTCTCGGAAGAGGCCCTTGCTCTTGTCAGAGGTATCGAGAACATCTGAGCCCAAGACGAGTAGGAGGATCATGAAGTATACTGGTTCTTGGCTTATGGCGTTGGCGATGACGAAGCTGGCTACCCAGGCCGCCGACTCGGCGACGGGACGTAGGGCGGGTCGTAGTTCAGCCAGCCTGTACGACAGATCGCTCATGTAGTATAGGGCTATAGGAGGATAGAAAAGGCGACCCGACTTTTTCTACTGCGTCCCAGTCAAGTAATGAAAATGTCAATCTTGTCCAATGACTCAGAAGTCCTAGTCGAGATAACCACGTACTTCTTCTCGACTTGGGATTATACCACATCGCAATTCTAGCGAATCAACTGTGTGAGTCTCTTGAAAGGCTCAGACAATCTCTATGAGGTCGAGCGACGGGTATCCTTTGTCAAAGTTGAAAGTCGCTCCATGAATATGGGTGAAAGGTTTCACTCCATAGATCAGAAGATGACCGTTCCAGCTTTGGACCTTAATGTGATAGTCAGCCTGTCTAAGAAACTCTTCGCGCACCTTAGTGTTACGCGATGACATGCCAATGCTGAAGGCTCCCTCGTCCCGCAAGCCTTCTCCCATCTCGGTAAAACCCGGAAGAGTCAGATCTTCCCCATAAACTTGAACGAGCTTGTCGAAGTTCATAGTCAACATCATGCCTGTCGAGGTTTCTTTCAGCACATTCCACGCTTTGTAGAACTCGGCCAAATCGCTCATCAGCTGTCCCCTCACCTTTAGCCTCCAAGGCTTTGGAGGTAATTGCGGATTGAACTCGACAATCCTAACCCTCTCTGCAAGGGCCTTGTCGCCTATGTAGGGTCTAAGCGCCTCCGCCGAGGATTCCGAGCTGAAGGTTCCGGTTGAAACGCTGAAACATGCACCGCCCTGGTTGACGAAATTAGCACGGATCACGTTGATCAATAATTTCAGCGACTGCGGAGAAACATTGCTGTCCGTGTCGATCATGAAGAATGAGCCTTTCCGGACGCCGCCTCCAATTAACTGGTCGAGTTCCCTGCTCCCTGTGGAGAAGTGGGTTGCCGTGTGGGGAACTTTCTCTGGACTTCTCACTATGGTAGGCGGGCCGTTTTCGTATTCTTCGTCCAAGAAGGTGAACCTTCCCTTTTCCAGAGAGAATGGGAAGTATTGGCTCTCGACCTTGAATCCTCTTAGCTTGTCTATTCCGAGGGACCTCACTCTCCTCCCATCTAGCTCGTTCTGTTTCAGAGTTACGACTCCGTCGACTAGGTAGCCGAGGTTGTCGGCTCGTTCGGCCTCGCTCACAAGAATCACGCTTACTTTCGTTTGATCTAGTTCGGACATGACGGCTGACTCCAGCATTTTACGTCCCTCCGGGGTCGCGTTTCTCAAGGCTCCTTCCCAGCTGTCTACGACCAGGACTGATTTCTCTTTGGCTTGTTTCAGTCGTACGATCTTTGAGAAGACACTGTCGGTATCGGAGCCTCGGAGATCGTGGAATTCGTCATTCCAACTTGCTTTTGAGGATCGTCCGGACATGGAATCGATGACCTCGTCGATCCAGGGAAACTGTATGCGCAGCTTGACCGGCGACACTCTGCTGGACGCGTAGACCCTACGCGAGTCCCCAATAGCATTCAGTATCTCAAACGCGAGAGTTGTCTTCCCGGTGCCAGGTGCTCCCTGGATAAGCAGGACGTTTCCTGGAACCTCGAGAAACTCCAAGAACATGGTCATCATAGGAGATGATGTCGCACGGACTACGGAAGATTCGAGAGCTTGAGGATCGGGTTTCGTCCCCGAGGCTATCAAATTATTATCATGAATTGATGAGGGGCGTGAAAGATTTCAAGAAATTGTCTCCTTCGCGGTCTTTGGGCGGGAACCAATGTGATTGTTATGTCACGTTGACCCTCCACATGGCAGCAACTCTGTAGACCCTAGTCCTCAAAGCCTAGAGAGTGACATGTATGGTGGGTAACGGTGCCAAAACTCAAGTTCAGCAAGGACTACCTCCAGCGTTTGACGAAACCTATTCCTAAGAAAGACCCGAACATGCGAGCGGCAACATCGACCGAGACTCTATCAGAACCGCGGCATCCTACAGGATTTCACCAGTACTGCACGAACTGCGGGAAAGACCAGCTCTTTAGCGTGGACACGTTAGGCTGGAAAACATGCACTGTATGCCGCCGTACCGCTCCGGACAGAAGTCAGAGTCCGATATGAGAGGCTTTCAAGTACAATTTTTTAAACAGGTTTGGGGTAGAAGACTCTTGACCTCTTCTTGCAGCGATCCTACGAACGCTTCAGTTCAGACGTTCTAGACGCTGCTTCTGCCCCAGTTCGTCTTCATATTCTCAAGCTGTTAGTCTCCAAAGGTCCTCTTCCGTACACTGAGATAATGTACGAAGCGAAGATGGATCCTGTGCGGGACGCTGGAAAGTTCGTCTATCATCTCAAAACCCTCCGTAAAGCCGGTTTGGTTGCGATCGAAAAAGGCACGAAAAAGTACAGCATAACAGATCTCGGAAAGATGCTCGTCGAGTTCTCGCGCGACCTAGAAGAGTGGGTCGCTGTTAAGCGAGGTCGCCTGTTCGTCCGAACCTCCAAAATGACGATAGAAGAGTTTGACCGGACCCGAATCGCTTCTTCTCTCGTCAACGAGGCCGGGATGCCCCAGAGCCTAGCAGACGAGGTAGCCTCAGAAGCTGAAGAAAGACTTCTACGATTTGGAACAACCTACCTCACTGCACCCTTGGTCCGCGAACTCGTCAACACTATCCTCGTCGAGAGAAAACTCGAAGAATACCGCCACAAGCTAACCCGACTGGGACTCCCCGTAAATGATGTAACCATCCTCCTCAAGGAAGCCGGCCGAAAACACCTCGACTCAGCCTGGGTACAACAATCCGCTGGTGCTGCTGTCACTGAAGAATATGTTCTGCTGAACAGCCTCCCCAGATCCCTAGTCGACGCACATTTCTCGGGACAGATCCATCTAGAAAACGCAGAGTCCTGGATACTCAAGCCCAGCATATTCTTCCATGACCCACGCCAGTTCCTCCGAAAAGGACTCCCACGATCCACGCCACCGGTCTCGTTCGAAACCGCGCTCGGAGCATTACTCCGGCTAGCTCGCATAACCGAAGGACAGGTAGCAATTGAGCAAGTCTTCGACCACATCAACGTCCTCCTAGCACCGTTCATCAAAGGGGTCCCGACCCAAAGAGTCCAGGAAGCAATAAGACTCTTTCTCTCCCAACTCAACTGGGACGGTTTCTCAAACAGCCTTCCCTTCCGAACGACCATAGGACTTGACCGAACGATTCCTAGTTCTCTCGAGAAATCAGACGCAGTTGCAGCCAATGGGAAGAGAGAGGGAGTGTACGGCGACTACGCCCACGAGGCTGAAGAATTGTTCCGGACAGTCATCGATGCCAGTATGGAAATTGCAAGGAACAATCTCCTACTCAACCCTTCGGTCACAGTGAACCTCACCCGGGAAAATCTCTCTGAGGCTGACAATCTTCTCTCGATGACATATGAGACGTCCCTGAAATATTCTATCCCAAATTATAGGATTCACGATTCAGAACAGGCCGTCACCGTATCTTCCGACGGCAACGCCATAGTTGCGGATAACACGAACATTGCCAGTGGAGCAATGGTTGGAGCTGTCCAAGTCAATCTCCCAAGAATATCCTATGAGGCGACAGGAAAAGATGAGCGATTTCTCCAAGGAGTTCAGAATGCGGTTGACGAAGCAATAAAGGCCCTAGAGATTCGCGGACAAGCCGTACAGGAAAGAATGAAGGAGGGACTTCTGCCTCTACTTTCATGGGAAACAGACGGGAGCAAGTATTATGGATCCCAACCAATGGCAGAGATAGGCCTCCTCGGGCTAAACGAGGCCACCAGGCATCACACCAAGAAAGATGTTGACGCTAAGGACTCCCTCGCCTTTCTCAAAAGGATCATCGAAGCAGCACGACGCGCCATATCAGAAAGCGACAATCCTAAACTCAGAATCCGCGTCGGGCTTCATCCCTCTCCGAAAGCATCATCGAGGCTCGCGAGCATCGACGCTGAAAAATACGGATTCTCCACAATAGTCTACCAAGGATCCAAACGACACCCCTACTACACCGACGTACCCCTGATTCCGTTGACTCAGAAAATACCGCTATCTTCACGCGCGTTTCTTGAGGGGGAAGCTCAGAAACTCCTCGATGGAGGGACAATCTTGCCGCTTCTCATGGGGGAAAAAACAGAGACCGCAGGGTTGGCGAGAGCATCTCAATTGCTCAAGGATTCAGGAGTCAAACACTTCACCTTTTCCAAGATGCTATCCCGATGCCAATTCTGCTATCAAGTCAACGCCGGAGTCCATGCAAGATGCGCGAATTGCGGTTCAGACAAACTGACGTTTGTCGCGAAGTATGCTGGTAGACTGATTCCACTCGACCTGTGGACCGAGCCAAGGCGGAGAGACCTAGACAGAATCGCAGCCTATGACTTCTCATAGACAAACCAAGGCCTCTGGCAATACACCGGACAACGGGTTGCAATCGGTCGGACAGACCCAATTGAGTTTATCTCATTGACCGTTTGACTAGGAGTTAGGAAACGCCCACTTTGACAGAGATCCGAGCTGGTTTGAAGGGGTCCTTTAGAATAGGTCTCCTCACTGGAATTCTCGCCATCATAATCGTTCTCGGAATGCAGTTCGCTCTTCTCAGAGAACTTTCCGTCTTCAACACAGGGCTTGGGCTCTGGGTCCTTGCCACAGAGTTCGTTGCTACCGCTGCTCTGCTTTTGGCCCTGGTACTCGTTGGATCATTCTTGTCTGCAAGGGTTCAACGCCAGTCTGGTTCTCGGACCCCCTGGGTCGCGTATTACATTCTTCTCGGCCTCGCCTGTTTCGCTGCCTTTACCCTCGGGGTGAGCAATGGTCTCACCTTTGACGTGAAATACTCAACCTACGCCACGAAAGCAGGAATCAACTTTCTCAACCTTCAGTACCTAAACGGAGCGGTCATCTGGACAACTCTCCTCCTAACGGCTCTGTTCATGCTCAGCGACCCGCGAATCTCGTCAGTTACGGGAAGCGATGGGAAGAGACATTTCTACATGCACAGCAAACTCCTCGGAATTCTTCGCCTATTATTCCGGACGAACCTGGGAGCGATCATGCAGTCCACCAGAAGAAGCTACTATGAATCCGGCCCAAGACCATCCTTCGACTGGGACATTGGAGAGACCCCTGACCATGCAGTCCTATCGAAGAATGGCAAGTTGCAATGGAACGACAAGTTCCCAGTCTCCTCTCCCCCATTCCTAGCGTGGACGACGATCAAGTTTCTCCTCGCCCTAGGAATCGCGGCAGCCATCGCCAATGACATCGCCCTAAGATTCGTCACCATACAGAACTATCTTGTCCAAGCAAACAGCACCTGGTTCGCACAAGTACAGAACTACTTCTCGATACTTGCAATGAGGCTTTCTGGAACTTACCAAGTGTCGCCGACCTTCGGCATCGACAACGTCTTCACATTTGAAGTCTTCAAGTTCATACTATCAATAATCGGCCTAGCCTTTGCTGTCGTAGGAATCAGACTCGGAGTAGCGCTCCTTGCAAACGCCATGGTGGGACTTTCAAAGAGAGCCTTCGGGATTTCCCGGATCGCGCTCAGCAATGTATTCGTCATTGCCGCTCTACCAATTATCTACCTAGTGCTAAGCAGTGGAGCCTGGGTCTATGACGTAGGCACATCCTTCATTCTCTCCACCCTGGTCATCCTGATGATCGGGGTAACGTTCATGGCCGGATTCACACGAACCCCGAGAATACTGCGTATCAAGATCACCCGGGTCAAAGGGCTCGTAATACTCGCAATCGTCCTAGCTTCAACAATCACGCTTCCTGTGTACGGGACCTATCTTCGGGCCCAGTCAGGCCAATACATCAATTATCAATGGAACCCAGCTTACGTCCCAACCATACAGTACACTCGCTGGGCATACGGAGTGGACTCGGTCACTAGCGCTGATCAGTCTCTCATAAAGAGCTTAGGAAACCAGACCAATACACTGGACCATATTCGCATATTCACTAACCAGTCGGCCCGACTGAACATGAAACCGCTAGTCGGGGTCAACTGGATGTCCATCGACAACGCTCCTGTCGACATCATCTACATCAACGGCAAAGAATACTGGGTATCCATTCTCCAGCTTATACAAGCTGGCCTCCCGAACGACCCTGATGTCTGGCGCACCCAACATCTCTTGCTGACGCACTCGGAGAAGGTCCTCGCGGTTGACGCGGCCACGACACAAGCTGTGGACATAACAAAGATCTGGAACCTGACCCAATCTCCCCAGGTCTACTATGGAGAAGGAGGGTTATGGCAGTCGGTGGACGAGGTCTACCTGAATATTCCAGGCTTCAACGAGACCCACCTATCAGGCTACATAGGACCGCCTTCCTACAATGGAACAGCGGACTATACCTACAAGGGCTTCTGGTTGTACTGGAAGTTCTTCTGGCAGGGAAGGTTCGACTTCGCAAACGGAGCCTACGGCAATATCAAAGCATTGGAATACCGAGATGCGGACGCCAGAATCTCTAACATTCTATTGCCCAACATGCAGCTAGATCCAGATCCTTACCCGGTGGTGGACAGACAGGGAAACATCTACCTGCTGCACTGGGTTTGGATAGACTGGCAGAGTCCTAGCAACTTCGCAGACTATCCAGACCATGCTGACACATCGATCCTCAGACTCTTCGCAGCAACGCTCACCGACATGAAAACCGGAGATGTTACAGGGTACCTGTACAACAGTGGCAAGAACGATTACGTCAGGTCGTTCTACAATTCCATGTATCCCCAGTGGAACCAGCAAATGCCTTCCTGGCTCCTCCCTCAACTGAGATATCCTGAGACATACTTCAACACTCAACAAGACGTATACAATTTCTACTTCCAGACAGACCCGCTGCAATGGCAGAGGAATGTCTTCCTTCAATCTACCGAGACCACCCGGTTCATAATCATGCCAATCAACGGGACCCTGACGTGGGCTGCCGTCAGGCTGGTGGAAATTTACCACAGCCCATCTCAGAACCTTGCAGGTCTCTACATCGCTCCTGCAGGAGTCCGGACAGGGCAAGTCTATCTGATCAGGTTCCCTGAGGGAACGACAGTTATCGGACCCAACTCAGCCATATCAGCCGTGGTGACCGACCCTATAGTCAAAACCCAGTTAACGCTCCACCCCGACTGGACGGTTGGAAACATACTCCTGTATTCGGTGAACGGGCGCCTGATCTATGTCATACCATACTATGGAACGCAAGGAAATCTGACGGTGCCAGAAATGGTGGCGGTGGTCGATGGATCCTCGAAACAGGTGGGCCACTATTTCATTCAAGACCCTACTAGCTCTATCGAAGTGGGCAGCGCAACGACAAAAGCTGTCAGCACCATCGGCATATCGACAACACAGGCGACCGTCAATGGCACTCTGGCCTACCGATACCAATACGAGCAAGGGGGAAACACTCGATGGATTCTTGGAATAAAAACAACGAGTACGACGACAGTTCAGGTCCTTGCAAAGGCTGAGACCCTAACGACAACCGACATTTACAAGATCAGCAATACAAGCACTACTGTTCCAACTACAATCACCGTAGTGGTCGACAGCACCACGATGCCCTACACAGTTTTGAGTGTTCAATGAGGGGGTTATGCAAAAATCGTCGAATATGCTAGACGGCGCCAAAGACCAGGCCGAGTAATCCCATCCTCAGCACCACGCCGTTCCCGACCTGTGGAAAATATTTCGCGTGGCTCGTTGAGTCGACACTAGAGTCTATCTCATCAACCCTCGGCAACGGATGCATCACTATCGAACTCTTCTTTGCTCGCGATAACTCATCTGATGTCAGTCGGTAGGACCCCTTGACCTTCTCGTATTCGGCTAGATCTCCGAACCGTTCCTTCTGGACCCTCGTCATGTAGATGACATCTAATTCTTTCAAGTGTTGCTGCAATGATGTAGTTTCTTCAACGTCAATTTTTTTCGAGACCTCTTCCAAGACCTCTTTCCTCATCCGCAGCATCTCTGGGGAGATGAGGACCAACCTCACCTTGTATTTCGCTAGCGCGTACGCGAGCGAGTGAACCGTCCGGCCATACCGCAAGTCCCCGATGAGCCCTATGCTAATACCATCAATGGCGCCCAGCTCTTTTTTGATCGTGTATAGGTCGAGTAATGCCTGAGTAGGATGCTCCTCCGCGCCCGACCCCGCGTTGATCACTGGAACTCTTGAGAACTCGGCAGCCATCCTCGCCGCCCCCTCTAGGGGATGCCTGACCACGAGCACGTCGGCATAGTTCTCGACAACCCGCACGGTATCCGCAAGATTCTCACCCTTCTCGACCGAAGTCCCCTTCGTCTCTGCAAATCCGAGAGCAGTCCCGCCGAGCCTCGTCATCGCGGACTCGAAGCTAAGCTTCGTGCGTGTGCTCGGTTCATAGAATAAAGTCGCCATTATCTTCCCATGAAGCATATCGGACCCTCTCTTGGCTAGAGGCTCCATAACCTGGGCCATGTCCAGAATTTGATCGATCTCCGACCTGGAAAGGTCGCGAACGCTGACTATGTCTCTGCCAGCAAAGTTAGATGTGGGCGGCATTCCGATTCCATAGCTGAGCCAAGGAGTCCTATAACTAGCTTCAGAGTGAACCAAGGATGGCTGTACAAGTTCTCACGATAACTTCGGACCTGTTCCTCCAGTCAAGAATCATAGAGCTTGCAAAGTCGTTGGGCGCAATTGCCCGAATAGTTACAGATGAGGAGGCTCTAATCAAAGAGGTGAACTCAACGCATCCGAACTTGGTCATACTCGACCTAGCCGCATCTGACTATGATCCGTTCTCATGTGCCAAACGGCTGAAAACTATGACACCTAAACCTAAGATCTTGGCTGCATTCCCTCATATCCGAACGGATCTCAAGCTGAAAGCCGAGAATGAAAAGATCGATTACATTATTCCCAATTCCAGTTTCCTCAAGACTCTGAAAAACGTCCTGCAGAAAGAGGCCCTCGCCAAGTGAGCTGGATCGTCAAAGACCTCTGGGACACGCTAGACGAACGTCGCGGTGAATTCCAGAGTCTATGGCAAGATCGTACTCTGCGGGCCTTTGAAACGATCAACTGGATTGCCAGCGAAGTCGGGGGACGCTGGGGGGTTCTCATACAGATCAACTTTCCACCTGGCCAGGAGAGACCGGACGTCACCGGCATTGGGCATAGAAACCTGAGCATCCTAGTGAACAAGAACAGGAAGAACTTCGAGTCGGTAACCCAAGACGAGGTTAAGCAGGCCGCTCAGCAGATGAGCCCCCTCTCGTTTGATCCGGCTCGCTTTGGTCATGAAGGATTCAGAGCAAGAATAGCATCTGGACAGATAGACTGTCTGCCAAGCGGGGTCCATCTATGGTGCAACATAACACCCGAGGTCTTGGATTTCCTCGATTGGATATTTGAAAACGGGTACGGGCTGAAACCTGCGACACGCGCTTAGGCGACGGGCATAAGCTTCTTTCCTAGTCTTCTCTCAATATCCATCTTGGCCCGCTTCAGCTGCCTAGCGCGCTTGAGCAGCTCGATCAAGTAGTCCAAGTCAACTATTGGACGCAAAGCTGGATATTCCCAGGGAGTCTTGTTGATCTCGTCAGGATAGAT
>Ga0137361_10002497_pt1 | contig 11706 bp, 13 predicted proteins | sample Mad1_80_16metaG_FD_104923 | JGI IMG/M metagenome (GOLD analysis project Ga0137361, IMG submission 104923) | Vadose zone soil microbial communities from Angelo Coast Range Reserve, California, USA - Mad1_80_16 metaG | ecosystem: Environmental > Terrestrial > Soil > Vadose zone | place: USA... | reverse complement strand
GCGAGCGCCGCCTCGTCGTCGCCGTCGGTGAAGACCAGGCGGCCCTTCTTGCCCATGATGATGGCGGTGCCGGTGTCCTGGCACATCGGCAGCACCCCGCCCGCCGCGATATTGGCGTTCTTGAGGAAGTCGTAGGCCACGAACTTGTCGTTCTCCGACGCCTCGGGGTCGTCGAGGATCGCGCGCAGCTGCGCGAGGTGGCCGGGGCGCAGCAGATGGTTGATGTCGGTGAAGGCGGCCTCGGCGATGACGCGGAGCGACTCGCGGTCGACCACGACCACGTCGCGACCGAACACCGTATCGGCCCGCACCCCCTCGGACATGAGCTTGCGGTATTTCGTGCTGTCCCGGCCGAGCGGGAACAGCGGCGTGTGGCGATAGGGTGGAACCACCTGCGCCGGGGCGTTCATCGACCAAATCTCCAGAAATCCCATCTGCACGTGGTCATAGCGCCGGAACGGACGGTTTGAAAGGCTGCGATTGCCATTGAGCCCATTTGGGTGCGGCGGGGTCAGTGCACGCCCGATTCGGCCGCTTTGCGGGGCAGTCATTTACACATGCGGGACGACTGACGATAATGCCCTATGGAGGCTGGCCTGAAAGCGAACGATCGCGGGTAGGCAAGGATGAGGGGCCGTTTTTCGCGTCGCAACGCTTTGTCCGCCGCCGCATCGATCGCTGTGGTCGCGGTGTCGACTGCTGTCATTCGGATCATCGATGCCGCCTTTGAGCCGCAGCACCTGATCTTTGGCTATCTGATCCCGACCACCTTCATCGCATTTCGGTTTGGCAGCGTGCCCGCCATGCTCACGGCGATGGCAAGCTCGATCTGCGCCGCGTTCATTTTGTATCCGCCGAAATTCAGCATCTATATCTCGAATCCGCTGCATGTGGCCGAGCTGATGTTCTTTTTCGTCCTCTCCGTCGCCACCACCCAGTTCATTGCCGTGCTCGCCGACGAGAAGCAGAGAAACACTCCTCGTCACGCCTCCGATTGAGCCTGCGCCGGGCGCAAACGCACCGGCCAAGGCGTCACGCTCCGCGCCCCGCTGACCAATCCAGCCCACGCCTCGCAAGGCGAGGCGGGCGGTCAGCGGACCGCGGGATCACCGGACCTGCTGGATCGCCGACAGCATCCAGTCGCCGCCGCGCGCGCGCCGGAAGGTCCACAGCTCGGTCACCTCCTGCGGGCTGCGGGAGCCTTCGACGATGCGTCCGCTCGCGCGCTCGACGAGCGCATCGGTGAGCCGGTAACGCATCGCCACCGTGGCGTATTCGGATTGGCCTTCCTGCCACGCTTCCGAGAGGTCGCCCTGCAGCAGCTTGATGTCGCCGACCTCGTTGCTCAGTCCGCGGCTGGCATAGCCTGCGAGGTCTTCCGAGAAGTAGCTGAGCATCTCGGGCGTCACCATGGTGCGCAACCGGCCGAGATCCGCGGCGCCATAGGCCAGGGTCACCTCGCCGAGGAGCCGCTCGAAGGCGTCAAAGTCTGCCTGGGTGATGGTGAGGGGCTGCGGAGATGCCTGGCCGCCGGTGCCGCCGCCAAAATCAGGGCGCGAATGCCCAGCCGCGTCGCGAAGCGAAGGGCCGCCGGCCAGTGCAAGTCCATTGCGCCGCTGCCACCAGGCAAAGATGAGGCGGCCGACGATCACGATCAGCGCGATCTGCAGCAGCAGCCCGATCATTCCGGACAGTCCGGCGAGCCCGCCGAACAGGCCGTTCCCGAACAGAAGCCCAAGGAGCCCGGCGCCGAGGAAGCCCGCCAGCAGCCCGCCGAAGAAGCCGGGCCGGTTGAAAAAGCCCCGATTTGCGAGCGAGGGCTGCGCGACATTGGGCGCGGGACGCGCCGGCTGCGTCATCGAGCGCTCGACCGGCGAGGCCGGATTGGGGGCGGTGCGGGTCACCGGCGGCGGCGAAAAAGGGCGCATGCCGCGGCTGCCGAAGCTGCCGCCAAAACCCGGCCGCGCATCGGCTTGGCTGGCCGCGAGCACCACCGCCGCGGCCAAGGCGGTCAAAGCCAGGACGACACGAAAGCGAGACATTTGGTTCTGCTCCAAAGGTGAGTTCCCGGAGAGAATGTAGGTGTCATGCGCGGAAATTTAAGGGACCCCCGGATGGGATGCAGCCAGTACAACCCTTGCGGAAGCCCAACAATTGTCCGCAGGGGTGGCCGCCCCCAAAACGCTGCGAGTCGTCTTGCGGGCACGCGGCGCAGCGGTGCATGATGATTTGGGGCGACGACTCTCATCTGGGGGATCATTCCATGTTTCATAAGCTGATGTCCGTCAGCGCGATTGCATCGACGCTCGTTTTTCTCGCGCCGCTGCCTTCTCATGCCGCCGATCCGGGTTTCTGCAGGGCCTATGCAACGGCGGCTCTGAACCAGGTCAGGACGGGCCTCGCATTGCCACGCTGCCGAGGCCTGATGGAGGGCTCGCGCTGGTCGGCCGATTATCGCGTTCACTTCGACTGGTGTCTGACGGTCCCCCGCGGAGCGGCCGACACTGAAAGAGGCGTCCGTACCGGATTCCTCACCCGTTGCAGATTGTAGTGACGCCCCTGGCGCGTTGGGCAATGGGGCGGGGGTTGCTCAAGCATCGAGCTCCTTGAAATACCGGTAAATCCCCCACTGGCTGAACGCGATCCGGCGGTCCGAGGCGAGGTAAGCCGCGATGCGCGGGCGCTCGGCGACGCGGTCGTGCAGCGCGACCACGCGCGGCACCTTGCCCTCGAACCGTTTCATCCTTTTGGGGAAGGCGTAACGCAGGCCCTCGACGATCTGGAACAAAGAGAGATCGATATAGCTGAGCTTGCGGCCGAGGAGAAAATTGCCGCCGCTTTTGCCCAGCACCTGCTCGAAATAGCCCAGGAATTTCGGCACGCGGTATTTCCAGAAATCCGCAGTACGGCGCTTGGCGGCGGGGCGTTGCTCCTCGTAATAGAGCCAGCTCGTGACCGGATGATGCGTATCGTGGATCTCGACCACGAGGTCGGTGATCGTGAGCTGCAATTGATGCGCCCACAGCCGGCCGCCCTCGTCGCGGGGCGCGAGCCCATGACGCGCGCCGAGGTGAAGGAGGATGTTCGCGGTCTGGGCGATGACGAGCTTGCCCGCCTTGAGGAATGGCGGCGCGAACGGCGGGCGCTTCACGCGCTTCCTTTCAAGCTGCGCGAGAACCGCCTTCTCGCCGCGCTTGCGGCCGACATCGACGTAATCGGCGCCTGCCTCTTCCAGCGCGAGGCGGATGAATTCGCCGCGGCCCTGGACCGTGGGCCAGTAGTAGAGCTCGTAGCGCATCAAGGTCGATCCCACCTCCTTTGATCGGTCTCGCAACGGCCGATGATAGGCCAAAATAGCGCCATGCGCTTGGCGATTGCGCCCGACGTGCGATGTGCTATTTGATCGACTGTCAATCGTCGTCAAATCCCCTCCCATGCCGTCAAAGCCATTCTGTGTCGGCCGATCGAAGACCGGGCTCGGCCTGTTCGCGACCGCGCCGATCGCGAAAGGCGCCTTCATCGCCGAATACAAAGGCCGTCTCGTCGGCAACGAAGAGGCGGAAGAGCTCGAGGCAAGAAACTCAAGATACCTCTACGAGATCAACAGCCGCTGGACCCTCGATGGATCGAGCCGGCGCAACGTGGCGCGCTATGCCAACCACTCCTGTCGGCCGAACGCCGAATCGGACGTGGTCAAGCGCAAGGTCATCCTGCGCGCGATCAAGAACATCAAGCCGGGCGACGAGATCACCTACGATTATGGCCGCGATTATTTCGACGCCTTCCTCAAGCCGATCGGCTGCAAGTGCGCGAAGTGCGTGGAGAAACGGCGCGAGGCGCGGCGGGCCAAGGCGCGCACGGCCAGCCGCCGCAAAGCGCGCGCGGCGCGGCCAGCCAAGACTGGCGCAAAAATTGCGCGGCGCCAGTCATGACGCACGCCATGATCGAGCGTGATGCCGCACGTCGGCGTCTGCCTCCGACCGGCGCTGCAGCATTTGATTCTCCGCCAATCGGCGTGTAATCCCCTTCCATGCCGCGAAAGCCATTCCGGGTCGGCCGATCGAACACCGGGCTCGGCCTCTTCGCCACCGCGCTGATCGAGAAGGGCGAGTTCATCGTCGAATACAAGGGCCGCCAAATCCCGACCAGGGAGGCGCAAGAGTCCGAGACTCGATACGGCAGCAAATACATGTTCGAGATCAACAGCCGCTGGACGCTCGATGGATCGAGCCGCAGCAATCTCGCGCGCTACCTCAACCACTCGTGCCGGCCGAACGCCGAATCCGACTTGGTCAAGGGCAAGATCATCATCCGCGCCATCAAGACCATCCGGCCGGGCGACGAGATCACCTTCGACTACGGGCGCGAATATTTCGACCTCTATATCAAGCCAGTCGGCTGCAAATGCGCGAAATGCGTCGCCACCCGCCGCAAGGCGCGCCGCGCGAGCAGGCAAGCGCAGCGCGCCCGCCCCGGGTCGAAGACCGCGATCGAAGGCACGAGGCGCACGCATCAAGGAGAAGAATCCCCGCGCTCGTCGATTCAGCACCTTCAGTCCGGGGATTGGGACTGAAGGCGCGCGTCCGGCTCTTGCGGTAACGGGGGCTGCGGCCCCCCATTGTCTTTATCTTTGAGCTGCTCGGCGCTTTGGGCGCGCTGGAGCCAAAACTGGGCCATGCTCAGCCATCCGACCCGCGCCCGGTCGCTGAGCGTTGCTCGCGCCCAAGACAAGCACTCGACAGCACGGTTTCGGAATTCTTCCGGCAATTCCACCGGCAGACCCCTCCAAGCCATAACCCCAGTAGCAGACGAAACGACACTGGCGACGGATGGTTCCTGGGCCGTCAGCAATTTCTGTCGAATTGTGGCTTTTGGTAAATGAGGCGGTAGCGCGATGCCGCAAGCTCCGGGGGCGGACGAGAGTCTTCCGGAAAATAGAGTGCTCTTGCGGGAGCGAACGTCTATCCCGCCATGGTCTCCTTCACTGCCGCGACGAGTTGCTTGAGCGTGAAGGGTTTTGGCAGGAAGTTGGGCCTGTCGCCTTCGGGCAGGCTCTTCTGGAATGCGTCCTCGGCGTAGCCGGAGACGAAAATCACCTTGATGTCCGGATTGCGCTTGCGCAACTCCTTGAGCAGCGCAGGCCCATCCATCTCCGGCATCACCACGTCGGAGACGACGAGGTCGACGTGGCCTCCTTGCCGCTCCAGCGCCTCCATCGCCTCGACGCCGTTGCCGGCCTCGATCACGGTATAGCCGCGCGAGTGGAGCCCGCGCGCATTGAGCGCGCGCAGTCCCTCCTCGTCCTCGACCAGGAGGATGGTGCCATGGCCGGTAAGGTCGGTGGCGACGCGCCTCGCCTCTTCGGCGGCGGAAATCGCCCCGGCGAGCGCAGGCGCGGTGGTCTCGGGCAATTGCGGCGGCTGCACGTCGTCGGCCGCGGGGATGTAGCGCGGCAGGAAAATGCGGAAGGTCGTGCCTTGGTCGGGCTCCGACTCGACATAGATGAAGCCGCCGGTCTGCTTGATGATGCCATAGACCGTCGAGAGGCCAAGGCCGGTCCCCTTGCCGGTCTCCTTGGTGGTGAAGAACGGGTCGAAGATTTTCTCGATGATCTCCGGTGCGATGCCCGTGCCGGTATCCTCGACCTCGACCAGGACATATTCGCCGATGGGCATGCCCTTGCAGTCGAAGCGCTCGCTCTCGTCGGCGCCGATATTGGCGGTCCGCAGCGTGAGCCGGCCGCCGTCCGGCATGGCGTCGCGCGCATTGACCACCAGGTTGACGATGACCTGCTCGAACTGGGCGATGTCGGCCTTGACCGGCCAAAGGTCGCGGCCATGCACGACGTTGAGCGTCACCTTCTCGCCGATCAGTCGCCGCAGCAGCATGGTGAGGTCCGACACCGCCTCGCCGAGATCGAGCACCTGCGGCCGCAAGGTCTGCTTGCGCGAGAAGGCAAGGAGCTGGCGCACCAATGCGGCCGCCCGGTTGGCGTTCTGCCGAATCTGCATGATGTCATCGAACGACGGGTCGGTCGGCTTGTGGGTGTTCAACAGGAAATCGGTCGCCATCATGATGGCGCCGAGCACGTTGTTGAAGTCATGCGCGATCCCGCCCGCGAGCTGGCCGACGAGCTCCATCTTCTGCGCCTGGGTGAACTGGCTCTGCAGGCTCTTCTGCTCGGTGGTCTCGATCGCGTAGACGATCGCGGCCCCCTGGTCGCTCTCCTCATCCTCGACCGCGGTCACATAGAAGCGGGCGGAGCGATCGCCGGCGCCTTCGAGCGCGGCGTCGACCGGAGCGATTTCGCCCTGCTTGTCCGCGGCCTTGCGGATGGCCGCGCCGAGCGCGGCCCGGTCCCGCTCCATGACGACGGAGAGGATCGAGCGCCCGTCCGTGCCCTCGCCCTTGAGCACCGGGTTGAACAGCCGCGCGAATGGCGCATTCGAGCGCGCGATCTTGCCCTGCTGATCGACGGTCGCGATCGCCATCGGAGTGTTGTGGAAGAAGCGCATGAAGCGCACCTCGGCGGCGCGCTGCGGGTCGGTGCCGTCGTCGCGGGCGCGGTTGAGGACGAGCGTGCGCGAAGGCCCGGGCGCGCCGTCGGCGCCGAAGGCGACCTTGTGATAGAGCCGCGCCGGAACGGTGCGCCCGCTGCGGCTCTTGAGGTCGATGTCGAGCACTTCGGTCTTCACCTCGCCGGGCGAGGCGGCGAGCGTGGTGAGAAGCGCCGCGCCTTCGCCTGCCACGATGTCGCCGAGCTTCAATCCGCCCGAGCCGACCTGGGCGAGATCGTGATCGAGCCATTCCGCAAGCGTGGCGTTGAGATAGGAGATGTCGCCACGACCGTCGGCCGAGAAGAATCCGGCCGGCGCATGGTCGAGATAATCGATGGCGTGCTGCAGCTCCTGGAAGACATTCTCCTGCCGCTCGAGCTCGCGCGTCACGTCAGCGATCGACCAGACGGTGAGGCGCGCCTCGCGCTTGCCTTCGCCGAGCGGCCGCACCCGCATGCGCAGCCACCGGGGCGGCTCGCCCTTGCGGCCGCCGACCCGCACTTCCTCCTGCAGGCGGCGGCCCTCGCGCGCGGCCTTGAGCAGCCGATAGACCGCCTCCGACACGCCGGGGTCGCCGATGAATGCGCGCTCGACCGGACGCACATCGTCGGGATCGGCGGCGTCGACGAGTTCCAGATAGGCGGCATTGGCATAGGTCACGCGCCCACCCGAATCGGTGACGAGAATGGCATCGTGCGCGCTATCGACCACGGCCCTGATCAGCGGGCTCGCCGCCTCCTTGCCGGGCGCGCGCAGGATGCCGGCAGCGAGGGCAAACAGCAGGAAGACTCCGACCATCGCCAGCACTGCCAAGAGCGCAAGGATATAAGGTTCGGCATTGGCGCGTCCGACGAGGACCAGCCCGGCGGCGGCGCCGACCAGCATGATCGCGATGAGCATCACGAGGCCGACGCTGCCGACGTGCTGGCCGGTGCGGGTGCGGTCCACAGCCGCGCGTCCGATCTCCCCGGTCATCTGATGCTGCGCCATGGTGGACTTGCGACCTGTTGCGTGCGCGGCGCGCCGCCGCGTGTTCTACGTGCCCCAGGGCATGATTCCGCGCAAGGGGCACCAAGGCACGACGAGTGGCCCTATCGCCGCCCAGCGACCGCGCGGTTGAGCCGCATGACATAGCCGATGATCTCGGCCACCGCCTGGTAGTGCTCCGGCCGAATCTCCTCATCGATCTCGACCGTGCCATGGAGCGCGCGCGCGAGCGGCGGAATTTCGACGATCGGGATTGCGTGCTCGACCGCGACCGCGCGGATCTTGCGCGCGATCAGGTCGACGCCCTTGGCGACGCAGACCGGCGCGTTCATGCCGCGCTCGTATTGCAAGGCGACCGCGAAGTGCGTCGGATTGGTGATGACCACGGAGGCGCTCGGCACCGCGGCCATCATGCGCTTGCGCATGCGGGTCTGGCGGATCTGCCTGATCTTGGCCTTGATCCCCGGGTCGCCCTCGGTCTGCTTGAACTCCTCCTTGAGCTCGCGCACCGACATCTTCTGGCGCTCGAACCACTGTCGATATTGGAACAGGTAGTCGGCCGCCGCGACCAAAGCGAGCACCGCGACCACCGCGCCAAGCATCTCAAGCGACAGCTTCTGCGCGAGCGGCAGCATGGCCGCAGGATCATTCGCGACCAGGCTGTCGAGCCGGTGCCGCTCCGGCCACATCAGCGCCGCCATGATCGCGCCGATCAGGCCGAGCTTGGCCAGGCCCTTGGCGAAATTCGCCAGCGCCTGCATCGAAAAGAGGCGCCGGAGGCCCGCGGCCGGCGAAATCTTGGAGAACTTCGGCGCGAGCGGCTCCGCCGACCAGACCAGCCGGTGCTGGATCATGTTGCCGCCGATCGCCGCGAGCACCAGCAGCAGCATCGGGATGGCGACCGCGCCGAGCACCTCGATGCCGAGCTTGCCGACCACATGGGTGAAGCCGCGGCCGTCGACACGTATGGCGGAGGAATTGGCAATGATGCCGCGCAGCGTGCTGGTGATCCCGCTGCCCATCGTGGCCGAGAATGCCATCAGGATCAGCGTCGCGCCGGCGATCACGAACCAGGCGTTGACCTCCTGGCTCTTGACCACGTCGCCGCGCTTGAGCGCCTCGTCGAGCCGCTTTTGGGTCGGGTCTTCCGAGCGGTCGGTATCGTCGCGTTCGTCGGCCATATTTGTTCACGAATGCGGGGCGAGCTCGCGCAGCACGTCTTCGACCGAGCCGAGAAAGAGGCTCATCATCGCGCCGACGACCAGGAGCAAGATCAGGAAACCGATCAGGATCGACAGCGGCAGACCGATGAAGAAAACCTGCATCTGCGGCATCAGCCGCGAGAGAATGCCGAGGCCGAGATTGAACAGGAGGGCGAAGACCGCGAACGGAGCCGAGAGCTGGATTCCGATGCGGAAGGCGGCGGCGACCGTGCGGGTGGTGAGCGCCGCGACGTCTCCGAGGAGCGGAATCTCGCCGGGCTGGAACAGCGTGTAGCTGTCGTCGAGCGCGGCGATGACGAGGTGATGGAGGTCGGTGGCGAAGACGAGAGTGAGGCCCAGGACGGTGAGGAAATTGGCGACGATCACACTCTGCTGGCCTTGCGTGGGATCGACCGCGGTGACAAAGCCGAGCCCCAAATTCTGGGCGATGACGGAACCGGCGACCTGCAACGCCGATATCATCAGCCGGACGGTCAGGCCGAGCACCGCGCCGATGAAGATTTCCTTGCCAAGCATCGCCAGCACCGGGCCGAACGCGCGCAGATCGACCTGATAGGCGCTACGGTGGAGCGGCAACAGCACCGCGGCGAGCACGAGCGCGACCGTGAGCCGCACCCGCACCGGCACACTGAGTTCGCCCAGCCCCGGCAGCAGCATCACCATGGTGCCGATGCGGGCGAATACCAGCATGAAGGCGGCGGCGAGCGCAGGCAGGAAGGAAACGTCGATGCGCATCGGCGGCCCTCACCCGGCCGCGATGCGCGCAGCGAGCCTCATCATGTGGCCTTGCAGCAGATCGGCCATGAACGGCAACGCGATCAGCATGGCGATGAAGAACGCGAGAATCTTCGGCACGAAGGCGAGCGTCACCTCCTGGATCTGGGTGAGCGCCTGGAACAGCGAGATGATGATGCCGACGGCGAGCCCGATCAGCATCAGCGGGCTCGCCACCAAGACCAGCGTCACGATCGCGTCGCGCGCAACGTCGAGAACTTCGGGACCGGTCATCAGATCGGCATCTTCATGATGTCTTCGTAGGCCTGGATCACGCGGTCGCGCACCGACACCAGCGCTTCGACCGCGACTTCGGTCTCGGAGACGGCCGTGACCACGTCGACGAGGTCCGCCTTGCCAGCGGCCATCGCCCGCTGCTGGGTGTCCGATTTGTGGCCGGCCTCGACCACCGCGCCGAGCGCATCCTTGAGCAGCGCGCCGAAAGACGGCCCATTCGACACCTCGCCGACGGCCTTGGCGAGGCCCGCGGAGGGGTCGGCAAGACGCGCGAGACTTGCGTAAGCGTTGGCGGCAGCGGATGGGGTGGTCATCGGGTGTCCTGCGATCAGGCCTTGAGGATATCGATCGTGCGCTGGATCATGCGGCGGGTCGCGCCGATGACATTGATGTTGGCCTCATAGGAGCGCTGGGCCTCCCTCATGTCGGTCATCTCGATGAGCGAGTTGACGTTCGGATATTTGACATTGCCGGAGGCATCGGCGGAGGGGTGGCCTGGCTCGTATTTCAGCCGAAAGTCGGAAGGGTCGGTGCGCACGCGGCCGAGTGCCACCACGCGCGCCTCGAGCACGCGGTCCATCTCCGAGCGGAAGGTCGGAATTTTCCTGCGATAGGGATCCGTGCCCGGCTGCTGCGCGGTTGAATCCGCATTGGCGATGTTCTCGGAAAGGATCCGCATGCGTCCGGCCTGGGCGCGCAGCCCGGAAGCGGCGATCGCGATCGTTTTCAGGAAATCCATCATGTCCCTCGCATCCGATCAGCGTTTGCCGAGCGCGGTCTTGATCAGCCCGAGGCCGCGCGAATAGAGCGCCGTCGCGGTCTGGTAATCCATCTGGTTGTTGGCGATCTTGAGCATCTCGTCTTCGAGGCTCACCGCGTTGCCTGCGGGCCGTACCTCGAATTCGCCTCGCCGATCGAGCTGGAATGGCGTGTCCCCGCTCGCGCTCGCGAGGTGGCTCGGGCTCGTCCGCGCGAGCGCGAGCGGAGGCACGGCAGGCCGGGTCGGATCGAGCTTCGGGGGCGCGAGGTCGCGCGGCTGGAACTTCGGCGTGTCGGCATTGGCAACATTCTCGGCCAGGAGGCGCTGGCGGTCCTGGTGCCAATGCATTCGGGTCCGCAACATGGAGAAAATCGGGATATCGGAAATCGGCATGGCCCCCGCCTGCGTCGGCCCGGCAACCCGGCGCTCGGCAGACTTTGCCGGGTGGATGGTTAATGGACAGTTAAATGCCCGGATCGGAGCTTTTTGCCATTAATCCGCCGTTTAGCATGAGAATGCTTTTGGCCCGGCGGGCGAGGAGGCCAACCGGGCGTCTCTCTTAATCCTTTGTTAGTGTTGGCGGCGGCAAATATTGCCGCGGGCATTAACCATTTGGGGGGATCCCGGTCGTCGCCAAGCCCCTGAGGCGCAGGGAGGAAAAATGGATATCCTGTTCGGCACGGAGCTGCCGACCGCTTTGAAGATCATCATCGCCTTGATCGTCGTGGGGGGCCTGATGGGCGGCACGCTCTATGTGGTGCGGCGATTCGGCTCCGAGCGCCTGCGAGCCTCGGCCGGACGCGGACGCCAGCCGCGACTCGCGGTGATCGATGCCGCCGCCGTCGACGGACGGCGGCGCCTGATCCTGATCCGCCGCGACAATGTGGAGCACCTCCTGATGATCGGCGGCCCGACCGACGTGGTGGTCGAGCCCAACATCGTGCGCGCGGCAGCCGCCCCGCGGGAGGCCACGCCGACTCGCCCGCCGCCGGCGACCGACACCCTGCCGCGGGCGGTGCCGCTCGGCGAAGGCAGCATGTGGCCGCTGCAGCCAGAGCCAACCCCGGCGCCGGTCGCCGCTGCTCCTCCACGCCCGCCGCGCCCGCCGGTTGCGGAGGAGACCGTGCAGTGGCATGCCGAACCCGAACCGCAGTCGGCGCCGCCGGTG
>Ga0137361_10002490_pt1 | contig 11718 bp, 7 predicted proteins | sample Mad1_80_16metaG_FD_104923 | JGI IMG/M metagenome (GOLD analysis project Ga0137361, IMG submission 104923) | Vadose zone soil microbial communities from Angelo Coast Range Reserve, California, USA - Mad1_80_16 metaG | ecosystem: Environmental > Terrestrial > Soil > Vadose zone | place: USA... | reverse complement strand
GGCGAGGCGAAGGTGATCGTCGCCACCAACGCGTTCGGAATGGGCGTGGACAAGGCGGACATCCGATTCGTCGCCCACTTCGACGTGCCGCGCTCGCTGGAGGCGTACTACCAGGAGATCGGCCGCGCCGGGCGCGACGGGCTCCCGAGTCACGCGCTGCTCCTCTTCAACTTCGCCGACGTGATGATGCAGCGGCGGATGATCGAAGCGGGGCGGCCTTCGCGCGATCTGGTCGAGCGCGCCTGGGGGGCGGCGCGCGGGTTGCTCAAGGGAACGACGGAAGAGCTCGCGCGCGCCTGCGGGGTCGGCACCTCGGAGCTGTCGGGAGCGGTGCGGCTCCTGGAGAGCGCCGGGCACCTGGAGCGAGGATTGGGACGCGACGGGCAGTTCTTCGTCGCCACGCCCTCGGTCGCCCCGGAGGACCTGGCGGTGGACTTCGAGCTGCTCGAGCTGCGGGTGGCGCGTGAGCGGCAGATGCTGGACCGGCTGGTGCGCTTCGCGGACACGCGCGGGTGCCGGCGGCAGAACCTGCTCCGGTACTTCGGCGACGCGGATGCGCCGCGTGGATGCGAAGCCTGCGAGAGCTGCAAGGGGAGCCGGGCACCCGAGCCTGAAGACGTGGCCGCGGCCCCGAGAACCCGGAAGGCCGCGGGCCCGCCGGCGTCCGACGACTCGCCGTACGACGAGGCGGTCTTCGAGAAACTGCGCGCGCTGCGGACCGAGCTGGCGAGGGAGACCCGGGTGCCGCCGTACGTCGTCTTCCATGACGCCACGCTGCGGGAGCTGGCGCGGGCGCTCCCCGGCGACGAGCGCAGCTTCTTGCTGGTGAAGGGCGCGGGACCCAGCCGGTGGCAGCGGTACGGCGAGCGGGTGGTGGCCATCACGCGCGCGGCGCAGAAGGCGGAGAGCGCTCCCGTGGTGGCCGAAGTGGTGGCCGTGCCGGTGCCCCAACTCGAGCTGCAGCCGCCTCCATCGGAGCCGGCGGTCCACGAGCCGGTTGCGCAGGGTTACGGGCCCGTTGCCCTGCGGCGCGGCGCCGGCGCTGAGTTGTGGAAGCTCTGCGCTTCTGGCGCGACGCTCGGAGAGATCTGCACGCAGTTGCGGCGCACGGCCGCGGAGGTCGCCTCGGAGCTGGCGGATGGAGCGCGGGAAGGGAAGCCGGTAGACGTGAACCGGCTGCTCGGCGCGGAGCGGGTGGACGCGATCCGCGCGGCGGCGCGGGGAGCGAACGGCGACGTGGTCGCGGTGCGGCGGCGTCTGGCGTTTCCGGCGGCCCTGGCGGAGATCCGGTTGGCCCTCACGAAGTGAGCGGCGGAGTGACCGCGCGGGAGTCGTGAGTCGGTCACCTCGAACTCGTGCCGGCACGCCGGCACGAGTCGCCCTGCTGAGGGCCAGCTCCGCCTCAAGCTGTGTAGCACTCAGGAGTTCGCCGTTCCGAAGTTGTTCACAGCGAGCTTGCCCCGGGGCAAGTCGTCAGATGGGCAGGTCGAAGCTTCAGCAGCGCCGGGCGCGGCAAGGATCAGCGATGGTCCCCGACCTCAGGCAGGTTCCGGTGATTTGGAGAGATCCGTTTCAACCGGTTGAAATAGATCGCGACGGGCGCCGGAAGCTAGAACGGGATGTCGTCTTCCGCCGCCTTGGGAGCGCCGGAGGCGGGTTCGTCGAAGCCGGGAGGAGGACCGCCGCCCATTTCGTCGGACGGCGTGGTGGCGCCGCGGGAGGAGCCGCGGCCGGCGCCCCGGTCGCCGCCGGCGAGGAAGACGACGCCGCCGACCGGGTTGGCGACGATCTCGGTGGTGTACTGCTTGGCGCCTTCCTTGTTGGTCCACTCGCGGGTCTGCAGGCGGCCCTCGACGAAGACCTGGCGGCCCTTGGAGAGGTACTCGCCGCAGTTCTCGGCGGCCTTGCCCCACACGACGACGCGGTGCCACTCGGTCCGTTCCTGCTTCTGGCCCGCCTTGTCGGTCCAGGCTTCGTTGGTGGCGACGGTGAAGTTCGCCACTGCCTGGCCGCTGGGCGTGTACCGCACCTCGGGGTCGCGGCCGAGATTGCCGATCAGGATGACCTTGTTGACGCTGCCCGCCATGCTTTGCCTCGCTTCAAAGTGAGGCACGCACCCTAACACACGGGCCTGACATCGGACCCCGGACTTCGTGGCCGCCGCTACCCGCCGTTGGGGCAGGAAGGAGAGGGGCCGGTGCAGGTCGCGGCCGCCGGCTTCGCGTCCGCCGACGTGCCCTTGGTCGAGGCGGGGTTGGCGCGCGCGGGGGGCGTGGTGTGCAGGCCGGCCGGCTCGGGCAACGGCGCCGGAACCACCGGCGGATTGCCCGGGGCGCTGGCGGGGGTGGGGGTCGGCGCCGCGGCCGGCCCCGGAACGGGAGCGGCCGGCGCCTGGGCTGGAGCCGGGGACTGCACCACCGGCTCGGGCGCGTGGACGGGACGGCGCTCGAGGACCGCCAGCCAGCCGTCGAAGCGCGGCGAAGGCGGTCCGCCCTCGGGCGACGCCCTGCGCAGGGCGAGGCAGAGCGGATACTTGGCCTGGTCGGTGCCCGACTGCTCCAGGCCATTGGAGACCAGCTCGATGGCCGCCTGCGCCTGCGAGGCGGGAGCGGCGCGCAGCGCGGCGAACAATTCGTCGGGCGAGGCGTCGCCCACCTCGAGCAGGCCGTCGGAGAGCATGGCGGCGAGTTGCTCGTCCCGATCCTGCCCGCGCGCCAGCGGAGCGATGGCCAACAGGCGCGCCAGCGCCTCGGCGCTGCCGTCCACCGCCAGGTCCAACAGGGAAGAGACCGCCGGAATGGGCAGCGAGAGCTCGCGGCCGACGCTGCGGAGGCGGAGGAACACGTCCGCCGAGGCCGGCATCGCTTCCAGGAGCGGACCGCCCCCCTGCTCGGGATCGCTGCGGTACACGGCGTCCGCCAGCACGATGCGCAGCAGCGGATCGCGCTCGGTGCGCAGCGCCGAGCGGAGGAAGGGCAGGTTCTTCTTGTCCCCGGAGGCGGCCAGGGCCGAATAGGTGGCGATGCGCGCCCTCAGCTCGGCCGGCGCCGCGTCCTGCGGCGTGGTGGCGGCGGCGGCCAGGGCCGCCTCGCGCATCCCCGCCTCCGGCGCTCCCAGCGCCGCCAGCAGGCTCCCGAGGCGGTCGATCGACGAGATCACCGGAGCGCTCTTTCCCGCCCAGTCGTTCACCAGCACCGAGAAGACGAATCGCTCGCCGCCCAGGCTCTGCACGTATCCCGACAGCGCCGTCACCCGCTCCAGCGTGCCGGTCTTCGCCCGCAGCCGTCCGGCGGCATCGGTCCCTTCCATCCGCAGCCGCATGGTTCCGTCGCGGGCCGCGATGCCTAGCGAAGAGACGAACTCGGAGGCCACCGGGAAGCGCTTCCACACCGCCTGCAGCAGCGTCGCCAGCTGCCGGGCGGTGAAGCGATTCGTGTCGTTCAGGCCGCTGCCGTTCTTGAGCACGTAGGTGCCGCGCGGAATCCCCAGCTCCGCCAGAAGATCCTCGGCCACCTCCAGGCCCTTGGGCCACGACCCGGGCGTCCCCTTCAGCTCGGCGCCGAGCGTCTTCACGATCATCTCGGCGATGAAGTTGGAGGAGACCTTGTTCATGTCGCGGATGATCTCCGCCAGCTCGGGCGAGTCGTATCCCTGGATCAGCACCGCCGCCTGCGGCGCCACGCCCCTGCTCGTCCGGCCGGTCACCTTGATGCCGTGCTTCTTCAGGAGCATCCGCAGCGTCTGCCCGTAGTAGAACGCCGGGTCGCCGACGCGCCGGTACGTGACCATGGACTCGGCGTGCAGGGGAATGCGCCCGTCGACCACCACCCGGGTGTGATCACCCTCGGCGATGGTGCGCGGCCGCAGCTTGCGGCGGCCGTTCGCCCGGATGGTCACCACGCGGTTGTCGACCAGGAAGTAATCGCGCGCGTCGGGCTCCACCTCGACGTGGGCGCGGGTTCCGACGCGGTCGGCCGGAGTGATGTAGATGGCCGCCGCGTTGTGGTTGAGCGAGAGCGCGCCGACGCCCGCCGCCCAGGCCTTGTCGCTGGTCTCCTGCTCCCATCCCGGCCCGAACTCCTCGCGGTCGAAGAACGAATCGTCGAGGACGATGTCGCCGATGCTGCGGATGCCTCGGTGCCAGAGGTCGGCGACCAGCCCCTCCAGCCGCTCGGTGGTCACCGAAGGATCGCCGCGGCCTTTGACGTAGAGGATCCCGATGCGGCCCCGGGACAACGGCTTGTCGGCGAGGTAGTCGGTGGTGAACCGATACTCGGGGCCCAGGCGCAGGAGCCCCGCCGCCGCCGTGACCAGCTTGGTGTTCGAGGCCGGGTTGAGCAGCTCGTCCGGGTTGCGCGAGTAGATGACCTGCCCATCGTCGAGCGACTCGACCTGCATCGCCACCCGCGCGTTGGACAGCGGGGGCTGGGTCAGGAGCTGCTCGACCGCTTTGCGCAGCGCATCCCGGTCGGCTTGACCCGCCTCCGCGGCGAGAGGCGACAGCGCGAGCAACAGGATCGGAAAGAACCGTCTCACGTGGGAACCCTCGGGTGCGCGCTTTGCCCGGGATACTACCGGTCGTTCGTCTGTCCAGCAACAAAACTGCCGCTTAATCAAACGCTTGCGCCATCGGCAGGGGTAGGTGCCCAGCCCCGGTTGGTAGCACGCCGGCACAACAACCGGACTTTGCTGCCGCATCCCGCCGTGCAAGAGTGCGCGCCGTTTTCCCGGATCGAGGTGTTCAAATGGACGAGTTCGACCGCCAGGCCGCCCGCTGCGTGTTCGTCGGCATCCAGGGGACCACCCCCACGAGCGCCGAGCTCGACCTGGTCCGCCGCGGCGTCGGCGGCGTGATCCTCTTCAAGCGCAACATCGAGGACCCTGCCCAGGTCGCCGAGCTGTCCAGGACGCTCAAAGCGGCGGCCCCGGGGCCCTTGCTGATCTGCGTGGATCAGGAAGGGGGCCGGGTCCAGCGCCTGCGGCCGCCCCACTGGACGGCGTGGCCGAGCATGCGCCGCATCGGCGACATCGATCGGCACGGCGGGATCGACGGGTTGAACGGGACCGCCGTCGCCGAGAAGGTCGGTGAGCTGATGGCCCGCGAGCTGTCCGCCTGCGGCATCGACCTGGACTTCGCGCCGGTGCTCGACGTGGACACCAATCCGGCCAATCCGGTGATCGGCGACCGGTCATTCTCTCGCGACCCCCGGCGGGTGGCGCGTCTCGGCGTCGCGCTGGCCCAGGCCCTCGAGCGCGGCGGCGTCGCCAGCTGCGGGAAGCACTACCCCGGCCATGGCGACACTTCGCAGGACTCGCACGTCACCCTGCCGCGCCTGGCGTTCGACACCGTGCGACTCTGGGAGGTGGAGCTGGTCCCCTTCGTCGCGGCCGCGCGCGCCGGCATCGCTTCAGTGATGACCGCGCACATCCGCTTCGAGGCCTTCGACCAGCTGCCGGCCACCCTCTCTCCGGTCACGCTGGGGATGCTGCGCAAGGACGTGGGCTTCCGCGGCTGCTGCATCTCCGACGACCTGGAGATGCGCGCCATCTCCGAGAGCTGGGGCGTTCCCGACGCGGCCGGGCTGGCCATCGACGCCGGCTGCGACGCGGTGCTGGTCTGTCACACCCTGCAGCACCAGCACGACTCCCTCGACGCCATCTCCCGGGGCGCGCGCTCGGGACCGATGCCGCGCGGGCGCCTGGAAGCCGCCAGCAGCCGCGTCCAGACCCTGCAGAAGTTCGCCCGCCCGGCGAGCGCCGTCGATCCCAGAGCGGCGCCGAAGGCCTGCAACACCGAGGAGCACCGGCGTTTCGCGACCTCGCTGACCGATGCGATCGCCCGGAGCGAGAGCGGGGCGGATCCGACCGAGCAGCGCGCCTGAACGGCGCGGTCCGGAGGACGGCTAGCGCCGGGTGAGCGCTCCCTCGCCGAGCAGGGCGAGCGCGCCGAGGAGCAAGAGCCCGCTCCAGAGCGGCGTCCCGTGCGCCCCTTGCGCCGCCGCGGCCGAAGCGGCCACTTGCGCCGATCCCGCTCCGCCGAGCTGCGCCTTCAGCTCCGCCTCGTCGACCCGCCGCAGATCGCTCTCGCGCGGGTCGAGCGCGGCCACGAAGGTCAGCGCAGGCTCCTCCCGCGGCTCGACGCCGCGCAGCCCGATCAGCGCCCGGTACTGCCCCGGCGCGCCGATCGGCACCACGCCGTCGTCGGGATGCGACGTCTCCCGCCGGAGCGTCACCGGCTGACCGTCCGGGCCGAGCACTTTCTCCACCCGCGCCCCTCCCGCCGCCGAGAGCGTGCGCTCCTCGCCGACCATCGCCACCGCCGGCTGCCGCTGCTCCAGGGCGTCCGCGAGCCAGCTCACCGCCTGCTGGAGCACGGGAAGGAAGGACACCCGGATGGGCCAGTCCGTCCAGGCCCGCGAGGCCGAGCTGGTGTAGAGGAGCACGCGGCCGGCGCCGAACGCCTTCTCGATCAAGGCGGGGGCGCCGTCGTCGTAGGAGGCGAGGGTGTGCGCCTGCCCCTCGGGCTTCAGCAGCGCATAGCGGAAGGTGCGCGCGCTCTCCAGCCCTTCGCGCTCCGCCGGACCGAAGACGCGGAAGAGGGGATGCGTCCACTCCAGGACGCCGAACCTCGCGGCATGATCCTCGGCGCCGGACGTCCCCGGCTCCGCCGCCGTCTTGATCAGGTGGAGCGGCCGGGGCAAGAGCTCGCCGAGCGAGTCGTTGTAGGCGTCCGGGTCGACATGATCGCCCAGGGCGATGAAGATCCCGGCGCCCCGCTGCTGGGCCGCCTGGCGCAGCTTCTCGCTGAAGGCCTTGGGCGGCGCGGGCACGTTCAGCAGGACGATCACGTCGTAGCCGTCGAGCGGCACATTGGCCGCCGCGTCCGCGTCCAACGTCTGCGCATGGATGCGGCCGCCGGTGCGGGCGGGCGCGAGAGCTGCCTCGACGAAGAACGCCTCGTCGCGCGCGCGCAAGCTGGAGGGCGCGCCGTCGACGATCAGCGCCTTGAGGTCGCGCGGCACGTGAACGACGAAGTCCTGCGCGTCGTCTTCGTCCAACCCCTGGAGCTCGGAGCGGGCGAGCTCCACGCGGCCGCTCACCACGCCGGGAGGCAGCACGGCGCCCAGCGTCTTGCGCGCCGTTCCCCGCGCCGGCACGTCGACGAATCCCTTCGCCACCGTCTGCGGCCCCAGCTTGAGCGACACTTGAAGACCGCTCACGGGCTGCGCCCCCGAGTTGGCGATGGTGGCGACCACCTCGTAGCCGCGCGGCCCCAGCGTCGCCGAGGGCCGCACCACGGTGCCCACGACCGCGGCGTTGGACAGGTCGCTCCCGCGCGCCGCGTCCACCAGCACGACGTTGGGGCGGATACCCGGCGTTCCCGCCGGCGCCTCCGGGGGAGGCGGCACCAGCGGGGGCGGCGCGTCCAGCCGGATGGAGTGGGCGGCCAGATCGCTGAAGGCGATGATCCGCTTCCCCGCCACGGGGCTCTCTCCCAGCGCCTTGGCGGCGGCCGCCAGGCAGCCGGTCATGTCGCTGCCCAGATACGTCGGCTGCGCGGACTGCAGCAGGCGGCGGGCGGCGAGCCGGTCGAAGGAGGGCGCTCCCATGCCGCCGCTGAATCCGGCTGGCCCCGCGCAGAGGCCGACGGTCGCGGGCTCGTCCGGCCCGAGCCTGTCGAGCGTCGCCAGCGCTTCCGCCCGCGCCCTCTCGAACAAGGTCCGCGAGCCGAGCCGGTACCGCATGGAGAACGACGCATCCACCACCAGCGCGGTGGCCTGGGGCCCGCTGGCCGCTGCCGCCTGGACGCCGTGCGGCTTGAGCGATGGCCGCGCCAGCGCCAGCGCAACCGCGCCGATCAGCAGGCAGCGCATGGCGAGCAGGAGGATCTGCCGCAGCCGGAGCCGGCGCGCCTTCTGCCGCTGCGAGCGAAGCACGAACTCGATGGCCCCGAAGCTGAGCGGGCGCGGGCGCCGCTGGTTGAAGAGATGCACCAGGATGGGCAGGGCGATCCCGAGCAAGCCCCAGAGGTAGGCCGGATGGGCGAACTGGAGCATCAGGCCGCTTCCCTGCGGGCGAGCAGCCGCAGCAGCACGCGATCCGGCGGCGCGTCGGTGGCGATCTGCTCCACCTCGACGTCGGCACGGGCCAGCTCCTTGCGCGTGGTTTCCAAGAACAGGCGCATCTCCCGCAGGTAGCTCTCGCGGATCTGCCGGGGCTGCGCCTCGATCTGCCGCTCGTCTTCCATGGAGAGGAACCGCGTCGGATCGTCGAAGGGGAAGTCCAGCTCCTCGCGATCATGGGTCTGCAAGAGCAGCACGTCGTGCCGACGCGAGCGCAGCATCTTCAGCGCCCGGACGGCCTCCCCGGTGGCGTCGAACAGGTCGGTGAGCACGACGACCAACGCCCGCCGGCCCGCCTTCTCCGCAGCGAAATCGAGCGCCGCGGGCAGGAGCGTGGTTCCACGACCCTGCGATCCCTCCAGCATGCGCAAGAGCTCCTGCACGTGCGTCGCCGAGGAGGCGAACGGCAGGAAGTCGCGGACCCCGGGCGAGATGCCCGCGTCGCCGGCGATGCAGAGCCCCACCTGGTCGCCCTGGCGCGAGAGCAGGTACGCGAGCGCGCCGGCGCAGACGGAAGCGTACTGCAGCTTGGTCATCGCCCCCCGCCCGTACGCCATGCTGCCGCTGGCGTCGACGACCAGGAGCGCGCGCAGGTTGGTCTCCATCTCGAACCGCTTGACGTAGTACTTGTCGAGCTTGGCGAAGGCCCGCCAGTCGATGTGGCGGATCTCGTCGCCGGGCGCGTACTCCTTGTGCTCGGAGAATTCGACCGACTGCCCGTGGTGCGGGCTCTTGTGCAAGCCGGTCAGCACGCCCTCCATCACCTTGCGCGCCACCACTTGCAGCGGACCGAGGCGGGCGAGGAGGGCAGGGTCGAGCGTCACGCCTTGGTCTCGCGGAGCAGCTCCGCGATCACCCGCCGCGAATCCACTCCTTCCGCTTCCGCATGGAAGTTCGTGAGCACGCGATGGCGCAGGACCGGCTCGACCAGCGCCCGCACGTCCTGCACGTCGGCCGCGGGGCGCCCCTGCAGCGCCGCCCGCGCCTTGGCCGCGAGGATCAGCGCCTGCGATGCGCGCGGTCCGGCGCCCCAGCTCACGTGGTCCTTCACGTGCTTCCCGGCGCTCTCGTGCGGCCGGGTGCGGCGCACCAGGTCGACCGCGTGGCGGATGACGTGCTCCGCGGCCGGGACCCGCAAGACCAATTCTTGAAGGTCGCGGATCTGCTGCGGCGAGAGCACCTTCTCCACCTGCGGCTGCGCGCCCGAGGTGGTAGCGCGCACGATCTGCACCTCCTCTTCGGCGCTGGGGTAGCCCACGTCCACCATGAACATGAAGCGGTCGAGCTGGGCCTCGGGCAGCGGATAGGTCCCTTCCTGCTCGATCGGGTTCTGGGTGGCGAACACCAGGAACGGCTCGTCGAGCGGATAGGTGCGCCCGCCCGCCGTCACCCGGTGCTCCTGCATCGCCTGCAAGAGCGCCGCCTGCGTCTTGGGAGGAGTGCGGTTGATCTCGTCCGCGAGGAGCACGTTGGCGAACACCGGCCCGGGCACGAACCGGAAGGTGCGCCGGCCGGTGGTGTGGTCCTCCTCCAGCACGTCGGTCCCGGTGATGTCGCTGGGCATTAGATCCGGGGTGAACTGGATGCGGTTGAAGCTGAGCGAGAGCGCTTCGGCCAGGGTGGAGATGAGCAGCGTCTTCGCCAATCCCGGCACCCCGACGAACAGGCAATGGCCGCGGGAGAACAGCGCGATCAGCAGCTGCTCGATCACGCCTTCCTGCCCGACCACCCGCTTGCCGATCTCCTGGGCGATGCGCGCGCGCGCCCGGGCGAGATCCTCGATCAGCTCGGCGTCCGACGGCGCGCCCAAAGACCCGTTCACGGCCAGCTCACTCATGTTTCTCCTTCTCCGTCATCCCCGTGGAAAGAGCGAGGGCTTTCCTCTCCCGCTCCTCCAGCGCCGGGTCCTTGAGGCCGCGCGCGACCTCCACGTAGAGCGCGTGCAGGTCGGGGTCGAAGGGGTCGACCGCGATCCCGTTGTCGAGGGCGGCCTTTGCCTTCTCCAGCGCGCCGCGCTTGAGCAGGACCCGCGCGTAGAGCGCCTGCGCCGCCTCGTCGTCGGGATCGCGCTCCACCGCGGAGCGCAGCGCCTCCTCCGCCTCGGCGAACCGCCCCAGCTGCATCTCGGAGAACGCGTAGCGCCGGGCGATCTGCGGCACCTCCCGGGGCAGCCGCTGCCGCGCCCGGGCGTACTCCTTCGCCGCCGGCCCCCAACGCCGCCGCGCATAGAAGATCTCCCCCAGACGCGCGGCGCGCTTGGCCTCGCCTTCCTGCGGCGCCTCCGCACCCGGCTCCAGCGCCGGCGGCTCGGCGCGTCCCTTCGCGTCTTCCTTGAAGACCAGCTTCTTGGCCAGCGCCGGACGGACGTTCTTCTGCGAGGCGACCTTGCTGCGCGGCTTCTTCACCTCCGCTTGCCAGTCCGCCTCGAACTCCGCGAAGCTCTTCCCGTACGCCTGCGCCACCGCCTGCTCGTCGCTCATCCCCGCCGCCATGGCGGAGACCAACTCGGTCAGCGCCGCCCGCCCGCCGCGCTGGTGGAGAAGCCGGATCGCCGCCTCCACCTCAGCGAAGGCGAGCGCCGCCTGCTCCTGCGTCGGCAGCATGGCGATGGAAGGATGCATCCGCGCGAACGGGATCAGCTTCCCCTTCTTCGCCGCGTCCTGGAGCAGCGAGAGGGACATGTCGTCGACGGCCATCCCCGGAGCGCCGCGCCAGCGGGTCTCGAGGAACTTGGCCAGTCCCTCCTGCAGCCAGATGGGGACGTTGTTCCGCCCCTTCTGCGTGACCAGGTAATGGACGAACTCGTGCGAGATGGTGTCCAGCCAGGGATATCCGCGGAGCAGCGCCTTGGGGCTCGTCAACATCAGGCGGCTGTACTTGCAGAGCGCGATGGTGCCGGAGTTCTTGATCTGCTCGACGGTGAGCGGCGAGACGTGCGCCAGCGACCGCGCCGAGTCGTAGATCTCCACCCGCACCTTGTGCGGCGGCTCCACGCCCAGGTCCTTGGTCAGCCCCGCGTACGCTTTCTCCAGGGCGTCCAGCGCATAGGGCGCGAGCAGCGTGTCCTTGCCGGACCGCGCCCGCACGATGAAGTGCGCGCTCTCGAAGACCTCGGCGCCTTTGGTCTCCTCGGCCGCCGCCCGCGCCAGCCTGGCGTCGTTCTCCACCGCTCCCTTGGAGGCGCCACGCTGCTCGGCCTCGGCGTACGCCTTCACCGCCTCGTCGTATTTTCCCTGCTCGAAGAGCAGCCGCCCGCGGAAGTAGCTCGCCTCCGCCGAGTGGGGATGCTCCTGGACCAGCTCGTCGAGCGCCTTGCCCGTGCCCGAGAGGTCCCACGCTTCCAGCTGCTCCTCGACCTTCTCTCCCAGGGCGCGGAGCGGCGTCGCCAACGTCAGCGCCAGCAGCAAGGCGATCACTTGACCAGCTCCTCGTAGTACTGCTTCACCCGCTCCTTGTATTTCTCCGGCGGCGCCTGCTTCATCGCGTCGAGCAGCTCCTTGCGGAACTCGGCCGGCGCCCGGGAAGACTCCGCGTCCGGGATCTCCACCTTGTCGTGGCGCACGCCGTCGGACTCGGGGCCTTCCTCCTCGGTGCC
>Ga0137361_10002485_pt1 | contig 11731 bp, 14 predicted proteins | sample Mad1_80_16metaG_FD_104923 | JGI IMG/M metagenome (GOLD analysis project Ga0137361, IMG submission 104923) | Vadose zone soil microbial communities from Angelo Coast Range Reserve, California, USA - Mad1_80_16 metaG | ecosystem: Environmental > Terrestrial > Soil > Vadose zone | place: USA... | reverse complement strand
CCTGGAACCGTAAGAGAACCTCCGCAGCCCGATCAACAGGGTGTCCAAGGGCCTCTTGAGAAGGTTGAATGCGCCGGATCTGGGTCGTTGTGAATAGTTTGAAACTCAGTCCGAAGGATTTTCTGTGCGTCTGGGTCTGATTCCATCAGGATGTAGTCGCGCACAACGTTACCCGAGTCGTACAGACCGGCTAGAACCTGTTCGAGCGTATGTTCGCGATACAGAAAATCTTGTCGAATCTGAGTATTGGCTGTCTGGAATTCTCCCAAAGTGTGCAGCGAATCGATGCATATGATCGCCATCAGAATTATCAAGGCTCCAAAACCGGCTAGCAATGCCGCACGAGACCCCAATCGCCTCCGGTTTTGCACCTTGGAGGCTACTTGCGTGCTGGGTTCTTTCTCAATCATTTGCTCGCACTCCCGTCCGGTAGTTTACTCAGCGTGACCGTCGCCGGAAAGCTTCTTCGATCAGAGTGCGACCACCTGCTCCTTAGAATGCTTGGTCACGAAGCGACTAGGACCAAGAACGGAATGATGTCTAGGACTCGTTATTCAGCGGCGCACCCGAGAATGGGACCGAAGACGGCCAACGGGCAGGAAACCGCTGCGACATAGCCATGCGGCACTTGCTACTTCCTCAGAGCAAACTGAGAAGGTGAATAGCTTTTGTCATGGCTTCTGAACGCTCCCGGCAGCCTGCATCCTCGGCTGAATATGCTCATCCTTGACGGGCTTTACTTCCTCATCGTTCGCCTTCTCCTTCTCTCGAATACCCAGTGATTTGACGTAGGTCACAATCTGCCAGCGTTGCGGTTCAGGGAGCTTGGACCAGACGGGCATGCCGCGCCGTACCACTCCGTTTGTGAGAATCCAGAAAAGCGTGCCGGGCGTCGCCCGTTGTGCTTCCTCGGCGCGTAGACTCGGGGCCCTCCTTCCCCCTTCAGCTGTGCTTCCATGGCATTCGGCGCAATGTTGTTCGAACAGCTTCCTGCCTGCCACGGTAGCATCCGGATCTTCTGCGATTGGATTGCTCCTGGCGCGGGCCTTTTCCGGAACTTTCGCCAACTCCGCATAGTGGCGGTGATGGTGGTGGTCCGAGCCGGCTGTGTCTTCGCTCTTCGCGAAACCCACCAGCGCGCAAACAGCGAGCAGGGCCACCATCGTCCATATCATGAGTAGAGAGGAATGAAATTGGAGGACAGGTTTTTTCATCAGTGACCTCCGAAGAGCCTGCTAACCATTTCTCCAAACCCGGAGAACTCGTGAGACAAACCCCAGCGCAATAGCAAGCGATGGCTGTTATCGTTCAAGCCGAAGCCTGGCGAGAGCCGGAGCGTCCAGCCCGAGGGCAGATTCCAGGCCACAGCGGGCGCAAGGTAGTGCGAGGTGTCGTGTAGCCCGAAACTGTGGGCGTCACCCAGACCACCATACATCTCCACCCCGGCGATGAAATTCTCAAGACACAAATTGCACCAGTTGGCCGAGGCCTTAAGCGCCAGTGGGCGGCTCGCCCCCACTGCATAGCCAAACTCCCAGGGGTGACTGGGGGACAGGTTCTTTCCGGCAAGCGGATTCACCGCAAAATTCCAACCTTTGAATGTCTTCGAGAGCAGCAGTTTGAGTTCCAGCTCGTGGTCGAGCTCATTCCGAAGAGAGGCGTTACGCTCGGCATAGTCGGATTCGGCGTCGTGACCTTCGACTTCCTTCAGAATCTTGTCCGCTCCGTTCTTTTGCTCGTACTCGATGTAGACCACCGGATTTATGAAGTGTTCGCGCTGGAGAAGGCGAATGCGGTTTTCCCAGCGAAAACCGGTAAAGAGGGTGCTGTCGTTGAGAGTCGTCTGCCCGTCGAGATACCCCGTAGTAGTCCACCAAGCGGTCGCACCGTACTCGAACTCGACCCAGAAGGCGTGGAAGTCACTGGCGCCGCGCTGCGTCCCAAAAGTCGAAAAATACTCGATCTCTAGGTTGCCAGGTTCTTCGAGATAATGGTCGTAAGTGACAATATAGGGGCTCTCTTGGGCTGCGGCTGGCCGAATCAACCAAGCCGCAAGCACAAGGGCATAGAGTGCCAAGCTTCGGATCGGGGTGTTGTTGTTTTTTTTCATCGCCCACATCTTTCGCAGCCTCGCCGCCACGCATCTTCTTCGAAAAATGAACTCACGAATAGTCACTGCTAAGCCCCCACAGGTCCCACCCCATCGCTCCGAGTGAAGGGGGAGAAGCAGCGCGCGTCGCAAGGGGAAGCAGACCGAGCCGCTGGACAGCAGAGGCCTTGAAACGGCCTAGCCCGCCGAGCATTACCGGCCTAGTTCTGTAATCTTGTTGCAACTCAGTCGCAACAAGAATTATAATTTGAGCTTACGGGTACCAAGCGTCCAGTGTCAATACGAGACGGCAAGATTCTGTCGCAGCCTGTTTGCGATTAGTTGCAACTCAAATTGGGAGAGACCCACCATGCCGCTTCCTCAAACCGAAATTCCCGGCCGCTTGCAGGCCCAATTATCCGAGCGGGGGATCCGCATGACCGATCAGCGCCGCGCCATTCTGAGCGTAATCGAGACCGCTAACAAGCATCTGGATGCCAGCCGCATCTTGCGCAAAGCCCAGAAGTTAGACCCTTCCGTCGACCGCAGCACAGTCTACCGGACCCTGGGATTGTTAAAGCGGCAAGGAATGATTGACGAGCTCGATTTGATGCATCTGAATGGTGAAGGCCACTACTACGAGCGCAAGCTGGCGCGGGACCACATTCACATAGCTTGTTTGGGCTGTGGAAAGATTACCGAGTTTGTGAGCGAAAGGTTCGACTCTCTCAAGCGTCAGTTGGAACAGGAATGTCGCTTTCATATCCGTGTGGCTCGACTGGAAGTTGGTGGATATTGCTCCGCTTGCCGCCGCTAGGGCGACCATTGGCAACTAGCAACGGAGAAGGTGCTTAATCGGGCAGTAGCTTACTTCGCGACGGCGACAACATTTGAGCAAGGACTTAGGTCTGCCGAATTCGACCGCCTTCGGTGCCTCAGGAATTACAAAATGAAAACTCCGGACGTCGTGTAAGGCAGGCGTTGTGAATACGTGCAAGTCTCGGTTCCTATCGACTCGGGCTCATGGAGTGCGCCGCTTGGGCGTGCCGGGCCCAAATATTCATGACTGACTCATCCAAAATCGTTACTGGACACCATTCTTCCCAACCCACAACCCAACGCACTGAGTTGGAGCTAAGTTGTACCGTGGTGTCCAATCTTCTTCACCTGAGACACTATCAAAGTGCTCCTTGATAATCTGCTTCCTTCTCGAAAGTCTATATCGTCCGCACCTTCGATGCTGAGTGCGGTTACTCCACGGGACGCCCCGCTGTACAACCATTTCGCCAGTGAATCCAAAGCCGCGATTCTTGTGTGGAAGTTGTCCGATGAGACTGCAGCTAGTGCGCTAGGTTGGCGGGAAGATTGTGTTCCCCTTCGATTTGAGAGAGTGCTGCCCTGACTTCAACCTGGCAGACGAAACATCTTGTCTCCTGGGCACCCGCCAGGGCGACCGCGAGTGTCCGCCTAGCCTTTGTGTCATTTCCCTTTGCCGATTCCAGACGCGCGGAGACTGTGTCAAGGTGAAATCTCGCCAGCCAATCAGCAGCCTGGATACTTTTTGCTTTCTCCAGCAGCTGCTGAGCCTCGACTGTCCTACCGCGAGCTAGTAAGGCTTCGGCCTGCAATGCCCGTGCTTCAATTTCGTCTGCACCACGGTTTTCCTTTTTGAGTTCGTCGATTGCAGCGTCCACGGACGCATCGAACTGTTCGGGATGGCGTTCCAGAAATGCTACGCGTGCCAGCATGACACGATCGAGAGCGGCATCTCCTTTCGCCCCAACTTCTTCGTTCGTGGCCAAAGCTTCGCGCAACATGCGCCGTGCAGCCGCGAAATCATTTTTCACGATCATTGTCTTGGCCAGAGAAAGAACCACGGCTGCGGCGGTTGAGCGATCCCCAATTTCTGTGAGAGTTGTCAATGCCTGTTCGTAAAGGCCAGCCGCTCGATCCGTTTCACCCTGGACACGCAACGCATCGGCGAGATTGATTTTCGCTAGCGCGACACCGAGTTTGTCGCCCGCCGTCTGCCGGACGTCCAGCAAGTTTTCGAAGAACTTCCTGGCGCCTCGGAAGTCTCCACGTTGGTAGAGCACACCGCCGAGATTGTTCATGGCGGCGTACTCATTATCCTTCCGGCCGAGCTTCCGAAAAATCTCCAGCGCCTCCCGGTACAGGCCTTCGGCTTTCGCTAGGTCCCCCTCCCCCCGGTAAACCTCGCCCAGATTGGTGAGAGCTCCGCCTAGGCCGTTTTCATCTCCAATTTGGCGGAAATCGGAGGTCGCCTCTTCAAGTTTCGCCCGAGCGCCTGCCAAATCACCCTGCTTCTGCAGCACAATGCCGAGATCATTCAGCGCAGTTGCAGTTCCGTCCCGGTCGCCGGCCTGCTCATAAATCTGCTGCGCGGTCGAATAGGCTTCCGCAGCTTCGTTGAGATGCGACTGGTCATCGAGGGCCCATCCCTGAACCAGTTTGGCACGCGCCAGCAGAAGTCGAGTGCCCGAAGCTTGTGCTTTCGCAGCAGCTTGCTCTGCCAGCGTCTGTTGCCGCTTGTAGTCTGCGCTTCGCGCTGCTATTGACGACTCTGTGAGATCAATGCGCGGGTCGCTTCCGCTGGCCCCCGGAAGCGACCGAAGGTTAGATAGCTCCCCCGAGGCGTCGTTGACATTGCCCGCCGCTATTTCGGCAGCCGCGAGTTTCAATCCAGATTCGAGGTCATCCGGAAAATCCTGCCAGAGATGCCGGTAGACGCCAATGGCACCGACCCAGTCATGGTTCAGTTCGTAATAACGGCCTTGAATCTCCATGCGCTCATCTTCGGGGAGTCCATTCGAAAGCGAAAGCGCTTTCTGTGCTGATGCCAGTGCGCGAGATTCGTAACCGAGGGCGGCCCAGGCATCAGCCAAGGCGGCATGACCCAGCGCGAAGTCAGGTTCTATGGTCAAGCTTCTTTGCAGCAGGTCCGTGGCCAGAAGATTCTCTGAAACGCGCGCGTGCGCTACCCCTTCCGAGTAGAGTTTTGCTGCTTCTGGATTCGATGGCAGCACCGTGCGCCAGTCCACATCGCCTTCCGGTGGAACCGTAGAACCGAGTTTGGTGCGAATTTCCCGTCCCGCCCTGGCCACAAGATCGAAGATTTCTGACTGCTTTCCGCTCACGGCGATGCTGGTCAGCGTTTCTCCCGAAATCGTTTCTTGCAGGCGAAGATCCATCCGAACCTGTCCGCTATTCTTATCGCCGACGGCCATGTAAGAGCCAGTGACCACGTAGTCGCTGCCCAGCCGCGTGCGCAAGTCGCGTAAAGTGTCGCGCGCGTAGCTATCTTTTTCTTTGAGTCAAGGTTTTGCTTGGCGCGAGCTACGATCTCTTCGGGAATGATCCTGGTCTTGTCCCCTCCCGCTAGCTCGGTCGAGAGCATCTGGGTAATAGCCGTGGAGAGCCAGTCGATATCCTTATGCGAAGAGAGATTCTTGAACCCAAGTACCGCAATCGACGAGCGCAGGTTCAGATTCTTCTGCGGCTGAGCCCCGGTCCCCGACGTGCGAGCGTTGCGACTGCTCTTGGTCGTTGTGAAAAAGACCATGGCTGCAACGATCAGAACGAGTGAGATGGCCATCCACGATTTCCAGCGATTTGGGGCGGGAATTGCGGTTACGCCATTTTCAGCGTGGGAACCTTCGGGCAGCAGCGCGGCCGACAAAGCCAAATGATCCCTTGAACGATTATTCCCGGAGGCATCTGAGGCGGCGGGATGCGAGGTTGGCACCGGTTCCTGCTCGATGACGCCGATGAATCGATAACCCTTGCGCGGGTAAGTCTCTATGTAGCAAGGCTGCTGGGGATCATCATTCAGTGCCCTTCGCAACTTCTTGACCGCACTGTTCAAGCTTCGCTCAAAATCGACAAAGACGTCGTTGGTCCAGAGACGCCGGCGAAGTTCCTCCCGAGTCACAAGCTCTCCCGGCCTTTCCAGCAAGAGAAGCAGGACCTCGAGCGGCTGTCCGGAAAGTTTGATCCGGATTCCGTGCTTCCGCAGTTCCCCGGTTCGCCGATCCAAAAGATAGGGCCCAAAACGCACCGAGTTCTGCGAAGACACCGACTCTCCGAGTTGGTGGTCTTCCATTTGCATCAATTTAACTACAGAAATGTTGGATGGGCGCAAGCCGGAGGCAGCCCTTTAATAGTGTACCCAGTAGCGGTCCCACATATGTCAACAGATTGTAAAGCAGGCCGCGCAGGGGGATTTCGGTAGCGATCACATCCAGTCAATTCAGTCGATCAGCGGCGCAAGTCGCATGGCATCTGTAGTTTACCCGATCGCATACATTCCACACAGCAATCGCTTGTCAGCGCGGCCCAACCCCATTGTAATGCGGCCAATCGCAGCAAGTATTTTTCAGGAGGTGCGTGATGTGTATCCCCAGTGAACGTAGTACTCACAAGAGAGTCTCCCGTCCCGACACAGTCTGGTGTCGCAGGCTTTTGCCCGTTATCGGCGCGTTCCTGCTTACTTTGATGGCCGATCCTGGCTTCGCCGCTTCGTCGGCCGGGTGTGATGGCGGCGGATTTTCGCTCTTGGGGCTTTCTGGCGACCAGAGAACGATCGTGCTCGCCCCCAACGTTGGCAGCAGTTTCCTCGTCAAGGGAAAGTACGTTGAATTCACCGTAGACGGCTCCACCTTCGGCGTCCGTAATTGGACCCTGACCGGCGCCCCTAACCCCCTCGACATCACTGGCGGAAGGCGAACCATCGTTTACACCGCCAAGATACCTGATCATCGCGGTCTCTTCTTGAGCAGCGATGTGTCAGTGAGAATTTCCAAAGAGGCCCTGGTGATCGAGCGCACCGGCTCGGGCCTGTCCATGAAAATTCAGGCCAAGGACTGCGCCAACGGCGGTGTTTTCCAGATAGAACCGGCACGCGCCGACGGGACGACCACCCGTTTCACCCACGTCCTGGCTTCGGATGTCTTTTATTTCGACAACCCGAACGTACGCGACCGGCTGGGCGAACGGATTCCTTGCTCCGGCGTGCTCCCCGGCGGGACGCCTGTTGTGTGCAACGGGGCTAACCCCGACGGTACGGTAACGGTGACTGCGCGAGTCAATTTCGCCAATGACTCTTCCGACAAGTTTGTCGGCCGGGACAGCCCCCAAGTGGCCACGCTGGTCAAGTTCCCCGAGTGTACGAACAGCATCCCCAATCCTTTTCACCCCGGTACCGTGGTTCACTGCGGAGGCGTCTCTGTGTGGGATGTCGCCAGCGGCGGACGCATGGGCCACATAATCGGAGAAGACGCCACCGAGATCGCCCCGGCAGCCAAGCTTTGCACCGCCAACTGCACGGCACAAAACCAGGTGACGGGCAAAGCGGTCGTGGTGGGGTTCCCATTTCCCGTGCCCGACGCGGTGCGCTTGAAACCACGCGTGTTCAACGGCTTCAAGCAGCCCTAGCAAAACCTGGATCGACGGAACGGTGCGCTAAACGCGGCCTACGTTCCGGAAAGTAAGTAATGCGCTGGTAGGAATCTAATCCAACGGAGTAACGAAATGAAAATTAAGTGCTTCTTCTCAACCCGCTGCGTGCTGCTCCTGCTGGCGGTTGCCGTAGGCGTACAGAAGGCATCCGCCCAGGAGCCAGCCCAACCACTAACCGCCACCGTGGCATTCCAGGGAAGCGCAACTGCCAGTTTGGGCTCTAAAGAAATGCCGTTTGGCTTCTCGATCCGTTGCAACGGCGGTCGGTGTGCCGGAGCGTTGTCGTTTGGCCCCAATATCGCACAGTACGTGAGGGGAACCGTCAGGGCACTGCAGCCCGAGATGTTTCTTATTTCTGTCAGCAACTCGGCGACGGGTCTCCCCTCCGCCAGCTCATCGTCATGCGCCCTAGTCAATCATCCGCCAATTACGCAAGGGCAAACTAATAAGGTAACTATCACTTGTGCCGTTCCCTCGCTTACTGCCACGTCGGACAACGCGACGGTAATTGTAACGGCGGCTCGCAATTAGAAGTTCCCCCAGCGAGGACGTGCAAGGCCTGTTCAGGCCTGCATATCCTCGCGTGTAGGTGGAGTTACGGTGAAGCCGTTCGCGATAAGGACCTTCGTGATGCCCCATCCGATTCCCGTTGAAACTCCAGTTACGACTGCACTCTGTTCGCCCGTCATATACCCTGCTCCTTACCCATCAGATCGGCGGTTGGACGAGGTACCCTTTGTATTTCTTCATGGGGTACAATCTTCGCTCCAGAGTGAATTTTCTCTCTCTCCCATGGCCGTGCTCCGCGGCTCTCAACCCACAGCAACACACAACTTGCCGCCCATCACGCCGAGCGCATGAGCACCCTCGGTCTCCGTGCCGCCCTCCTCATCGTTTCTGCTATCTGGTTGGACAGAATAGTCTCGCCCATGTTCCATCCAACCGAGATGATTTGTTGCGACTTAGAAGCGCGGGTTGATCACCGCACCTGTGTAGGCTCGTTCGCGAGCAGAATGTCCGCTGCCTTCTCCGCGATTGCGATGACGGCGGCGTTCGTGTTGCCGCGAACGATCGACGGCATCACTGAGGCGTCAGCCACACGCAGACCTTCAGTATTGAAAACCCGGAGATCAGGGTCGACGACGCTGCCGATTGCGCACGTGCTCGTCGGATGATAGTTCGTGCCGGTTCGCTGCTCGATGAAAGCCATTATGTCGGTCTCCGCGTCAGATGCCGGAACCGAGAAGGGCGCGCGCCGCACCTTCGACAGATTGGGCTGAGCGAAGAGACCCATCGCCAGCCGGACGCTCGCGACCATTGTCGCGCGATCTTTTTCGGTCGCTAGATAGTTGTGATTTTCGACGGAGTGACGGGCAGGCCGGAAGTTATGGAATCGTCCGTCGGATTAGTACCGGTAAATGAATTTGTAATCTCCATCGCCTTGCAGTTGGCCCGACCGCCCGATGGCCTGTTCGACTGCTTTCCAATCGTTCGCGTCCGGGGGCCGTTTGCGCCGACACCGCGCAGCTCAGGACAAAAAGTTGAGACAGCGATAACACCCCAATTTTCCTAGTCATGATTTCGCCTTTATTTACGGGATTCCAAAGTGTTCATCCGCCAAGTCCGCGTCGTGAATCGCTACCGCGGCAAGCCTCAACGTGGAATCGCTAATACTGAAACTCTTCATGAGTGTTTCAAAGGTGCAGTCGTTGCCGGCGTGACCGAAGCCGCCAGCGTTGAACAATTTGGGTCACTCTGCCCCAGCCTGGGATCGACCGCGTTTCTCCTCTGGCCTAAGAGCGGATTTGAAGCCGCGAATACCCTCTCCGATTCCTTTGCCCAGCTCGGGGAGTTTTTTGGGTCCGAATACCAGCAGTGCAATTCCGAAAATGACCAGTAAATGCATAGGTTGTAGCAGTCCTTCAAACATCCTTGCTCCTTTAGGAAAACTTAGGTGACACTTGCAAAAAGGGGCGGGCGCTGTAAGCGGTTGTTGGCCGTACGGCACCCGCTGAGAGAACAATTGAAGAGCAATTTCATTTCACTTTTCGCGTCGAGCTGCGTCCGCATTTTCCGCGAGATCACGCATGAACCCGAAGAACGCCGCAGACTGCCCGATAAAGAGCCCATCGGCCGTCAGACTCGCTAAAGCTGCCGTCGCGGCCCGTGTCGTTTCGGTTGGGCGAATGATGGAACATGCTGGCAGCTGTCTACTGAGAAATGTAGTCGGCTCAGGCATGATCAGGTTGGTTTGAAAATTCTCTCCGCCAAACGGAGGAGAATTCAGGTCCGGAAAAGTCACCTTTACACCTGTCACCGGATCCACGATATCTGTTAAATGCGGGGCATTGCCGGCCTTGTCTTGCCAGGTCTGGAAATGGGCAATCTCCACTCCACCGATACTGAGGAGGATGCGCAGAACTTCCACATTGCTAACTCGCTGCGCTAGTTGCGGGTAGAGGCTGGTCCCTCCTTGCTCGATAAAGGCAAAATGAAATCCGGCAGTATTTACGATTGCTTGAAAAAAGTTGGCGTCGTTTGCATCGTTGTCAGTCCGTGGAATTGCCGGGTGTTGCCCAACGGCTAATGACGGAATGGCTTGCGGGAACGTGTCGCCGAAATCTGGATTCTTGTTGCGGCTGCGGTACCGTGTCCACCAAGAAGTATCAACAGTGAGTTGCATCAAATTCGTGAGCCGCCCGAACTGGTTTGCACCGATCGCTTTGCTGCTGGGTAATGTCCGGAATTGGTCGAGATTGACCATCGGCGCACCCTTCGAGGCGAGGTATTTGTTGATGAACACCTCGTGCGTCAATTCATCTTCGGTATTGTCATGAATGTATTGCGACATATCGCCGTCGAGTGGTACGAGGTCCTGCATGTACAACGGGTTTCCGCCGGTGGGCCGTGCAGGATAGCCGGGTATCAGTTTGCTAGCCAGCTTAGACACCTCGTCGTCCTGCACTCCTCCCAGTTCCTGGTACTGTAACCAGAGATCACTTTCGATGATCTCGGCCGCGGCTAGGAACCGCAGGATGTCAACATCGCCTTTTGTTAGCGATCCACGGGAGGTCTGACCGAATGCGGATGGCACCTTGGCGAAAACCCCCACCGTTGCTACAGCTCCAGCTACTAAACCCTTCTTTAAGAATGAGCGTCGGTTTGCGACACCTTGCTTTTCGGAGTTATGTTCGTCTTCTATTGTCAGAGAATCCGTGCTGCTTGAGTTAACTTCGATTGCCGATTCCCAATTCATGTGCTGCGCTCCATTTCCTTATGCTTTAAGTAGTATCTCGACGGCTAGGCCGGGTTCACCTGCGTGTGGCCAGAATAGGAAAGAGAGGGATTTCAGGGGTGAAGTCTTTGTGGGGTTTTTGTTGAATTCTTGTGACGAGCGGGGGTCACGCCTGTGGCCCCGCGCAATCAGCAGAAAACAGCGGGTTTACTGCTTGCGAGGAGTGGGCGAACCCGTCCAATCAAGTCATTCAAGACGTTCCGTCTGGATACAGTGAACCACCTCCCGTGGCGGAATGGAGATCGTGAGAGGGCACAGCAACACCAAGATTATTCAGAATCCACAGGTTCGATCTTTGAATGGGCAAAAGGCATCAATCAAGATCGGCGAGCGGGTGCGAACTGCAGCCGGCTCTTTTCAGTCGGGAATCAGCGGCCTCGCTGTGAGCGGTCTGGTCAATACTCAATTTCAGTACATCAACGTGGGGGTGAACGTTGACATTACGCCGCATATACATCCCGATGGAGATGTGACCCTCAAGATTGTGCTCGACGTCTCGTCCGTGGTCACCAATCAACCGATTGGTGGAATTAACGAACATGTGATCAGTCAGCGGAAGGTGGAGCATGAGATTCGGCCGAAAGATGGCGAGATGAGTCTGCTCGGTGGCATGGTGGAGCAGCACGATACTCAGTCCTTGGCCGGTATTCCCGGGCTGTCGCAGATTCCGATTTTGAAATATCTGTTTTCTCAAAAGAATGCGGAGGTGACGGACAACGAAATCGTCTTTGCGGTGATTCCCCATATTGTTCGGCGTAGGGATCCGGGATTGCTGTATCAGTGCAGAGATCAGGTTGAGCGCCTAAACAGCTACCTGCCATACTGCGCTACATCGGCAGCCGCATTTTCTTGAGAAGTTCAGTGTATCT
>Ga0137361_10002482_pt1 | contig 11737 bp, 12 predicted proteins | sample Mad1_80_16metaG_FD_104923 | JGI IMG/M metagenome (GOLD analysis project Ga0137361, IMG submission 104923) | Vadose zone soil microbial communities from Angelo Coast Range Reserve, California, USA - Mad1_80_16 metaG | ecosystem: Environmental > Terrestrial > Soil > Vadose zone | place: USA... | reverse complement strand
TAGATTAAACATATCCGTATCGGTTACATTTTCGGGCAAATTTAGCGGACGCCGCGTACCAGCTCCGCCAAACTCGTTTTGCTGAGAGCCTGCTCAACGGCGTCGTTCGCAGCGTCGAAGATTGGGCCAAGCCTTCGTTTCATCGCACAGGCCACCACGCATCCCTCATGCACCTGGCCGCGCATCGCAAAAACTCCGCTCTCGCTTTCAACCGCCTTGTAGATCTGACCGAGGGTAATGCGAGATGCCGCGCGTCGGAGACCGACGCCGCCTTGGCGGCCTTGGCGAAGAGCGACCAGTCCCTCTCGCTCGAGGAGCTTGAGGATCTTCCGCACCACGACGGGGTTGGTCTGGAGGCTTTTCGCGATTGCCTCCGAAGTCGTCCCCTCGTCGCCGGCGTAAGCGACGAAACTCATGATGTGGACAGCACTCGCCATACGACTATTCGCGGTCATAAATAGAGCTGTATCAGTTACGTTTAAGGCTGTCAAGCTCGGGCACGAGGCCACCTCTGTTCAGATGGAATTGTCTGAACGATAAGAAATCGCTTTGGAGAGGAGATCGGTCGGTTCCGAGGGTAGCAGCCCCATTGAGGACGCCTTCAATGTAGCCGCCGCTCGAGTCGAGCACTCAAGCTTGCGAAAAACGCTCTCGACGTGGGTGCGCACGGTACTTGGGCTGAGGTCCAGGTCCCGTGCCACCTCCTTATTACTGGCGCCAAGGCTGATGCGATGAAGTACTTCTGTCTCTCGCGAAGAAAGACGGATTGTATTCGAACGCCTTCGCCGAGGTTGGACAACGTGTTCATCGAGCGACTGTGGCGCAGCTTGAAGTACGAGGACATCTACCTCAAAGGCTATGTCGACGGCCGCGAGGCGCGCACCGGGATCAGTTTATGGATGGCGTTCTACAACGGTCGCCGCCCACACCAAGCGCTCGGCAACCGCACGCCGATGGCGGTCCGGCGCGAGGGTGTTGCGTGCGCGGCTTGTCGCGGTATTGATCGAATGCATCGTCCCAATCTCGCAGGAAGACGTTGCTGTGATCCTTGAGGTACGCGACGACCAAATCGTGCTTAGATGCGAAGTTCCGATAAAGGTTTATCTTCGCGACACCAGCCTCTTTGACAATCTCCTCTACGCCGACGGCGTGGATACCCTCGCGATAGAATAGATTGGCCGCTACAGCGAAGACCTTGTCGCGCGCCAGTTTCGTCTGCGCTTTGCCATCGGCCCCTTTCGCTGTTCCGACCCGATCAGCGCATCCCACGCCGCCATCGCGCCGGTGACCCCACTCAGCAGAGCTTTGCGCGAAGCCCCGTCGCGTGCCCGGATGGCCAAGCCCAGAATCAAGCTCGCATAGAAGGAGACTGGTGGATCCAGATCAACGCCTTGTGGCACGTCCCCTTCCGTAACGCCGCGTTTGAGTCGCGTGCGAATCACTTTGGGGATCTGGACGCGATAGCTGAGCAAATGGTCCTGGACAGATCTACTTGCCGGCGCGCAGTTAATGGCCCCCAGCAACACGAGACAGCCGCGCGGCGTAACCGAAGAGCAAAAGAGATCAACAAACTCGCGGAGCATGACCGCGACGCCCTCCCGCGCGGTCGACCGGGCTTCCAACGCCTGTATCGGCCGAGAGCCGACGGTTCCGGCATAAAGCGCGACTACTTCGTAGAAGAGTTGCACTTTTGAACCGAAGGCTGCGTAGAAACTCGGCGGGCTGATGTCTCCCATCGCCGCTTGCAGATCGTCGAGGCTCGCGCCCTCGTAACCCTTCTCCCAAAACACCGCCATCGCCTGGCGCAGCGCTTTGTCCCGGTCAAACTCCCGTGGTCGTCCACGTTTTGGCACGTCACCTCCTTTTCCGCACGTCACATTACGCATACTTGACGCCTATCGTCCTACCTATTTATATAGGAAATACTATACAATCGCAACTTCGGCGGCCCTACAATGTGCGCCGATCGGTAATTAGGAAAAGGCTTTGGCTATGACGTTGACCGTGTATGACGCCTCCGTGCCCGTATTTTGTCGCGCGTTGACCAATCTACAAGCGCTCCTCCGTAAGGGGCACACTCAGGTAACAGAGAGGCTACTTGATCCTACCACTGTGATAGCAGCGCGGCTCCATGAAAATATGTTTCCGCTTTCCCGCCAGGTGCAAATCGCGACGGATCATGCCAAAGGGGCAACCGCTCGCCTGGCGGGCGTCGAGCCGCCTCGCTTCGCTGACGACGAGAAGACGTTCGACGAGTTGGACCAACGTATCGCGCGGACGATCGACTATATTTCAGGCATTCCCGCCGGCGAGATTGAGGGCTCGTCGGATCGGCCGATTTTACTCAAGCTCGGCAAGAGCGAATTGGAGTTCAAAGGCAAAAGCTATCTTTTGACCTTTGCTCTGCCAAACTTCTTTTTTCACGTTACGACCGCTTATGGGATTCTCCGGCATCGTGGCATCGACATCGGCAAGTCCGATTATCTCGGCGAGCTAAGAGGGTCTTAAAGATGTTTATGGCGGCACCTTACGCTTAGGCCCTCTTAGGCGTGCCGCGTTACGCTGCGGATTGTAGGCTCCTCCCACTGATTTTACACGGCCGAGCGCCACCAAATGCCGGCGGTCGTCCTCGTTCTGGCATGTTACCTTGATTTATGTAGGGCCACCTACATTATAATGCTTGACGCCGATCGTCCTTCCGGATTTATATAGGATAGCTTACAGAAGGGGAGTAGCAATGCAGGTACGCAAGGTAGTCACCGGCCACGACGCCGAGGGTCGGGCTGTTATTGCGCGAGACGAGAAAATCGATGGGATGCCCATCCCAGGCCTGGGAGAGCTCGCCTTCCTCTGGGGTGCTGATGAGCCCGCAACCTACCCGAACGCGGGGGAAAATCCGGCGGCGCCCGGTCCCTTCCCACCCGTAGGTGGCATCCGCTTCGTCATAGCGACGTACTCGCCGGAGTTCGACGTGGTTGCCCCAGAACCTCTCCCCGGGATGCACGTGGAGGACGGTGACGAACCCGGCATGCACAGGACCGACTCGACGGATTTCGGGGTTGTTCTCTCCGGCAACGTGGCAATCGAGCTCGACGATGGCGTGGAGGTGTTGCTGTCTCCCGGCGACGTCGTAGTGCAGAACGGAACTCGCCACCGTTGGCGCGTCGTTGGAGGTGTGCCGGCCACGGTGGCTGCTTTCATCATCGGAGCCCATCGCCGTTAGGTTCCGGCCTAGACGTGACGAAGCCGGACATCATCGCTGTAGCCGTCCGCGACTGCGCCGACGTCAACCCGCGAGTTGATGCCGAAGGGCATTCATGTTGCGCACATAGTCGTCGACGGCGCTGTCCGCGCAGCGGACCGCCCCGACGTGCAAGACCAGACGCTCGACCCCGACGCCGTCGCTCGATCCTATCTCGACCTCCTACGACAGCATCGCAGCGCTTGGTCGTGGGAGATCGAAGTGCGGCCCTGGCTCGAGAGGTTCTGAGCCACCTGTCATCCCACCCCTGACAAGCTTGGAGAAATCGCCATGTCGGCACCAGCGAGCAGCAAGACCTCCCCTTCTCGGATCCATTATGCGTGGATCGTCGTCGCGGTGACTTTCGCAACCTCCGTCATCACGGCTGGTACGTTGGGTATCTCGGGGATCCTGCTGTTGCCTCTACAGCAAGAGTTCGGATGGAACGCCTCAGACGTGTCGTCAGCGTTTGGAATTCGACTTGCATTGTTCGGCCTGCTCGGTCCCTTCACAGCGACGCTGATGAATCGGTTCGGGGTTCGGCGTATGGTGACCATAGCGCTGTCGATCATCCTCGCTGGCTTGGTCGGGACGTTGTTCACGACCACGGTCTGGGAGTTCTTCCTCTTCTGGGGATTGCTTACGGGTGTGGGAATCGGCCTCACGGCCTTAGTCCTCAGTGCGACTGTGGCAACGCGGTGGTTCGTCCAGCGCCGGGGACTCGTGACTGGGCTGCTGTCGGCGAGCAACGCGACGGGTCAGCTCATCTTCCTTCCCGCGCTGGCGAGCGTCACCCAGGCCTATGGCTGGCGTACAACGATCATCATCGCGTGCGCCGCTAACGTGTTTTCGGTGATCCTGGTGCTGCTTTTCATGCGGAACCACCCCAAGGATGTCGGAGTGACGGCCTACGGCGAAACGGAGCCTCAAGCGGAAGGATCCCTGGCGGAGCACCATCCGTCGATCTGGTCGCTTTTCTCGATACCCGTATCGGTGTTGAAAGAAGCTGTGAAGGTGCCGGTTTTTTGGGTTCTGTTTTTTACCTTCTTCATTTGCGGCGCGAGCACTAGCGGGTTGATCCAAACCCATTTCGTGCCGTTGTGCGGCGACTTCGGGATCGTCCCCGTAGAGGCTGCCAGCATCCTTGCGCTGATGGGCTTGTTCGATCTCTTCGGGACGATCGGATCTGGCTGGTTGTCGGATCGGTTCGACAACCGGTGGCTTCTCTTCTGGTATTACGGACTGCGCGGCCTCTCGCTTGTCTATCTTCCGTTTTCGAGCTTCACGATTGTCGGCTTGTCTTTTTTCGCCCTCTTCTACGGGCTCGACTGGCTGGCGACACTTCCACCAACACTAGTGCTCATCATTCAAAGATTCGGTCGCGCACGGGCGAACGTCGTGTTCGGCTGGGTCTTTGCCGGACACCAGCTCGGCGCAGCGCTAGCCGCCTACGGTGCGGGGCTCATGCGCACCGTGCTGGGGACCTATCTGCCGGCGTTCTTTTCGTCGGGCGTGCTCTGCCTTATCGCGGCTTTGCTGATCATTACCGTCCGCAAAAATCCACAGCCGGCGGAGCGGCGATGCGTGGCAACGCCTTCCCAAACGGCCCTGGCAAGACGCGTGCTTCCTCGGGCATCAGGATCGGAGGTCACGTGATACCGAGCTTCGACGACCCGACCACCGACAGTTTGGTGTCGGCATCATCGAGCCGGGCCTTCTTGCGCATGGTCGACTCTATCTCAGGCGAGACGGCGGCGAACCCGACGCAACCCGATGTGGACCTGGGAAGCGCCGACGCCGAGCCCGACTCGAGCCTCATCTCTGATTGTCAGATCGAGGCTCCGGGACCGCATAAGGCGATGCTGCTGCTCGTCAGCGCACTGTCGGGAGGGTTGTCCATCAAAGGCGTCATGCGGGGCGCAATGCGCCCCTCAACCTCCGTTTGTCACGTTCGCGGAGCGGCATGATGGTCAACTTCTTTATCCATCGGCCGATCTTCGCATCGGCAATCGCCGTCATCATGGTGCTAGGCGGCGGCATTTGTTACTTTCTGCTGCCGGTCTCGCAGTTCCCAAACATCACACCGCCGCAGGTGGTCGTGAGCGCGAGCTATCCCGGCGCGAGCGCCCAAGTCGTCGCCGATACGGTGACAACGCCCCTTGAGCAGCAGATCAACGGCGTCTCGGGGATGACCTACATGTCGTCGACGAGTTCGAACGACGGCTCGTCTACGATCACCATTACCTTCGAGGTCGGCTATCCGCTCGATATCGCCGCGGTTGACGTGCAGAACCGCGTGTCCCAAGCCGCGGCCTCCCTGCCGCCTCTCGTCAACCAAGGCGGGATCACGATCAGGAAGCAGAATCCCGCCTTCGTCCTGCTGGTGAATTTGATCTCGCCGGACAATTCCGTCGACCCCGTCACGCTCAGCAACTACGCTTACACGCAAATTGTCGACCCTCTGAAGCGCCTGCCCGGCGTGGGCGACCTGCAGATTCGCGGCGAACGGCGCTACTCGATGCGTATCTGGCTTGACCCCGACAGGCTCGCCAATCTTGGCATCACCGCTGTCGACGTCCAGAATGCGCTTGCCGAGCAGAATCTGCAGGTCGTGGCGGGAAAGATCGGCCAATCGCCGGCCCCTGCTGGCACGCCGTTTGAAATGCAGGTCAGCGCGCTCGGTCGGCTAAGCGATCCGGCGCAGTTTGGTGAGATCGTCGTGCGCGCGAACCCGTCGGCAGGGTCCATCGTGCGCTTGCGGGACGTTGCCCGGATCGAACTCGGCGCATTGCAATACACGTCCACGGCCTTCTGGGACGATAAGCCGACGATCGCGCTCATCATCTATCAGACGCCGGGTTCGAACGCGCTGGATCTCCAGCACGGCGTCAAGCAGAAGATGCAGGAATTGTCGGCACGGTTTCCGAAGGGCATAACCTACGGAATGCACTACGACACGACGCGGTTCGTCTCCGCGTCCATGCATGATGTGCTGGTCACCCTGGTCGAGGCGCTCGTCCTTGTCATGCTGGTCGTGTTCGTCTTCCTGCAAAGCTGGCGCACCACGATTATTCCCATGATCGCCATCCCAGTGTCGTTGGTCGCCACGCTCGTCGTCATGGAGGTCCTGGGGTTCTCGCTCAACATGCTGAGCATGCTCGGCATGGTGCTGGCGATCGGCCTCGTTGTCGACGACGCGATCGTTGTGGTCGAGAATGTCGAACGGCAGCTCGAAGCTGGCCTGAAGCCTCTTGAGGCGACACGCAAGGCAATGAGCGAGGTCACTGGCCCTATCATTGCCACGACCGCCGTTCTGATGGCTGTCTTCATCCCCGTCGCGTTCATCCCCGGCATGGCCGGGCGCCTCTACAATCAGTTCGCGCTGACCGTGGCGATCTCGGTCGGCATCTCAGCGTTCAACTCGCTCACACTCAGTCCTGCGCTGAGCGCCGCCTTCCTGCGCGCGCGGCCGCCCACGCATTTCGTCCTGTTTCGCTGGTTCAATGCGGCATTCGACTGGCTGTCACATGCCTATGCAGGGAGCGTGCGCACGTTCATCCGGCTTCGCTGGGCAATGCTTGCTCTGTTCGTCGTCGGTGGCATTGGCACCTACGTGATTGCGACCCATATCCCGTCGACCTTCCTGCCCGTCGAGGACCAGGGCTATTTCTTTGCCGCGATTCAGCTCCCCGATGGTGCCTCGCTCCAGCGTACGGACGAGGTTGCGATGAAGGTCCGCGGGATCATTCGGGCGACGCCTGGCGTCGAGACCGTCGGTTTCATCACCGGGCTGAACTTCCTGACTGGCGCTGCGCAGTCGAACACAGCCGTCGAGTTCGGAATTCTGAAGCCCTGGGACGAGCGAGCCTCCGATCAGGTCGCATCGAAAATAGTCGCCGACGTTCGCGCACGGCTTCGTCAGGTACCGGAGGCGATCGCGCTTAGCTTTGACCCGCCCTCCATCCCAGGAATCGCGACGACCGGCGGCTTCGAGTTCCAGGTCGAGGACCTGACCGGGCGCGGAAGCTTCGCGCTGAACGATGCGGTGCAAGGGTTGATTGCTGAGGCGCGGAGGCAGCCTGAGCTGAACCCGCAACAGATATTCTCGTCATTCTCCACGTCGACGCCGCAATTCTTCTATGACCTCGATCGCAACAAGGCAAAACTCCTGGGGCTGAGCCTGCCGGATGTGTTCAATACCCTGCAGATCTATCTGGGCGCACTTTACATCAACGACTTCAATCTCTTTGGCCGCACGTTCCGAGTGACGGTACAGGCGGACAATGATGCCCGTGCCTCCGAAAACGACATCTCGCGGCTTTATGTCCGGAATTCCAACGGCGGCATGGTGCCGCTCTCAACGCTTGGCACATTGAAGCCGATCGTCGGTCCCGAGACGGTTCCTCACTACAATGGCTATGCCTCCGCCTTGATCAATGGCGGCGCGGCGCCGGGCTTCTCGTCGGGCCAAGCGATCGCGGCGATGGAGCGCGCCGCAAACGCCGCGTTGCCAAGAGACTTCGCCTTCGAATGGACTGGCATCACCTATCAAGAACTGAAGGCCGGCCCGCTCGCGACGCTCATCTTCGCGTTGGCGATCGTCTTCGTGTTCCTCATCCTGGCGGCCCAGTACGAGAGCTGGACCATGCCCTTTATAGTGCTGCTCGCCGTTCCTCTCGCGCTCTTTGGTGCGCTTACCGCGCTGCGGCTGCGCAGTATGCAGATCGACGTCTATTCCCAGATCGGCTTCGTGATGCTGATCGGTCTTGCCGCGAAGAATGCGATCCTGATCGTGGAGTTCGCCAGACGCCGGCGTGAGGACGGTCACGGAATCGTCGAGGCGGCGATGGAAGCTGGACGTCTTCGGCTTCGTCCCATCCTGATGACGGCGTTCGCCTTCATCCTCGGCGTTGTTCCGCTGACGGTTGCGGCCGGCGCGGGCGCGGCAAGCCGGCAGTCGATCGGCACGACTGTCTTCGGCGGCATGCTCGCCGCGACGGTCCTCACGCTCATTTTCGTTCCCACTTTCTACGCCGTCATCGAGCGGCTCCGCGAGGGCCGGGCGGGTCTTGAACCCACGCCAGCTACCGGGACCAGGCTTGCCGACGCTCACGTTCACCCCGCGGAATAGGGTCGGAGGATCACGCTATGCTTAAATTGAGATTCGGACTTGGCGCGGTCGTCCTAGTCGGCGCGGCCGTAGCCGTTTTCATCCTTGTTGGCCAAATTCCTAAGCAAGGTTCCGGAGCAGCGCCCACCGGATCGGCGGCAGCCGCCATGCCCGCTATCGTTACCCCGGTCGTCAAAAGAACGATCCCGATTTATCTCGACTATTCAGCGCGAACGGAGTCGATCAAGAACGTCGCATTGCTGGCCAAGGTGTCCGGCTACGTGCAGGCGCAACACGTGCCCGATGGCGCGGACGTCCGGGAGGGCGACCTTCTCTATGGAATAGACCCCCGCGATTATCAGGCGGCGCTCGATCAAGCGAGGGCACAGGCCCAGCGCGACGCCGCCGCGCTTGAATATGCACGCGCGAACCTCGGTCGTGGTGCAGAGCTGAGCAAGAATGGGTTCCTGCCCAAGGATGCGCTGGATCAGCGAACGAGCACTGCACGCCAGGCGGAAGCGGCCGTGGCCATGGACCAAGCCGCGATCCGTTTCGCTGAGCTCAATCTCCGCTACACGGAAATTCGCGCGCCGTTCGCCGGACGCACCGGGCGGAATCAGGCATCGATTGGCACCTTGATCAGCATTGCTGGCGCGCCAGTCAACACGCTCGTACAGCTCGATCCGATCTATGTGACCTTCAATCCGAGCGAGACGGACCTAGCGGTTATTGAGAAGGCCCGTGCAGCCGGCCAAATAGACGCCGAGGTGCGTCTGCCGGGGGAAGCGCAAGCTCAGCACAACGGCAAACTCACCTTCATCGACAATGTCGTCGACCGCGCAACGGGCACGATCAGCGCCCGGGTGACCATTGCCAACGCCGACTTCGCGCTGCTTCCCGGACAGTATGTCCGCCTCCGCCTGAATGTCGGGCAACGGTCAGATACCCTGATGGTGCCACAAGAGGCGGTCGGATCGAGCCAACTCGGCAAATATGTTTACGTCGTAGGAGAGGGGAACAAGGCCGAGCAGCGCCTCGTGTCGCTCGGGCCCTCTGATGGCGGTTTCGTAGCCGCTCTCACGGGCGTCGCCGAGGGCGATCGCATTATTACAGGCAACCTGCAGAAGATTGGACCCGGCGCGGTGATCCAGCCGATGGCGAAGACCGCTTCCGGCTCATGAGCCGGGGCACGGCTGATCGACATTGTCCTAATGGATTGGGGCCTCACTTTCGTTGCGAACAGGGGCCACGAACACCTCAGAGAATCGGGACCAATGAGCAACAATCTTGCTCACAATTGACTGGCTTTGGGGCTTGATCGGAGCGTTGCTGTGGCGACTTGGGGGGCGGCTAAGGCGCGCTTCAGGGTCCTGCCCTGCCGGGTGATTTGCCCAGGCGGGGCTGAGGTGGTGCGACGGATGGCGTCGCGCAAACCTCAGAGGATCCCATGACCAAGCCTAAATCGAAGCCTAAAGCCGCGACCCATTCGGCTTCACGAAAGTCCAACAAGTCCAGATCCCGCAAGCGACCTGCACCGGCATCGTCGAAGCCAGTCGCACGGCCCGGCACGAAGCACGAGCGCATCATCGCGATGCTACAGACGCCGGCAGGCGCAACGATCGCTTCTCTCGTCACCGAGACTAAATGGCAGCAGCATTCGGTGCGCGGCTTTCTTGCCGGTGTCGTCCGGAAGAAACTCGGTCTCAACCTGGTTTCAGAGCAAACCGACAAGGGGCGAGTATATCGCATCAAGGACGGCAAAACTTCGTCCGCCGCCTTGGACCGGGCTAAACAGGCGGCTTGATGCGATGCAGAGGAAACGCCGCAATGGTCGTACCTCGACCAAGACGTCTGTTGAGGACGAGATCGCGCATCTGCGCGGTCTCGATCTCAAAGGACTACGGGCGCGCTGGCAGAGCATGTTTCAAAGGCCGGCACCTGCGCATTTAACGCGGCACCTGTTGTTTGCGGTCATCGCCTATCGAATCCAGGCTGATCGTTTTGGCGATCTCGATCACAAGACGAAACAGGTGCTGGACCGAACGGTTGCGAAGGAAGCTGGGGCGGTAACGTCCGCCCGCCTGTCCAGCTTTGACAAGAAGCGAACTGAGCTTAATCCTGGCACGATTTTGGTCCGGGAATGGGATCGACAGTCGCAACGGGTGATGGTGATGGCTGACGGCTTTGCCTGGAACGGCCAGACCTATGACAGCCTCTCCAAGGTCGCCTTCGCCATCACAGGCACCAAGTGGAACGGTCCGCGCTTCTTCGGCCTCCGGGATAGAGAAGATCGATCGACGACTGAGGCTCGGCCATGAAGACTCCATCCATCAGACCGGCGCTGTTCGCAGACGCCGCATCGTGAATTCGATCTGTCCATCCGGCAGTTGCCGCCAACATTCAACAATGTCTCAAGCGGCGCCAATGGAGAGATTTATAGTATGGGTTTGGCATCAGGCTGACCCCCTCACGGGTGTTTGAGGTGGTCCGTGCCCTCGCCTCACCTTCCGATCATCGGTGGCCTCTTCTTTCTTTCTATTTATGTTCCTCGTGGTGCTCACCAAAATCATGGGTTTGGACCCTATCGCGCGCGCTGCTGATGGACCGCGCTTGATCCAGACCAGCCATTCGCGCGAGCTGATCCGCACAATGTTGGGCAGGCTTTTCCGGCCGGGCACTGGTCGCTCTGGTGACGTGACCGAGCAGCCGGGCCTCATGCAGCGCCGTCTGCACCGTGGTACGGCATACGCCAGCTAGTGCTGCGATCTTATCGATCGGAAGGTCGCACACGCCATGGTGCTTGATCTCGCCAGCGACGATGCAGAGCACCGCCCGTTGGCCTTCCGTATAGTGGTGCCGCATGGTGTCAGGCAGCGCGCTGGAACCACCAAGCATCCGCCGACGGTCGCGGGACGCCTTCCGATCCGGTGATCGCTGGCGTTGCCGCGAAATGAACCGTCCGAGGATTCGGCCATTGAGGCCAAGTGTGGAAGCGTGCCCTGGCGCCATGCGGCGGCCTAGCGGGCGGCGTCGGTCAATGCAGGCGGAAAGGTACGTTGCCTCCGCGTCGCTAACAGCGCCCTCGCCGTAGCCCTTCCAAAGCAGCCGCGCGGCGGCATCGAGGTGGTGAGTGTCCGAACTGCCGTTGATCAGGTCATAGAGAGACTGACCGGCCGCGCCGAGCGCCTGCGCTTCAAGAGCGTTTGCCAGTGCCGGGGAAATGCCTTTGGCGTCAACAACCGCCTTTAGGGTAGTTTGCCTTTGTAACCCGTTGATCTCGCCCGCTGTGCTACTTCTGCTGGGATCGCCAGCAATATCAATTAGATAGCGTTTTTTCTCTAATGCATCAACCGGCGGCACAAGCCACCGGTAAGAATGCGTGCTGC
>Ga0137361_10002480_pt1 | contig 11741 bp, 10 predicted proteins | sample Mad1_80_16metaG_FD_104923 | JGI IMG/M metagenome (GOLD analysis project Ga0137361, IMG submission 104923) | Vadose zone soil microbial communities from Angelo Coast Range Reserve, California, USA - Mad1_80_16 metaG | ecosystem: Environmental > Terrestrial > Soil > Vadose zone | place: USA... | reverse complement strand
TTGCAAAAAGCCTCTGGGAAGGCATTTGTGGCGGCTGTTCCAAGGAAAGTGATGGTCATCTATTGAGGCGTCTTTCCGACGCCCTTACTTTCTTACGATCAGGCATGATCCGTACCGGGTCTAGTACACATACGCCTTGAGGAACACGAAAACCACCACTCCAGTGATCGAAACGTAGAGCCAAATGGGGAACGTAAATCGGGCGATCCGGCGGTGCATCGCGAACCGGCCTGTCAGCGAGAAAAAGAAAGTCGTCAGCACCATCGGGAGCGCGACAATGGAAAAGATTACGTGGCTGGCTAAGATGGAAAGGTAGAGCGTGCGCACCGGGCCGTGGCCGGGAAAAATCGTGTCGCCGTGCAGTGCGTGGTTCACGATGTAGCTGACGAGAAAAACGGATGAGAATGCGAAGGCCAGCAGCATGCTCGTGCGATGCGCTTCCCGGTTGCGATGTTTGATGAAATACAATCCCACGCAGAGCGCGATGGCGCATAATCCGTTCAGAAGCGCGTTGAGGGCCGGCAAAAACATCCAGCGCCCGGTGAAATCAGACGAAGCATGATGCACGTACAGCAGCCACAGCAGGAATGACACAGCGAGGCCGCTCACCACGATGATCGCCCCAACCACTGGGCGCGGATTAATTCCAGTCTGTTCCATGCCGACAATTAAATCACAAAAATCCATCCGGAAGTCATCTAGAGCCCGCCGCAAGGGCGAGAAAATGTCCCCGGTTGGTCCACGTCCCTGCTCCAAGGATGTTGCCCGGCATTGCGCGGCGGGAGACGAGGGACGGATAATCGCTCCATGTCTAATCACTCCATATCTCATCGCACCAAGCCGCAGAACGAATGGCAGCGGCGGATTGCACGGGCGGAGGAACTCGGCGCCCAGTACAGCTTTGCAGCGGAAATCCTGCGCTTCTATGGGGTCATCGCGCGTTTTCAGGAAAATTTCTACAAGGAGCTCGGCAGATCGCCCGATAGACCAAGTGTGGGGGGTGGTGGTGTCGAGTCGGAGTCGGAGCCCTTTGCGCGGCCGCTGCATCCGGAACTGACCAACCGCTTCGAGTCGTTTCTGTCGGTGGTCGAACAGAACGGTCCCGATCCGCTGCGGGAAGCTGCGCGCGAGTTACAGGACGGCGGCGAAGATTCACATTTCCAATTGCTGACGGTTTTCTGGAATGGGAGCGAGACTGAGGCGCTGCCGCCGGGTCCTCACGATTTTTTCGCCCGCGCGTTTCTTCAACCTTATGCGGCTGGCATTCGTTCACGGTCCAATGTGCGCTGGAGCGGGCCGACGCCGTATCGGTGTCCATTTTGCAAACGGAAACCGGGCATGGGAGTTCTGCGTCCGTTGGGAGATGGCGGCCAGCGTTCTCTGGTGTGTTCATTTTGCCTGGCGGAATGGGACTTCCGGCGGATCGTCTGTCCGGGATGCGGGGAAGAGAACCACGCGAAGCTTCCGGTCTACACCGCGGAGGAACTCAAGCACGTTCGCGTGGAAGCTTGCGACAGTTGCGGGAGCTACATCAAGACGGTGGACCTTACGAAGAGCGGACTGGCCGAACCGATCGTGGATGAGATGGCGTCGATCGTGCTCGACCTATGGGCGCAGAAGCAGGGATATACGAAGCTGCAATGCAATCTGATGCAGCTTTGATCGAAAGTTTCCCGAAGCGCCCGGAAGCATCCGGGAGATGATGCAAAGGTCGCTCGGTAAGCATGCGAAGCCCTATCGCGAGCCGGTTCGCATCTTCGTTTGTTCGCCAGTCTGTCGGTGTCCGTCAGTCTGCGCCTGACCGCCGCCGGCGAAAACAGACAGTTTCTTGGCGTTTATCAACCACGCGGCAGCTCTGCCTTCGGCCTCTGCCAGCTGTCGAGGAGACATTGTGCGGCTGATGTTTTTCTTGCCTTCCTCGATCTGTTCAAGCATCGGGACCGCCTTTTTTTCCGCGAGCAGGTACCACATATAGGCAGAAACGGAGTCGGGCTGGGCGCCCGCTATCTGCCCATCGACGATCTGACAGTCTTCGATCTGAACGTCTTTGATCTGAACGTCCTTGATCGGACAAAAATGCCTTGCCAAGCGAAGTTGAGCCGAGAGGTCGCCGGCCTCGGCGGCTTCGATGATGGCAGAAAATGCGTTGCTCTTTCCGTTGGCTGGGGCGTGTGGCAGGGCGAGCGGGTTGTTCATGGTCAGATAGAGCAACTCGGTGCGGCTGGAGACGCCCAGCTTGTCAAAAATACGGAACAGGTAGTTCTTGACCGTATGCGGGCTGAGGTGGAGAGCGTGAGCAATTTCGCGGTTGGTCATCCCCCCGGCCAGATGCTGGATGACCTGCCGTTCGCGCGCGGAAAGCAGTTCGATTCCTTTGTGATTGGTGGCGCGGACAAGCGGCGAGTTGGCAAGAGATTCGAGCGCGTGATCGAGATCGATGCTGCGCGCCCAGATTTGTCCTTCATGGACGCTGCGAATGCATTTGCAGAGGCTCTCCAGCCGCTCTTGCTTGGAAAAAATACCTTTTGCGCCGGCGCGAAAGCACTCCAGAATTTCCTGGGGCTGGGAGGAGTCCAGCAAGATGACGCCCTTGATTTGAGGCCGGAGCGCACGCATCTCGCGCAACACTTGGGTGCCGTGGCCAGGCCGATTGTCCAAATTGTGGCTGATGACGACGACATCGATGGGCACGCGTGTGACGGCGGCTAACAGCTCTTCGGAATTCGAGGCCGCAGCCACAACCTGCAGGCCGCGATCGTTGCGCAGCGCGTCGGCTAAGAGTTGGGTGTGGATGCGAGTGCTGTCGGCGACGACGATGCTGACGAAGTCCGAGTCGAACTCTTCAAGGGATGGCATCAGAACCTCCCGATCATTTAGGGTGTTCACCGTATTCCGAACTTCGACAAACGATGACATGATCCTTATGGTTATTGGTCATAGGTCATCCAAACCGGAAGGGGAAAATCAGAAAACGCTCCGTTCTTAAACCGGCCCTGGGGGGAGGGAAATAAGGCAAGGAACCGACCAAAATCTCTTGCTAACAGTTGAAAATGTACCACTAAAACTGCGAACGGGCAAGCCATGGGCTTGCAACCTATGCAAAAAAATGCACTGGTGGTCGCGACCTATGCTGCAGTTTGAGGGAGCGCACGAAAATGCAACAGGGTCGGCTCTTGTACGGTGCTCAATAAGCAGTCGGTCGTACCGCAGCATTTCTAAACTAATGTTAACTATATCAACAAGATATAAGCTTAAGATTCGACGGATTGATTGGTATTCCGGCGCGAACCAGTGGAGGTCTGCGGTGGGAATACCACGGCTGTGCCAAAGAATAACGTCTCTAAGTCGTATAGCTCGGTCACGAGAAGATCAGACCGGGCATGAATGAGGTTAAAATGCCCTAGGAAATCCTGCCACTTGCACGTTCTTGCAAGTAACGTTACCGTGAGCTAGCTAGAAATCCCCCCCTAGTGGTTCCTAAAGTTTTTCTTCCCCCGAAGAGATTTCCGATGGCAATCCAGGCGGTCCCAGTTCAATGGGACTCAGAGGGCGAAGCTATGAGCAGTCCCAATCTGAGCCACGAAGTGAGCAGCGAGCAGAGCCAATGGGTATCACAGGAAGAGCTGCGCTGGTACGCGCTGCACACCAGAGCGCGCCACGAAAAAGCGGTCGAGCGGCGACTGCGCGATCAAGGCATGGAAACGTTCCTGCCCACCGCGATGGAAGTGCACCGCTGGAGCGATCGCAAGAAGAAAGTAGAAGTGCCACTGTTCAATTGTTACGTTTTTCTCCGCTGCGCTTTGAGCGCGGAAGACCGGACGCGGGTCTACCAGGTGGAGAGCGTGCACGGTTTTGTGGGTGTTCGCGGTGCGAGCCTGCCGATTCCCGACGAACAGATCGAAAGCATCCGGAAGGTTCTGACGCAGTCGGCGGCTTGGCGTTCGCACCCCTTCCTCAAGGCGGGACAGCGGGTCCGGGTGCGCGGTGGGGCAATGGACGGAGTGGAAGGCGTGTTTGTGTCGGAGAACGGCGACCACAGCCTGATCATTTCCGTCGATGCGATTCAGCGGTCGATGGCCATGCGAATCGATGGGTACGACGTAGAGCCAGTGTGAAGATCAGGTCTTAGGTCTTAGGTCTCAGGGAAGACGATAGTCGGAAGAAGCTGTTCGCCAACCAAGCAGTTTTTCTGTAAACGATCCGGGATTTTCCCACCACCTGTCGTCAAGCAGCTTTAAACCCATGTATCAACCAGAAATCGAGCAAATCAGCGATGAGTTGTATTTCATTGCGGCCAGCCCGGCCACACGCCGGCTGCGTACGCAAGCGGAATTACTCTCGCAGACCGACGTGCCGGTGCTGGTTACCGGAGAAGCGGGGAGCGGAAAGACGACCGCTGCCCGGCTTATCCATTCGCTGTCGATTCGTTCCAGCTTCCCGTTCATGCGAGTCAAGTGCGCGGTGCTTACCTCCGACCTGCTGGAGAATGAACTGTTCGGTTACGAACACGCTTCCGCCAGCGGGCGGCCGGAATCGACGCTAGGGAAGTTCGAGCAGTGTGCCAAGGGAACGATCTTGCTGGACGAATTCGACGCTATGCCGGGTGCGGTGCAAGGGCGGCTTCTGAAACTGCTGGAGACGGGAGAGTTTGCCCGTTGCGGCGGCCAGAATCCGATCCGTGCCGATGTGCGTATCATCGCTGCCACGTGCGGCGATCTGGAGTTGGCGGCGGCCGAGAAGAGAGTTGAGGAAGGGCTGTTCTACCGCTTGAGCGTTTTCGAATTGCGTGTCCCACCCCTGCGGGAGCGGCGCGAGGAAATCCCGCTGCTGCTGGGGCACCTGATGAACCGGCTGACCCGGCGCTATGGCGTGGAGGCTCCGCGCTTTTCAAGCGTCTTACTGGATGCATGCCAGCAGTATGCCTGGCCCGGCAACCTGCGCGAACTGGAGAACTTTGCCAAACGCTTCCTGGCACACGGCGATGAAGGTGCGACGCTGCACGAATTGCATTTGCGTTCCGATTACGGGTCCGCGGGCAAGAGTCAAAACGGGAACGGGATTGGAAACGGGAGCGGAGACTGGTACGCAAAGATCAGCGCTCGTCCTTCGAGCGTGCATACGTCGGAAGAAAAGTCTCTGAAGTTGCTGGTAAGAAACGCAAAAGGGGAAGCTGAGCGCGGTGCGATTGCCCACGCGCTGGAACAGACACAGTGGAACCGGAAAGCGGCAGCTCGTTTGCTGAATGTCAGCTATCGTGCGCTGCTTTACAAGATTCAGGAATACCACCTTGCGCCGCCGGCTGAGTCCGCCCGAGTTTTTGCCACCGACGGTTTGCGGGAGGCGAAGTAGGCGCTGTTGGAAGCGGTAATGATTGAACCAGATAGCATTGAGCAGCTACGATTGGACGAGCTTAAGCTGCACCGCGGAAAAGCTGAGCAGCGTTTGCCTAAGACTAAACTCACAACGGCCCATCGAATGATGTCGGTCCTGACGCTTCTGGCGCTGCTGTCTACCGGAGCGTTCGCGCAATCTGATTCCGCATCGCGACCCCCGGAGCCCGCCGCCCCTCCAGCCGATAAGCAAGGCGGCGACAAGCCAGCAGGCGAGAAGCCTGCGGAAGGTTCGCAGGGTGCGCATTCGGACAGCTCCTATGTGATTGGTGCGAACGATGTCCTGGCAATCAATGTGTGGAAAGAACCTGACATCTCGCGCTCTGTTCCGGTTCGTTCCGATGGAAAGATTTCTTTGCCGCTAGTCGGGGAGTTACAGGCAAGCGGTCAGACACCACGGCAACTGGAACAAGAGATCACAAAGCGCTTGCAGAACTATATTTCCGAGCCTGAAGTCACGGTCATCGTCACCGACAGCAAGAGTCAGAAGGTCAATATCCTTGGTATGGTGTCTCGACCGGGTGCCTATCTGTTGACGAGCTCAACAACTGTGCTGGATGCCATTGCGATGGCCGGAGGGTTCAAAGACTTTGCCAAGCGGAAGTCGATCTACGTGCTGCGACAGGCTCCGGACGGCACGCAGCAACGAATTCCGTTCAACTATAAAGACGTGATCAAAGGCAAAAATCCGGAGCAAAACGTGCGTCTGCAAGCGAACGATACCGTGGTGGTTCCGTAATTGTGGTTATGAGCATGCAACGCGTTTTGATCCTCGGGTGGATGATGGCTGGGTTGCAGGTTCTCGCAGCCGGGCAGAATCCGCCTCCGCAAAACGCGCCGGCGCAGAGTTCCGGTGACAGTGGCTCCGCGGACAGAACGGCTCCGGCGACCGCGCTCTCGGCCATCGCAGGCATGCAGATCGAAGGCGGCGCCGAGGACACCAGCGGCGAGCTGCCTCAGATACCGGCATTGCTCGGAGGAAGAGGAGGTTCCACGGCGTTCCTCTCGGAGTTGCAAAGATCGAATTACCTGCGAGGCGGAGTGAACGTGGGCGCGGCTTACGACGACAACCCGCAGCTTACTTTACCCAGTCAGGGCAGCAATACCAGCGAGTCGATTTTCCCCAATATCAGTATTGACGAGTCTTCTTCTCGAATGCGCTGGACGCTTGGATACGCCGGCGGACTGACTGTGAATCAGAAGTTTACGAGCCAGAACCAGGGCTCGCATAACCTGAATTTCGATTCGCAGTTCCGGCTGAGCCCGCATGTGAGTCTGCGCGTGGCAGAAAACTTTTCCGTGACCACGGGGTTCTTTGACTCAGGAAATGGTACCGGAGTCGTGGGTGGTGCAGGCGGGCCGAACGCGAGTTTGATTCCTCCGCTGGCCACGCAAAGATCGGACTCGACGACGGTGGAGATGAACTATCATTTTGCCTTGAACGATCTGTTTGGGGCGAGCGGGTCATTCTATGATTTGCATTTCAGCAACCAGTCCTCGGGAACCCAGGTGACGAGTCCGCTGCTGGATTCGCAAACCACGTCCGGGTCCGCTTTCTGGCTGCACCGGCTCTTCCGCCAAGACTGGGGTGGAGTAAGCTACCGGTTTGACCGGATCACAGGCGACGGCGAAACCCGTGCTCATAGCTTCCTGGCAGTGAACACGCTGAGCCTTTCAAAACACATCACGCTGACCGGTTTCGTCGGTCCGCAGTACTCGGAGAACGAACCTTCGGGTGGGCTGCCCCAGTCGAATCAGTGGTCGGTTGCTGGTGGAGCTGAAGCCGGCTGGCAGGATCAGCATACCAGCGTGTCGGCGGGATACTCCCGCAGCGTGAGCGACGGCGGAGGGCTGTTGGGTTCGGTGCGATTGCAGAGCGTTCACGCCAGCTTTCGCCGTGAACTAGTTCCGGGATGGGCGGCGGCTCTCACCGTGACTCACGGAACGAATCATGCGCTCACGCCGTCTTCCACCGCAAGTTCGATCAATTTGACTTCCGCTGGTGTCTCATTGGAGCGTAATGTGGGGAAGAGCCTCGGATTCCGTTTGGGCTACACGCACGATTTTCAGGAGCAGCTGGGTGCCCCGGGTTCGTCTCCGACGCTCGATGCGAGCCGGAACCGTTTCTTTGCAACGCTTTCTTACCAGTGGGCAAAACCTTTAGGAATGTAGTGATGGAAGAAGAATTACAAGAATCTGGCGCACCAATCGAGTTTAGCGACATCAAGGGAATGGTCCGCCGCCGCCGGTGGCAGTTCCTGGTGCCCTTTTTTTGCGGCTGGGTGCTGGTGTGGGGGGCGAGTTGGCTGATTCCTTCGACCTACCGCTCGGGCACGCTGATTCTGGTCGAGCAGCCTTCGGTGCCGGAGAAATATGTTGTTTCCAACATCGACAGCGACATTCAGCAACAGCTCGATAGCATCACGCAGCAAATCCTGAGTCGCACCCGTCTTCTCCGCATCATTGACTCTCTGGGTCTCTACGCCGAAGACCGTAAGCACCAGCGCCCGGAAGATCTGGTGGAGAAGATGCGCAAGGACATTGAAATCGAACTGTCACACGGCGACGATAAGAAGCTGTCCGCCTTCAATATCTATTACGCGAATCGTGATCCGAAGATGGCGCAGGCGGCGACGAGCGAGCTCGCGAACCTCTTTATCACGGAAAACCTGGAGCAGCGGCAGAAACGCTCGGAGAACACGACCAACTTCCTTGGAGATCAGCTCGATCAAGCGCGCGCAAAACTAGCCGCCCAAGAAGCGAAATTGCGGGTATTCAAGGATCAGCACCTAGGCGAGTTGCCCACCCAGACCCAGAGCAATCTGCAGATCCTGACCGGCCTTCAGAATCAGGTGCAAGCGAACCAAGACTCGCTGAACCGGGCCAAACAGCAAAACGCGTATCTCGAGTCGCTGATCACTCAATATCGCGCCATGGACAGCGGTTCGAAGCCGGGCGAAACGGGCGGCCCAGTCGGGCTCGCCGCGATCGACAAAGAACTGGATCAACTGAAGGCGCAGCTGGCGGATTTGACCTCTCACTACACCGATAAACATCCCGACGTCCGCAAGACCAAACAGCAGATTGCCCGGACCGAAAAGATACGCGAACGGATCGTGGCTGAAATGAACAGTCCCGCGCCGAACCCCAATACGGGTCCCGCCCCGGCCACATCGCTTGATCCAAAAACCGCACCGATGCTGGAAATGGAAAGTCAGTTAAAGGCCAATCGTCTCGAAATCTCGAACCGCGAGGCGGAAATCAAAGATGAGCAAAGCAAGATCAACCAGTATCAGGCACGGTTGAGTATGGCCCCGGTGATGGAACAGCAGTACGCGGATATCACGCGCGACTATGATCAGTCGAAGACCGACTACGAATCGCTGCTGGCCAAGAAGAACCAGTCGGAAATGTCGACAGACCTAGAGAAAACGCAACAGGGCGAGCGTTTCCGCATGTTGGATCCGCCGAATCTTCCCGCAAGGGCCTTTAAACCGAGACGTCTGATGTTGTGTGTCGCGGGATTGGCGGTCGGCCTCGTTCTCGGCGGAGGCTTTGCTTTCGGCCTGGAAAAGCTGAGCGGCAAAATCTACAGTGAGCGCGAGATCAAGAAGCTGGTTCCCTTCGATGTGATCGCAGAAATTCCGCCGATCGAAAGTCTGGAGGAACAGTCGTCTCACCACCGCGGTGCCTGGATTGCGGGCGCGGCGGCAGTGGTGATCATGGGTTTCATCCTGTTAGGATCGGCAATAACCTATTTGTACGGCTAGAAATCATGTACAAGAGCTTCTACAAGCTGCAGCGAAACCCGTTCGAAATCACGCCGGACCCGTCGTTTTTGTTTCCCACGACGCGGCACAACGAAGCGCTTGCTTCGTTGTATTACGGAGTGACAGCGCACCGCGGATTTGTAGTTTTGACGGGCGAGGTGGGCACGGGGAAGACGCTCATTCTGCGCTCGCTGCTGGGGTTGCTGCAGCGCCGCGATGTGGCCTTCGCCCTGATTTTCAATCCCACGCTTTCGCCTCTGGAATTCATGCGTTACATCGCGCTCGATTTCGGGTTGCCGGTGACGGGCAAAGCCAAAGACGAGCTAATCCACGTGCTGAATGGCTTCCTGTTGCAGAGGCATGAGAAGAAATTGACGACGATCCTGGTGGTGGACGAGGCTCACCACTTATCCGCGGAGATACTGGAAGAGATCCGGCTCTTGACCAACCTGGAAACGTCGCAGCAAAAATTGCTGCAGATCGTGCTGGCGGGTCAGCCGGAACTCGATCAGAAACTGGATTCCCATGAACTCCGGCAGCTAAAACAACGGATCGCGCTGCGCTGCCATCTCGAGGCGCTCAGTCTGAACGAAACCAGGGAGTACATGGGCCGCCGTCTCCGGATCTCTGGGGCGCCGGCCGCCGGCCAGATTTTTTCCGTGGGTGCGATCGAGACTGTGTTCGGCCACTCGCGGGGAATTCCGCGGTTGATCAATACCATCTGCGACAATGCGCTGCTCTCCGGCTACGCCAAACAGGCGGCCACGATCACACCCGAAATCGTTGACGGCGTGGCGCGGGATTTGCGGCTTGGGGCCGCGGTTGTGGAACCGAGAAGCGAACCGAGAAACAACGGCGGAACCCAGCTGTCGAAAGAACAGGAACAGAACGAACTTTTGCTGGCGGTGAAGACGCTGCTTGAAGTGCGTGACCGCATGCAGCAAGCAGAGACGAAGGGCCGGCTGCAATAGCGACAGGTTGCCTCCATATGAGCTATATATTTGAAGCGTTGCAGCGAGCGGAGGCGGAGCGGTCAGGCGGAAGCCTGCCGCAAAGCGCCGACTCGGTCGCGGATCTGCTGCAAGGGGTCGAACAGGAAATCGAGCGCACGCAGTCTCTCTCCGGATTGCCGCCGGCGGCGAGACCAGAGTCTCCGGAGGCGACGACGTTTGCCTCCGCGAAAGTGCTCTCGCCCGCACGGGCGGAGGATTCCCGGCTGGTGTGTCTGACGGATCAGGGCGGCCTGGCGGCGGAAAAGTTTCGCGTGCTGGGGTTGAAGCTGCGCCACCTGCGCGAACGGCGCAAGGTCCAACGGATCGTGATTACCAGCAGCATCCCAGGAGAAGGGAAGAGTCTGATCGCAGCAAACCTTGCGCTCAATCAATCGCGGAGCAAGGTTCTCAAGGCTGTGCTAATCGACGGCGACTTGAGACGGCCCGAGTTAGCGCGGCGGTTCGGCTTTCATCGAAACCTGCCGGGACTCAGCGAGGTTCTTCGCGGAGAGTGCCAGCTGTCTGAAGTCGTATACAAACTCGCGGGCTCCGGTCTCCGGTTCCTTCCTGCAGGCGTGACCCCCGAGAATCCACTTGAGCTCATGCAATCGGGCCGGCTGAAGGAGTTACTCGAACAACTCGAAGAGTTTTTCGACTGGATTATCATCGACACACCTCCCATCCGTCCTCTGGCAGATACGCCACTCTGGATGAAGATGGCGGATGGAGTGCTGCTGGTAACGCGGGAGGGTGTGTGCGAAAAGAAACAGCTCGAGCGGACAGTGGAGGTCATCGACCCTTCCACAATGCTTGGGGTGGTTGTGAACAGTTGTAGCAGCAATGAGCACAAGTATTATTATTCGCGATACAGTCCGGCCGCGAACGGTGGAGAATCTCCCCCACCCCAAGCCGAGAGTTAAGAGTTAGCCTCGACTCCCCCCTTAAGTTCAAAACTCCCCCGTCCAAAACCAATCGTATCCGCGAGACTACGAGGCACTTGTTGCTAGCGTAGCGCGCGAGGAGATGCATCCGTGGCGTCACCATCGGCAAACTCGCAATCCATTGATCGGAAATCTCAACCGCAGGACCTGCTCGACTCCCAAGAAGTCCTCTCGGAAGAACCTTTCCGCCGGATGATCTCGCAGGAGCGCAAACGCAGCGAGCGATCGCAGCGGCCGTTCGTGCTTTTACTCATCGACACCGGGCGTAGTCAGCCGGGTGACAAGCAAGGCCGCGTCTTGTTGGACATGCTTGCCGCGCTCCGGGGAGCGACCCGTGAAACCGACGTTACGGGCTGGTATACGACGAACTCCGTGATGGGAGTCGTGTTTACCGAGATCGTCCTGGAGAACAACGCGGTGCTCAGCACGATCCTTTCCCGGATCGGCGCAGTGCTGCGGGGCCGGCTCGACACCGATCAATTCAGCCAGATCAAGTTTTCCTTCCACGTGTTTCCCGACGATTGGGATTCGCAGAATCCGGAGCGTCCCAGCAACCCAACGCTTTACCCAGATTTCGAAAAGCGCCAACAGTCGAACCGGCTAGGCCGAGCGATGAAGCGAGGCATGGATGTTTTGGGAAGCCTGTTG
>Ga0137361_10002478_pt1 | contig 11747 bp, 12 predicted proteins | sample Mad1_80_16metaG_FD_104923 | JGI IMG/M metagenome (GOLD analysis project Ga0137361, IMG submission 104923) | Vadose zone soil microbial communities from Angelo Coast Range Reserve, California, USA - Mad1_80_16 metaG | ecosystem: Environmental > Terrestrial > Soil > Vadose zone | place: USA... | reverse complement strand
CGGACTCGAGCACGCGGAGTTTCTGCAATTCGGACAGATTCATCGCAACACTTATATCAATGCTCCACGCGTACTCGCGGCAACCATGCAGATGCGCGAGCATCAAAACATCTTCTTTGCCGGGCAGATTACCGGTGTTGAAGGCTACGTCGAATCGGTGGCGATGGGCTGGCTTGCCGGGTTGAACGCGGCGCTTTTGGTTAAGGGCGAAGTGCTCTTGACCGCTCCGCCACGAAGTGCAATCGGCGCGTTGGCGCGCTACGTTTCCAGCGCGGGCACTAAGAATTATCAACCGGTCAATATCACGTTTGCGCTGTTGGAACCGCTCGAGACTGAGCAAGCGCGCAGGGTGAAGCGCAAGCGCGATCGGCATTTGCTGCAAGTTAGGTTGGCTTTGGAAGAATGGGACGAGTGGCTCCTGAAAGTTCGAACGAAGGTCGATCGCCTGGTCGCCGCGCCGGTATGATTATACCGTGCGAAAAACATTTGTCGCGGAATGGCGAAGCGTCGCATAAGACGCCGTCGGCAGATTGTTCACGCGCTTCTTTTACGCGATTCAATATCAACGTTGCCAGAGACTTGATCGATCGTTTTGTCCCGGGTCTGTTTGTCATATTTCTTGTGGCTTCTGTCGCCGTTCTCATACCGTCGTCTACTCGCTCGCAATCCGGCCGTCAAAAACCAGCAAACACGAACGCCACTCCTAATAACTCGAACAGCAACACGCGCCCCCGTCAAACATCGAAATCTACGAATCCCACAACTTCGGCAAGAACCAACTCGAACCAGGAGACTAATGAAGCCGAAGACGTTGTTCGCGTAACCTCGACTCTGGTTCCGGTCCCGGCCAGTGTCGTCGATGTGCGCGGCGTCGCGGTTACGAATCTCAAGCTGGAAGATTTCGAGCTGCGTATCGATGGGCAACCAAATATCATTAGCGATCTCAGTCGCGCCGAGACTCCGGTGCGAATGGCCATGCTGTTCGATAATAGCGGCAGCTTGAGTGAATTTCGCGAGTTTGAGAAACGCGCCGCCATTCGTTTCTTTCGGAACGTGCTGAGGCCGGTCGACCAGGCGGCGGTTTTTTCAGTTTCAACCGACGTGACGCTCGCTGAACCGTTGACTAACGATGCGCGGCGGTTGGAATCAACGATTGCAAGCTTCGGCAAGCCGGAAGGTGCGACCTCACTGTTCGACGCGATCATTCAAGCCGGCGCGTACCTGAAACCATATCCGGGTCGCCGCATTGTTGTCATCGTTTCGGATGGCGAGGATACGACGAGTCGCGCTGATTTTGACACGACGCTGCAGAGGGCGCTGGCCGACGATTGTCAGATCTATGTGGTCCAAACCGGTCTCTACGAGAATGCCAATGTGCGAGCCCTGGCGGCCGAACGGCGCATGGAGGAGTTCGCCTCACAGACTGGTGGGGCGGCTTACATTCCGCGATCGGCGGAAGATCTTGACAGTGCCTTTGCGCAAATCGCCGCGGACCTGGCGCAGCAATACATCCTGAGCTATTACCCTGCCGCCGACAAACGCGACGGTCGCTATCATGTTATCGGCGTCAGCGTAAAGACAAGGGCGAATACCCGTGTACGCGCGCGCAAAGGATTCTTGGTCAAAGCGCATGATCGGGTGTAAAGTACGACTCGAGGCGACAGATGAAATCATTGAAGAAGCAAGCCAAAATCGAACGAGTTAAGATCGAGCGTCCTAAGAGAGAGCAAGTAACACGCGAAGAGGCCTTGAAACGGGTAAAAGCGTTCCCTAAGCGCATGGAGAAACTGATTGCCGCTATCACAGAAGGTTCGCATCGAGATATTCATTCCTGACCTCCCTGATCCGATTTACAGCAACATTCTGGAAGAATTCGGGATTGAACTAGCGCACGCCTATGGTGGCTCCACAGTCGTGTCTACCAGTGGCAAGTATCGGTCAATAGACGGAATGATTTTGCCTGATAAGGTCAATATCCTTTTCTCTGATACGCCTTTTATCTGGGATCGTGATCGATTAATCGTAGAGCAATACGCCGAGAGAATTCGAATCGTTGTACGCCGAACTCTCCCTCGGGAAGAGTCCATTTTGGTAGCGTTCTATCCCGTTTATCATTCCGTGTAGCTTTTCTCGATTGTCGCGAGATGCTAGACCAATTTGTCACCCAATTCCTCGATCACCTGCGCTACGAGCGCAACGTCAGCGCGCACACGCTACGCAATTACGAGAGCGATCTCCAGCAGTTCTTTGATTATCTGGCGCCCGCCGATCGAAAGCCAGGCAAACGAGAAGAGCCGGACGTCAAACAAATCGATCATCTCACCATTCGTGAATGGCTTTCGTCGCTCCACTCAGAACACAAGAAAACAACTTCGATTGCGAGAAAGCTCGCCGCGCTGCGCACTTTCTTTCAGTTCCTCGTGCGCGAGGGAGTGATCGAATTGAATCCGGCAAAACTGGTCGCCACCCCCCGCAAGGAAAAGAAGCTGCCAGTGCATCTTTCTATCGAAGATGCTATTCGTTTTATCGAGACGCCTGATACCGAGACTGATTTCGGCAAGCGTGACCGAGCGATCCTGGAATTGCTTTACGCGACTGGCGTACGCGTCTCCGAATTGGTTTCGTTGAATCTTCGCGACATCGATTTCAAGAACAAATTGCTGCGCGTGATGGGCAAACGCGGCAAGGAGCGCATCGTGCCCTTCGGCGACCCCGCACTCAAAGCCTTGAAAGATTATCTTGCGGTGCGAGAAACTTTCCTGATGAACGCGCCGGCCACAAAGCGTGACACTCAGCCGCTGATCCTAAATTATCAAGGCACGCGCATGACCACGCGCTCAGTCGGCAGGCTGGTGGAAAAATATATTCGCCTCTGCGCCGGCATTCACGATATTAGCCCGCACGCGTTGCGTCATTCATTCGCCACGCATTTGCTGGACAGTGGCGCCGATCTTCGCGACATCCAGGAGTTGCTCGGCCACGCTCGTCTCTCGACGACGCAAATCTACACCCACGTTTCGATGGAAAAACTGATCGAGGTTTATGACAAGGCGCATCCAAAAGCTTAGTCGGAAATCGATCGATTGGCGAACGACAGGTCGTCGGCTTTCAGAGGGTCTTCGCCTTAAAGACACCTCAAGATTCATTATCGTCGGCTTGTTCGCAGCCTGACACCTTGATCGTGACTGACGAGCCTGCCCACAGCGTTTTCGTACTTTCCGCGCCTTGCTCCGGTGCGCTATGATTCCAGATGGAAGGGTGCAAGAGAGCAGATCCCCCGGCACAGGGCATGGAAGGTCAACTAAGTGAACACCCACTAGCCGAACTGATTCGCGAGGGCATCAACGCAAAATTGTCCGGCGCGTTACGCTTGACGCGCGAACGCGTGAAAGTCGCGGTCTATTTGGTGGAAGGCGCAGTGATCTTCGCGGCGTCAAATCTGCGCGTCCATCGTCTTTCAGAGACTCTAAAACATGATCCTTCATTGAAGAATCTTAACCTTGGTAATCTTCCGACGACACACTCGGACGATCAACTGTCGGCCGCATTGATCGAGCGCGGGTTACTAACATCTGAAATGCTCCGCGGGATTCGCGAGCGGCAGGTTACCGAGGTACTGCGAGTGGCCCTCCTTTGGACCAACGGCACGTGGTCCGTCGATCCGAGAATCCGAATCGCTGATGATCTGCGCACGCCAATCGACATCGATCGGCTGCTTCTGGAATGTGGGCGCCACCTGCCCTCAACTTTTGTGGCGACGCGTGTCAACCGAACTAATGGAAGTTTTTCACGGAACTCGCGCGACGCCCGCGAAGCGCCGCTGCTTCCCGCTGAGGCCTTCGTGTTGTCGAGAGTGGAAGCGCCGCTAACACTGACTGAACTAACAGCGTTAGGCGGAGTCAGCGTCGCCGAAACTTATGGCGCCATCTACGCGCTCTCACTTGCGGGTCTACTGGATCGCAGCAACTGGCCCAAGGCCTTCCTTTTTGAAAGAGCAAAGGCTTCTCAACCCAAGGCGAGGCCTGAGAGGCCAGCTAAATCTGATAACGGCAAGGGCGAAACAGATGAAACCAGCGAACTCAATGCGTTCTTCTCGCGCATCGATAATGCCGGGAATCACTATGATGTTCTTGAGGTTGGCCGACTTGCCGATGTTGAAGAAATCAAGCGCGCCTATCATCTGCTGGCGCGGCGCTTTCACCCGGACCGTTTTCACCAGCGTGAGGCTGCGCTGAGGCAACGCATCGAAGCGGCATTCGCGCGCATCGCCCAGGCTTATGAAACGTTGAGCAACGGGTCCCAGCGCGCGGCTTACGACGGGAAATTGAAATCACAACCTCCGGCCGCAGCCGCGGCGAAGCCGGAGCCGATCACGCTCGATCAGGAGACGCAGGTGAAGCCCGCGCCGACGGTGTCGAAGAGCGCGAGTGCTGAATCAAGCTTTCAGAGAGGCCTCGCGGCGATGCAACAGAATCAGCGCGATCTTGGGCTTCGTCTGCTAGCGGAAGCGTCGATGCTCGAGCCGCGCGCGGCCCGTTATCGCGCGCAATATGGCTACGCTCTCATTAAGGAACCAGGCACCCGACGCATCGCGGAGACTGAGCTCCAGGCGGCGATTTCGTTGGAACCGAATAATGCGTCGTATCGAGTTATGCTGGCTGAACTTTACAAACAATTGGGACTGAGACGGCGAGCTGAGGGAGAAGTAGAACGCGCTTTGGTCGCCGATCCAAAGAACGAAGCCGCGCGCACTCTGCTATCGAACTTGAAACAGAAGTGATCAAAGATCCATGCCGATTGCTACGATCGAAACAGAACAGTTAACCACCGTCGAGGCCTTCAAAGATCTCGGCGCCGGGGCTGACGCGTTTGAGCATTATCCAAATCCACATGCGAAACGGATCGCGGCTATCGCCGATCAGCTCGCAAAATCGTTCCAACTTGGGGCACGCGATCGTTTTTCATTGCGCATCGCCGCGCTGGCACACGATCTGGGCGAGGTCGTAATGGATCGCGATTACATTCGGCGGGCCGGGACGCTGGGCGAAGACGAGCGAATCGATCTCACTCGTCATCCGCTGCTCGGCGAACGCGAGGCCGCCCGCGCCGGGGCCGACCGCGGCGCCCAACTGTTGGTTCGTTGGCATCATGAATGGTGGAACGGGAATGGTTATCCCGACGGTTTGCGCTTCGAGCAGATTCCTTTGGGCGCTCGAATTCTACGCGTGGCCGACACCTACGCGTCTTTGACCGACGCTCGGCCTTTTCGCAAAGCTTACACTGAGCGACAGGCTCGTGAACATCTGCTTGAGTGGACCGGGCTGGAGTTCGATCCGCGCGTCGTGCGCGCGCTGTTGTCTTTGGAACCGTTCAAGGAGCTGAAGGGTTACGGTCGGGAAGAAGAGGCTCCGGCAGACCTGTCAGCAATCGCGGATGAAATGATGACGCGCGTTGAAGCTTTGTCAGAACCGCCTGCGGTAGCGGGCGGTTAACTCTTTGCATCGACCCGGGCCTCGGGGATAAGGATCAACCACCCGCTACCGCAGGTGGCTTCGGACAATGCAAACTCAAAACAATCACAATGCCGGCAGCATCGGTTGGCTCGGATTCGAGCTGAGTGTGCTCCATCGTTTGAAATTCAAGTCGGTCGCCTTGCCGCTGGCAGGTGAGCCCGGCCTTGGACTCTATCTAAAACGTTGGAATGCTCGCGTCGCCGCAAACGATCCCGCGCAGTGGGCCTGGATCAAGTCGCAGGCTTTCATCGAAAACAATTACGAGAGATTGACAGAAGCGGACCTCGAGATCGTTCTGGACGACGCTTATGTGCCACGAAATTGTTTTCGCAATCCGACGCTGTTGACATGGTTCAATGAAACTGACGCCTGGTGGTTTGACAACGTGCGCGCCAATGCTGAGCGGTTGGCGTCGCCTTACAAGCGCGCGTTAGCCCTGGCGCTCGGGATGGGCGTAGGCGATTATGTTTTCTCGTTCAATCTCGACACGCGCGATTTGCGTCAGCCTTTGTCGCTGTCAAGTGTCTTTCGACGCGTGTGGCACACGCTCATGCCGCCGGTCAATAATCTGCGGAAGAATAGTAGCTCCAATCAAAGTGCGAAGAGTTTTCTCGCGGAAACTCAGAACACTGATTTGCTCTTTATGCGACTTCCTCGCCCGACGCGCGCCACCGACGGCCGCAACGCGCGCGTGCTGACCTGGCGTGAAGAGTGGATTAGGCAGGGCAAAGGTTTTTGGAGTGATTTATCAAAAGAGCACAACAGCAAACTGGACGCCTACGTTGAGACCAAGGAGCAGTACCTCGGCTTAATCGAAGACCTCATGCACACAGCCGCGCACCTGCCGCAATGGGCGATCGAGGCGGTGAGCGACGGCTTTGTAAGCACGGACGAATTGGTCGAGTGCGTGAGCACTGCCCGCAAGATCGAAGCGATCTACACGAAGGATTTTTCGGAGCTGTTGGGAATCAAGGCGGTGATTATTACCGCCGCCGCATGAAGATCGCTGAGCGACGCCGCAAAGTTACAATGACCTTGAAAGAGTGGAAGATCGATCAATTATCTGAGTAGACAAAGGCAACCTCAGGAGATCGTTGGCAATTAGAAGCTCCGGAGGAGCCTAATGTTCATAGCACACCAGCTCTAATAAAAACCTCCTGCTCCGCGGCGGCTAAATCGCATTTCGCTCCCGCGCAGAAAATTAGGAAACAAACTTCTGAAGCTATAAACATCTCGCACGTACGGTGCGAAGCTAAAAGCACAATCGGAACACGCGAAGGCTTGCAGCGGGACCCTCACGTCGCATGGCTATGAATTAAATGAGAGTTGAAGATTCTCACGCCCCGCGATTCTGTGCGCGGCTGGCGGTGAAGCAAGCTCCGCATAACACCGGGCGTCCCGGCTGTGGCTTAAAGGGCACCGAGTCCGCTTTGCCGCATTGATCGCAAACGATCTCGAACCTTTCGCGTTCGGCTCCGCCGCCACCTCCGCCTCCCTGACGCGCGCCACCAAAGTTCGCGCGCCGTGCGTCGCGGCAAGGCTTGCAACGCTTGGGATGGCTGAGGCCGCGCTCGCGATAGTATTCCTGTTCGCGTTCAGTAAAAGGAAACGTGGATCCACATTCGGTGCAAGTAATTTCAAAGTCTGGCATGACTATCTCCCGTGCAGGCTCAACCTGGGCTTTGCTTTCGATTTGCGCAAAGTTTACTCCTCAGACCTGAAGCTGTACAGAGGGAAGGGGGTAATTAAATTAAATGTGAGAGTCGCCACGAATCGTGTCAGAACCGCGAGCGGTAGCGACCGGATCAAAAAGTAACTTACGAAATAAGAGTTTATGCTGAGTTGCGCGTAGGATCCGGTCGCTACCGCTCGCGGTTCTGACACGATGCTGATTTTGGAATGCGGCGCACACGGTCTCATTAAATGACAAATGATTTAACTCGCTGCCGCTCAACTCTCATTCTGCAACTCCTCAACATGCGCGCGTACCGTCTCGCCCAGAGTTTCAAGATTGTATCCGCCTTCCATGCACGAGACGACGCGGCCGGCGCAAGTCTCAGCCGCCCACTGCTTTGCGACTCGGGTCATCTCGACAAAGTCTTCGTCGCTTAATAGAAGTTGGCCCAGCGGATCGCCACGGTGAGCATCAAAGCCCGCCGAGATGATGACCAGATCAGGCGTGAACTTGGAAGCGATCTCCCCGATCGCAGAATCGAAAGCGCGCCGCTGATCCACCGTCGGAGTCATTGCTCGCAAAGGCACGTTGAGCGTGTAGCCAAGACCACGGCCGTGGCCGGTTTCACCACGCGTGCCGGTGCCTGGATACCACGGATATTGATGCATCGAAAAATAGTAGACCGAAGAGTCCTCATAAAAGATGCCCTGCGTGCCGTTACCGTGATGCACGTCCCAATCGAGGATGGCGACTCGCTCGATTTCCTTGTATCGCTTTTGCGCATACCGCGCGGCCACGGCAACGTTATTGAAAAGACAAAAGCCCATCGCTCGATCGGGGGTCGCGTGATGGCCCGGCGGTCGCACCGGCACGAAGGCATTCTTCGCGGCACCCTCCATCACAGCGTCGATCGCCTGACAGGCTGCACCGGCGCCGCGCATGGCGGCTTCCAACGAATGCATTGACACCATTGTGTCGGCATCGAGATACCCAGTGCCCTCGCGGACGGCCTCCTCGACATGTTTGAAGTGTTGGGGCGAGTGACAGGCCTGAATATCGCTGCGGCGCGCTTCCTCGGCTTGGATCTCCACGATGTCCAACCACAGTTTGGTGTCGTGCTTTAACGCGTCCAGCACGGTCGTGTAACGCTGCGCCGTTTCAGGATGGCCAGGGCCGGTGTCATGCTGTTCGAAAATTGGATGATGAACGATCGCAGTCGGCATTTGAGATCAATTTCGCATATTCGGAGGAGCAGCATCGAAGAGTTTCTTCGCCAGATCTCGATCGAGGCGCTGCAGGATGACATACTCTCCCTGAGCGCCGGCTTTGTTGCGCTGCTCGATGTACAGCAATCCCATGTAGTAATGCGCGGTCGCATAATCGTTCTTGAGTCTGATGGCGGTGCGCAGTTCTTCGGCAGCCATGGGCAGACGATGCAACTTGAGATAAGCAAATCCCAATTCAGAGTGTGCGTCGTAGGCTTCAGGTTTCAGTTTCGCTGCTTCGTTGAGTTGCTCCGCCGCTTCCGCATAGCGACTTAAGTCGTTGTAGATCCAGCCCAGATTGTAGCGCACTCGCACATTTTTCGGAGAAATGGCGATCGACTGTTGGTAAGGTTCGATCGATTGCTGGTACTGCTTAAGATCGTAATAAACGTCGCCCAGTCCGGTGTAAGCCAAACCATAATTCGGTCTCAATCTAATCGCCTCGCGATAGGCCGCGATTGCCTCGTTGGTGAGCTTGAGTTTTCGATTCGCATATCCCAATTCGGCATAGGCTTCCGGGTAGTTGGCCTTCAGCGCGATCGCCTGTCTTGCCGCTCTGGCCGCTTCGGCAAACTGATCAAGATCGTTGGAGCACCACGCCAGGTTATAAAAAGCGGTTGGATTGTCGTCCTTGTATCGCACGCCTTCGCGATAGGCCTGCGCTGCGTCACGGTACTGTTTCGTCTGGTAGTAGAAGACATCGCCAAGTCCAATATAGGCGAGACCAAAGTCGGACTTCATGCTTATCGCGCTGCGATAGGCGGCGATCGCTTCCTGCGAACGTTCGAGCTTGTAATAAGCGTAACCAAGTTCTTCCTGCGCGTCCGCGTAATTGGCTTTGAGTGATGCGGCCTGTCTCAGCGGTTCGATGGCCTGTGAGTATTGACCTTGGTCGTTGTAAATCCAACCAATCTCATAATAAGGCGTCGCGTAATCTCGTCGTATCGAAATTGCCCGGCGATACGCATCGAGCGCTTCGGGATATCGCTTCAGATTGCGATACGCGTAGCCCAGCTCGTTGATCGCCACGGCGTCGTTCGGATTCAGCCTGACTGATTGTTGGAGCGCGGTAGTAGCCTGGTCATAGTCTTCACGATCGTTATAGATCCAGCCCATGTGATAGTACGCGCTGGCGATTGGTTTTAACTGCACGGCCCTGGTGTAAGCTTCCAAAGCGTCGTCGTACTCCTTGGCTTCAAAGAAATCGTCACCTTGCTTGTTGTATTGCTCAGCAGTGATTCCTCTGCGAACTGGCGCTGTCGGTCTACGGACCGTGGCCGGCCGGCGCGCAGTGTTGCGCTTGACCGGAGCCCGGCTGGTGGTGGATTCGCCAGACGTGGCTGCGCCGCTGGTCGCGCCACCGCCGCTGCCGGGATCGTGTTGGGCCATTACTGTTAACGAGAGCATGGCGGCCAAAGCCAGAAGCGATAAGAATCGATTGATAGTCATTGGGGTAAACTCCATATGCTAAAGTATGCGGCCAAACAAAAGCCGCGTGAGCAACGCCAAAGATTATAGAGTGAAGTTAGCCTGATGCAACATGTCAGTACCATCTGCGTCAGTGGTTGGGCAGTATCGCTACCATCTGGGATAGCGCGCGATTAAGCGATTGAGTTTGACGTATGCAAGAGCGACGAGCAGCCGAACGCGTCCGCCTGAGCCTGAGAACTCGCTGGGAAACCTTAATGACCCAGGGCCGAGGGACCGTTTGCGATCTCAGCTCGACCGGCTGCTTCGTTTTGTCAGGCGGCGAAGTGAATCCCGGTGAGTTAACTCGTCTGGAGATTCATTTCCCGGAAAGCATAGCCTCGGTGTGGGGTGAAGTTGTCTACGGCATCGCCGAGATGGGTTTCGCGATTCGTTTCAAATACTCAGGCGAGTCAGAGAGGCGCGCGCTCGATAAATTTATTGAAAGTTCAATCGAGGGGTAGTTAAGACCATCAACACTCAAGAAGTTTCTTATGACAATCGTGACCTTGTGACGCAGTGTCTTAATAGAAAAGAGTGTACCGTTGTGAGCCCGTGTTTGACACCACCTTTTCCTCTACGCTACCGTAACTTCTTCGCTTTCTGATAGCGATCTTCACAGTGCGTCCCGTTCGTCTAGTGGCCTAGGACACCGCCCTTTCACGGCGGCGACACGGGTTCGACTCCCGTACGGGACGCCAATTATTTCAATCAATTAGCGAACGCTTTAATTTTAGCGGGTCTGCACCTCAGGGCAATGTCAAAGGCTCCATCTGGATTTGAGTTTGTCATCAGTGTCGAGAACCGTCGTTCAGAGTGCGCCGGCTGAATTTCTGCCCCGGCAGCCCGCTACGCGACAAACTTATAACCGTGGCCGCGCATGGTGAGAAAATGCCGCGGCTCCTTCGCGTCGTCTTCGAGCTTTTGCCGCAACCAGCCCACGTGAACGTCAACGGTGCGGGTCAGCATTCCCGTTTCATAGCCCCAAACCTCGCGCAGTAGTTCATCGCGCGAAAGCGTGGCGCCGCGTTGGGCGATAAAGTAGGACAGCAGTTGAAACTCGCGCGCAGAGAGTTCGACCTGCTTACCGTTGCGAAGTACCTCGGTGCTCCGAAAATTTACAATGACAGAGCCAAAGCTAAACGCCTCGAGCGGCTCCGCTGCGCTCGCCGTGGTCCGGCTGCGCCGCAGCAACGCTTCCAAACGCGCCAGCAGCTCGAGCGGCTCGAATGGTTTGCAAAGATAGTCATCGGCGCCCAGCTTCAGGCCCAGGACTTTGTCGATCACCTGGCCACGCGCCGTCAGCATCAGAATCGGCGTCGTGATACTTCGTTGCCGCAGATCGCGGCACACATCAAAGCCGTTTTTGCCCGGCAGCATGACGTCCAGAATGATCACGTCGAGGTTGCCTTCGCGGGCGCGCGCTAAGCCCGTCAAGCCATCGGCCGCCGTCTCAACGCGATAGTCTTCCGCGTTGAGCAGATCCGTCAGGGCCATCGTGATGCCTGGGTCGTCTTCAATCAGGAGAATCTTGTTTGCCATCGTCGCTGTAAAAAGCAGTTTAGAGTTCAAACTTTAGTTTGCGGCTTTGCTTGCCCATGAAACCCGCAGCCTAAAGGCTGAACTCTGAACTGCTTGCGTGAAACTGCATTACTACCCACTCAGGAAACCGGCAGATGCAACGTAAACGACGTCCCTTCACCTGGCGATGACTGCACCGTCACACTGCCGCCAAGCGCGCGCAGGTTACGCTCGACGAGACACAGCCCCAGTCCAGTGCCGCTGGTCGTCGCGGCATTCGCACTCTGTCCGCGATAGAAAGGCTCG
>Ga0137361_10002477_pt1 | contig 11749 bp, 10 predicted proteins | sample Mad1_80_16metaG_FD_104923 | JGI IMG/M metagenome (GOLD analysis project Ga0137361, IMG submission 104923) | Vadose zone soil microbial communities from Angelo Coast Range Reserve, California, USA - Mad1_80_16 metaG | ecosystem: Environmental > Terrestrial > Soil > Vadose zone | place: USA... | reverse complement strand
GCCTTCGGCACCGGTGGCAATCCCGCCTGGCCGCAGTACGATCTGAAGCGAAAGGCGACGATGCGATTCGATACTAACTCGGAGTTGGTGGAAGATCCGCGCGCTGCGGAGCGCGTGCTGTGGGAGGATCGACGTTAGCTTTCGTTGCAGGACTGCTTTGAACAGTCGTCTCGCCAACAGTGCCGTTTATCTATCTGGCAGGATGATCAGGACTTTCTGTTCTGGCACTTGCCAGAACAGTTTGGCTTCTGGTTCTTCCAGCCGCCTTCCTCGCGCAAATTGCCAACGCATTACAGTATCTCCACAATCACAATCTGGTTCACTGCGATGTCAAAGCAGAATACTTTTCCGATGCCATAGGATACCCCTCCAACGATAATTTTAAAGTGCCGCTATTCTACGCCAGCGGGCAGGATATTGGAAGGGCTGTTGGGATTGAAGTTATATCCACTGTAGAGTATAGTAAGTGTAGCGGTACACTTAGAAAGTAAGTCACTAATGTCTCTTCTCTGCAAGAGTACCGATCCTTTGCGGCCAGGACTCATTGCGCGTCATTCTATCGATAACTTGCATTAGCTACCAACGTGGAGGAGGGCACTATGATCGATCGGGTAGGCCAACAGCTGGGCAACTATCGCTTGCTTCGTCTGCTGGGACGTGGTGGATTTGCCGATGTCTATCTGGGTGAGCATATTTACCTCAAAAGCCAAGCTGCGCTGAAGGTCATGCGCATGTCGCTCACCGGCGAAGAACGCGCCGCTTTCATCAAGGAAGCACAAACGTTGATGCAGCTGGCACATCCCAATATCGTGCGTGTGCTCGATTTTGCTATAGAAGACGATCAGCCCTTTCTGGTGATGATCTATGCTCCTAACGGGACGCTACGAGAGCGACATCCTGCCGGCTCGCGCCTGCCAATGGATACGATCGTCGCCTACGTCGAGCAGGTTGCTTCGGCCTTGCAGCATGCCCACGACCAGGGTTTCATTCACCGCGATATCAAGCCGGAGAATATGCTGCTGGGGATGGATTCCGAAGTCCTGCTCAGTGACTTTGGCCTCTCAGTATTTGCATCCCGGACGGATCCTCAGTACAGTACGCACCAAATCGCGCAAGCCGTGGCCGGGACCTCGCGCTACATGGCCCCGGAGCAGTTGCAGGGTCACCCACAACCGGCCAGTGATCAATATGCACTCGGCGTGGTTGTCTACGAGTGGCTCTGCGGCACATCCCCTTTTCTTGGCACCCCCATCGAAATCGCCATGCAACACCTCTCAAGGCCTCCTTCGCCTTTGCGCGAGCAGGTGCCTGATCTGTCACCTGCCATCGAAGAGGTCGTGCAGCGAGCCCTGGCCAAAGAGCCCGAGCAGCGCTTCGCCAGCGTGAAGGACTTTGCTATGGCCTTGCGAGATGCCGCCCAGGCTGCATCACCTTCTCTCACCTCCCATGCACCCATTGCGGAACGCAAAGTGCTGCGCAGAGCAATCAAGCCGGAACCTCTGTGGAAGGTACCAACGACTTTCACCACCCTTGTCGGGCGTGAGCAGGACGTGGCCGCGATAGAGGCCATGCTGATACGCCCGGAGGTACGTTTGCTGACGCTGCTGGGTACGGGGGGCATCGGCAAGTCCCGCCTGGCCTTGCAGGTAGCCAGGCGGATGAGGACATTATTTGCCGATGGCGTCTGCTTTGTCGGGCTAGCCTCAACCTCTGATCCGACGCTGATCCCGCTGATCATCGAGGAGACGCTCGGCATTCGACAGAGTGTCAATCTGTCCATTTTTAAACAAGTGGAGTTTTTTCTGCGTGATAAGCACCTGCTGCTTATCCTCGATAACTTCGAGCAGGTGGTGACAGCAGCCCCCCTCATCGAGGATCTGCTTACAGCATGTCCCTTGCTTAAGATTGTTGTAACCAGTCGAGCCGTGCTGCATCTACAGGCCGAATACGAGTATCCGGTGGCTCCATTGACACTGCCAGATCTCGAGCAATCTCCCACCAGTGAGGATCTCGTACACTCTGCTGCTATAGCCCTCTTTGTCCAGCGTGCCCAGGCGGTGTTGCCCAGCTTTCGGTTAACGCAGGCCAATGTACACACCATCGCGCAGGTCTGCGTACAGTTGGATGGCCTACCACTGGCCATTGAACTGGCGGCTGCTCGCATTAGCCTTTTGCCACCGCAAGCGCTGCTGGCTCGACTCTCGCGGCGGTTCGAGGTGCTCACTGGCGGGGCGCGAACGCTGCCAGAGCGTCAACAAACGCTGCGCAACACGCTCAAGTGGAGCTACGACCTGATGGATACCAACGAGCAGCAGCTCTTCCGGCGACTTGCTGTCTTCGTAGGTGGCTGGACACTCGAGGCGGTGGAGGCCCTGGGAAACGCGGTCCATGAAGCGCAGGATGCTGTAGCTGTACTGAATGGCATGGCTTCGCTCATCGATAAGAGCCTGGTGCGACAGGTCGAGAAGGAGGGAACAGAGCCACGCTTCGCAATGCTGCTGACCGTGCGCGAATATGGGCTGGATTGTCTGCGCGAGTATGGAGAGGAAGAGCACATCCAGCGTGTTCATGCCGGCTATTACCTGGCACTGGCAGAGGAGGCAGAGCCACACCTCAGGGGAGCGCAGCAACTCTTGTGGTTGAGGCGGCTGGATCGAGAGCAGGGGAACCTGCGGGCCGCACTGAGCTGGCTTATTGCGCATGAGGAAGTGGAGAAGACCTTGTGCTTCTGTGTAGCGCTCTGGCGGTTCTGGCAAATTCGTGGGTACTTGAGCGAGGGACGACGCTGGCTGAAAGCTGTGCTCGCACTGCCGGGAACTGGAGCACGACCGGCAATGCGAGCTAGAGCGCTGAGCGCTGCAGGAGAACTGGCCGGTGTTCAGGGTGATTGGCGAGAGGCACACCTGCTCATCTCGGAAAGCGTGGCCCTCTACCGAGAGTTAGGAGATGACAGTGGGCTTGTTCTCCCCTTGTCCACATTGGGATGGGTCTTGCTCCGGCAAGGTGATCCTACTGCAGGGGTTCTTTTGATGGAAGAGAGCATCGCCCTGTGCCGCAAACTGGGCCTCAAGTGGGAGCTTTCCGGTGCGCTGCTCAGGTTAGGGTACAATGCATGGCTTCAAGGTGACCTGGAGCAGACGTTAGCGCTGACACAGGAGAGCCTCATGCTCTCCCGAGAGTTGGGCGACAAGACCCTCATCGCCTCTGCCTTGAACACTTTGGGGTACGTCACATGGCTTCAGGGCGACCCGGTGCGGGCAACGGCCCTGGCAGAAGAGGGACTCATGCTTCATCGAGAACTGGGCGACAAGGCTCTCATCACCTCGGCGCTTGATACGCTGGGGTCTATTGCCTTGTCTCAGGGCGACCTGGAGCGGGCAATAGCATGCTTCACCGAGGGCCTCTCCGTGGCCCAGGAGCTAAGGAATCAGACGTTCATCGCCTGGCATCTCATGGGATTAGCCAGGATGGCTGTCGCACAGGCCCAACTGAAGCGTGCAGCACGGCTATTTGGAGCCGCAGAGGTAAGATATGACGTGAACAAAGAAATGAACCCCAATCAGCGTGATGACTATGAACGGATGATAAGCAGCGTGCTTGCTCAACTGGGTGAGCAGGCATTCGCAGCAGCGTGGGGCGAAGGACATACGATGACCCTGGAACAAATCCTGGCAGCGACGGAACCTGGCAGCATGTCCGAACCCTTTCTCCCCGCAGGCCCTTCGCCAGCCATCGTCAAGCCTGCACCGACTTATCCCGATGACCTGACGGCACGCGAGGTGGAAGTGCTACGGCTATTAGCCCAGGGCCGGACCGATGCGCAGATCGCCGAGCACCTGGTGATCAGTCGCCGCACTGTCAACACTCATCTCACCTCGATTTACCGCAAGATTCAGGTCTCCTCGCGTAGCGCTGCCACCCGCTATGCCGTTGATCGAAAACTCCTTTGAGCCTGTACGTGGCAGCATACATGGCAGGAGACTGCCTGGATCTGAACAGGTACAATCTGGTCATCCTTTTTTAACAGGTTTGGGAGTATATGCTTCTTAGGCAAGGTTCAATTTGGACGAAGCGTCCTTGACCGTTTGAACAGTCACACCGTGTCACCCTGAGCGCAGCGAAGGGTCTGTCGCGATCGGCAGCGAGATGCTTGGCTGCGCTCAGCATGACAGAGCTGGACCTTGCTGTTGCTGAGGAACTGTCAAGTGCATTTGAACCTTGCCTTAGGAATAATTCAAAACTCTCAGGTGCCAGGATTCGTTTCCTTGACACAGCCATATAGCTCACTGTACACTTGTATTGGATGTCGCTGAATTTGCACATTCAGATTTTCGTAACTGTGAAATCAATGGCATATACTATCAAATCCACTTATATAGCTATCATTACAATCAGCACAGATTGAAAGAAATCCATACGAGAAAAGTTCCTATGCTTAGCGTTTTAATAGTGATTAAGCCGATTTGATATAGTTTCACGGAGAAAACGTACATACCTTAGGAGGAGGAAACCATGGCATCGAATTTCACTCATTTCTTAATTTCGTTTGGTGAGGACCCACAACAATTAGAGGATTTTAAGCAAAATCCTCATGCTGTCCTGGATACAGCAGGTCTGACTCCTGCTGAAAAATCTTTACTCTTGAGTGGGAATATACCATTGATCCGCTCGGCTCTCCTCACAGACCCAGGCCTCAAAGAAGCCATGGGCATACCCGCTGATCATAGTCCTCCTACTAAATTACCGGGGTTTATCTACATTGCCCAAATTAAAGGTAGCTAGGATGGCAGTAAAGGCAGCAAGGGCGCTTGAAAACAAATTTGAAACACTTATGAAACCTGGCTCACTCACTGTCGTAGGAACAGGTATACAATTTATAGGTCAACTTACACTTGAAGCCCGCGCGCATATCAAGCAGGCGGAGAAGGTTTTGTTCCTCGTCTCCGAGCCGTTAACGGCCGATTGGATCAGAGACGTCAACCCGACAGCCGAATCGCTTTATCCTTACTATCAACAAGGCAAGGCTCGCATTAATTCTTATGTTGAGATGATCGAACGCATCCTTTGTGAGGTTCGTAAGGGCTTGAGAGTATGCGCTGTGTTTTATGGCCACCCTGGGGTCTTCGTTTACCCGTCACATGAAGCGATCACACAGGCTCGTCTGGAGGGATACGGCGCTAAGATGCTGCCTGGCATCTCCTCAGAGGATTGTCTGTTTGCTGACCTGGGTATTGATCCTGCCAGAACCGGATGCCAGAGTTTCGAAGCGACTGATTTCCTGATCCACAAGCGCAAGTTCGACACAGGATGCTCATTGATTCTCTGGCAAATCGGCTGCATTGGAGATCTGACCTTCAACGTGGGTCCGTATGATTCTCGTGGTCTTCATGTATTGACCGAATATTTATGTCAGTACTATGATGCTGCGCATCCTGCAATCATCTACGAAGCGGCTGAATATCCTATCTTCGATCCAACTATTGAACACGTACCCTTAGCAAAGCTTGCTGAAACTCAAATTTCGCCAATCTCAACGCTTTATATACCACCTCAAACAACGGCAGCTCTCGATTATGAAATGCTTGACCGCTTAGGTATTGATAGTCATTTGCTAGCTTCTGCTCCACAAAGCATCAATAATCCAGCAGAGTCTAAGAAGTTCTTTGATGAGCTAAAGTAGGCGGTTATTGCCTATGGATGTCATCTGTCAACAGGGGTCGCACATACTTGCATAATTGTAACATAAATGTTACAATCTGCATATGAAATGGACGATTGAGTATTTTGAGCAAGCAGATGCAACCCAGCCTGCTGAAGTCTTTGAGGATGCACTTGTTGTTACATATCCCAAGCTAAGAGGAAAGTTACTGCAAATAACTGATGCATTGGAGTACTATGGTCATCAATTGGGTGGGGGATTTATCGAGAAGTGTCACGATTATGAGGGAATGTGGGAGATTCGAGTCCTATTCAGCAGAACACTTGCTCGTGAATTCTTTGGCTTTGACAAAGAGCGTATCGTAATGCTTCATGGCTATACCAAGCGTACCGGGCAACCAGCATCAGCATCCGACCTGGAGAAAGCATTTGCCTATTGGAAGGAGTATATGCGAACTCACCGTGTCAGCCCTGTACAGGAGGAAGATAATGAATAGATATGAGCAACGCCGACGAAAGTTGTTACAAAATGAGGAGGTTGCCGCTGGCTACCGAGAGATGGCTGCTGAGCTTGAACTCATGCGTGCCATTGATGAGGTGCGCAAACAATTGGACATGAGCCAGGAACAGCTTGCGAGACGTATGGGGAAAAAACGGGAGGCGGTAACCCGCCTGCTCTCTTCAGACGATGTCAACCCTACACTGGATACAATCATTGAACTTCTCTCTGCGTTGCAGTTAACTGCAGATATCACGCTGCGTCAAGCCAGGGAGGGAGAGGGACCTATCAGGATTGCAACGGAAATAACAACACCTCAATGATATACCTGCCGTTCATCCCATAATTTCACTCCGGTTTCAGGCGAACAAGCATCACCCCGAACCATAGCACCCAGAGAGCGAAGAAAAGGATAGCCGGGGTAGAAAGCAGGCCCTGGCCGGTGCCGGGCGCAGTAGCGACTTCGGCTGCGCTCGCGCTGAAGAGTGCGGCGAGGGCAAGAGCCATGTAGCCAAATGCTACCCATATGCCGGGCCAGAGATTTAGTCCACTCCTGGCTATGACCGCTCCGAAAAACAAACATGACATGGCTAGCAGACCTCCGCCGGCGGTGAAGGTGATGATGGCAAAGGTGCCGGTCAGAGGAGCAGCGTTGCCAGGGATGGATGTTTGAGGGTTAATGGAAGCTGCATTGATCAGCAGGTAAAGCGTGCTAGCTAAGGTTCCGGCGGCAAAGAGCAGCAGACCCAAAAGCCCGGCCCATGCTGCCAGTACGGCGTATCCTCTGCCACGCCAGGCGAAGGAGGGCATTCCGTCCGTCACGCTTTTGTCAGTCTGATCTTTCTCCTCCCCTTGTTTCTCTTCCTCCTCCTCGTCCTGTTCTTGCACTTCTTCCTCTCGTCCCAGTACTTCCTGGGCGACAATGATGCGGAAAAGTGTGAATGGCAGGCTAATGATCAAGGCAAAACCTATGATTAGCAGGGCACGGTAACCAAGAAACAGTAGGCTATGGGTGTTGATCCAGCGTAGAGCCTGGCCCTGGGTGATGAGTGCATTTCCATACCCTGAAGGTATGAGGACAAGTAATTGATACAGCGGTACTCCCAGCAATAATATGAGTGAACCAATGATACAGTAGAGTCCATTTCTATGCAGTTTTGCTAGGAATGTTCGTTTCATGATGCTTTCACCTTTTCAATCTCTCTCATAGAGTATCATAGACTTCAATGGGTCGCAGCAAATACCTGATAGACAGACTGTCTATGGGGTCATGCAGCAATTTGGACATAATACCCCTTGTATATGTACGTTTTTTCCACTATAGTACCTATACGGACTAGCCGTCCACTGGCTGGCCGGTGCTCTAATCCAGCAGTTTGTTAGCGATACGAAATGGGTAAGACAGCGTTATTCCTCAAGCGACGAATGTTCCAAAATCGACCGGCATCGTTTGACCAAGTAAGACTTTGAACGAACAAGGAGGTATCGCGCTTATGTGTGGCATTGCAGGCATTCTCTTCAAGCAGCAAGAAGGCCCCATTGGTGAGATCCTGATTAAAATGCTCGCCGACCTCAACCGGCGAGGTCCTGATTCGACAGGCGTGGCTCTGTACGGCAACCTTCCAAGGGGTAATCTCGTGGCGCGCATCAAGGTGGAGGAGGATGCGCAGCAGGAGACAATTGATTGGGAAGAGCTGATCGTTGAGACAGCCAGTGAATTCAGCCCTGTGAAACAGAGCAGCCGTGCCGGGCAGTACGTCCGCCTGGTGATGGATTTTGATGGCTCCTACGAAGCGCTGACCACTGCTATCGAAGCAAACGGTCACGGCGTTGAAGTATTCAGCCTGGGCCAGCACCTCGAAATTATCAAGCAAATGGGTAAAGCCCAGGGACTGGATGCTACACACAAGCTCTCTGCATTCCATGGCACGCATGGTATTTCCCATACGCGCCTGGCGACCGAAAGCCGTGTCGATATCAGCCACTCACACCCTTTCTGGGCGCGTCCATTCCCGGATATAGCGGTAGTCCACAACGGGCATATCACCAACTATCATAAGCTGCGCCGCCAATTTGAGATGAAAGGGCATCGATTCAACACCGAGAATGACTCCGAGGTCATCGCCATCTATATTGCTGATATAATGGAGCAGGGTGGAACGCTCGATGATGCTGTGCGCAGCACTATTACCGCACTTGATGGCACCTTTACATATCTTGTCGCCACAGCCGATAGTATTGGTTACGCCCGCGACCAGTTCGGCACAAAACCGCTGGTGGTCACAGAAACCGGCGAGTTTGTTGCAGTCGCCTCCGAAGAAGCCGCATTGCGCAAAGCTTTCCCCTATGAGCTCGAGACGCGCGAAGCAGACGCACGCGAAGTGCGCACCTGGCATCTCAACCGTGAGGGCAGGGCAAGCGCGCTCGAGATCTCAGCATCGTTGACATAGATGAGGGCCAAAGGAGAATGCTTGTATGTCAGTAACCCTGGATTGTGCCAAGCTCACCACCCGCGAAATTAATACAACTCTCAAGAGGCTGGCGGCTGAAGGAGAGACGGAGATTCATCTCGTCAATCCAGAAGCACGCCACAGCCTGGGCGTTGCTATCTTTTACCCGGTCAAGATTGTAGTGGAAGGAACGGCAGGGTATTTTTGTGGAGGAATGAACGATAGCGCAACGTTCCACGTGCTGGGCAATTGTGGCTGGTCTGTGGGAGAGTGCATGCTTGCGGGCGAAATCGTTGTGGAGCGCAACGCGGCCAGCGGTACCGGTGCTTCGATCCGTGGAGGAACCGTGGTCGTTAAAGGACACGTTGGCGCTCGCACGGGTATCAGCCAGAAAGGCGGCCTGATCGTGGTTGGCGGCAATACCGGCTATATGACAGGTTTCATGATGCAACGGGGGACGATGATCATCTGTGGCGATGCCGCTGAAGGACTGGGCGATTCCATGTACGCGGGAACCATCTATGTCGGAGGAGAGGTCAGGCAATTAGGCAATGATGCAATCATCAAAGAGATGGACGCCGAAGATACGCACTTCCTCAGCGAAACACTGGAGCGTTATGGCCTGAGTGATAAGCGCACTATTGCCGATTTCAAGAAGATCGGCTCAGGCGGGCGCCTGCACAATTTCTCGAAGGCCGATTTTGAGTTGTGGCGCGTTGCCATGTAATGTAGTCTTTGAAGGGGTTTTAAAATGGAAAAGCCGCTGGTTCGTTATGGGCAGCTCTGGTCACCGGAAGTCATGGAAGACGTACATGTCAAGGCAGAGCTTGGAAGGTATCGTATTCGTGGCTTTAGCACGATGCGCAAGTTCGTCTCATTCGACGACCTGACCTTTATTCCCTGTACGCTCAGCCGGGTACCGCTTGAAGGCTATCGTGAGCAATGTACCACCGAGACGGTGTTGGGAACACGTTTTGCCAAAAAGCCAATCGTGCTGAAAACGCCGATCACTATAGCAGGCATGAGCTTTGGCGCGCTGTCGCGCAATGCGAAAGTGGCGCTGGGACGAGCGGCTACACGCGTAGGCACCACCACCACCACGGGTGATGGTGGGATGCTCATGGCTGAGCGCGAGGCCTCGGAGCAGTTAGTGTACCAGGTCTTACCCAGTCGCTACGGCTTCAATCCGCATCACCTGCGCATGGCAAACGCGATTGAAATCGTGGTTGGGCAAGGCGCTAAACCCGGGACAGGAGGTGTCCTGCTGGGCCAGAAAGTTTCTGAGGAGATAGCGGCAATGCGGGAATTGCCGCCGGGGGTCGATCAGCGCAGCCCGGTGCGTCATCCAGACTGGACGGGTCCAGACGACATGGTGGCTAAAGTAGAGGAACTGCGCGAGGCGACCGACTGGGAACTTCCTATCTATATCAAGATCGGAGCCTCAAGGGTTGCCGATGATATAAAATTGGCCGCCAAGGCGGGCGTGGATGTGATCGTGCTGGACGGCGCAGAGGGCGGCACTGCTGCATCACCCGATATCTTGATGGATCATACGGGCATCCCAACGCTGGCAGCAGTCGTCGAGGCAAAGGCGGCCTTACGCGAAATAGGCATGGATGGCGTAGTACAGCTTGTAGTATCCGGTGGTATCCGAGGCGGTGTTGATGCTGCGAAAGCCCTGGCATTGGGTGCAGACGCCGTTTCCATCGGCACGGGCGCTTTGATCGCGCTCAACTGCAACCGCCCAATCTATGTTGAGGATTACCACGCGCTGGGAACAGAGCCGTACGCCTGCCATCATTGCCACACGGGACGCTGCCCGGTGGGGATTACGACACAGGACCCTGAACTAATGAAGCGGCTCGACATCGATGAAGCCGCCGATCGCGTCGCAAACTTCATCAACTCCATGACGATGGAGATACAGATGCTGGCGAGGGCCTGCGGCAAGAGCAATGTACACGATCTCGAGCCGGAAGACCTGCGTGCGCTGACGCTGGAAGCTTCATTCATTACCGGCATCCCCGTTGCCGGCACGAACCTGGTATTCGGTCGCTCCGATCTCTGGCCCCAAAATCAGCACGGGGCCTATGTGGTGGGTGAGCAACTTAATGGGGTAGACTACGTGAACTCTGACAAACGCAACAATGCGAAGCATGATAAGAAGAAAGGCAAGAAGCATTCGGATGTGAGGTAAGGACGCAATAATTATCCTCAGTAGTAACTAGCACAAAAGCCCTGGTAGTCACTTTAGCCGCCAGGGCTTTAAGTTTACCCATAGAACAAAGCCAGGCCAATCGCTAGCTAGCGAGTAATACTCTTGGGGCGGGTATAGGATGTCCCCATTCTCGGCTTGCTTCAATCCAGAGTTCAATAACTTCTTGCCCATTACGGACAGCTTCTTCGTAGGTGTCACCGTGTGTTTTACATCCAGGAAGTTCAGGCACAGTAACGATATAGGTGTTATCCGGGACACTCCACTGGATCACCATCGAATAGTGGTTGGACAGATCACTCACCTTGCACCTCTTTTAACTTTCTGAGTATCTCACGTACACTCTTCTCCTGGTAGAGGTGAGCATCATCACCATCGCCACCAGAAAGCGAGATCTTGGCAGTCATAGCTGGATGGCCCCACACAGTGTGGCTTCCCCTCCCTGGTTTAACTACGAAGCCCGCTTTACGCAACATCGCCTTAAGTTCGCGAACCTTTTTGGGCACGTTTCAAAATTGGACAGGAAGCCCTTCCAACCCAGCTTATAGACATTATACTCGATAGTATTTATGGATATCAAACTCAGATCAGAAGTGCCTTTGCCACAACCCCCTCGCATAAAATCAGCGGAACCTGAAATCAGGTTTCATTTGTGAAATACAGGGGCTGTGAAGAAAAGCGGAAATTGCATAGGGAAGTTATTTTGTCTCTGTCGCGCAGGTGATTGCGTTCTTATATTCTGGAGACCAGCACCGTCACGGTTTCCTCCGCGACAATCAGGCTTTCATCCGTAGGCACTACCCATACCTGGAGGCAGGATCGTGGCGATGAAATAAGGGCCTCCTGCTGCATCACAGCGGCATTGCGCTCTTCGTCTAACATGAGGCCGAGGCAGGCCAGTGATTGGACGACGCGGCTGCGAATTGC
>Ga0137361_10002475_pt1 | contig 11751 bp, 11 predicted proteins | sample Mad1_80_16metaG_FD_104923 | JGI IMG/M metagenome (GOLD analysis project Ga0137361, IMG submission 104923) | Vadose zone soil microbial communities from Angelo Coast Range Reserve, California, USA - Mad1_80_16 metaG | ecosystem: Environmental > Terrestrial > Soil > Vadose zone | place: USA... | reverse complement strand
GGGTATAAGACGGACTTCAAGTGCGTCCGCTAGAAGAAGAGAGTATGCTCGATGCCTAACCAGTACTTCGGTAAGTATACGGGGATCGTCAAGGATAACCGTGACAAACAGAATCTTGGACAGTTGCAAGTGTCAGTCCCGGCCCTTTTTCCCGCTGACGAACTGGTGACAGCGCGTCCCGCATTACCCTATGGGTACTTCTTTGTTCCCGAAAACGGGGCCAAGGTGTGGGTAGAGTTCGAGGGAGGGGATTCGGGCCTGCCCTTGTGGACGGGCATACAGTATGTAGCTGGTGAATGGGCAGACGAGGCTAAAGTCAATCCACCGCAGAAACGGGTTATCAAAACCGCTTCTGGTCATCTGATCATCTTCGATGATAAAGATGGAGAGGCAGGGATCGAGATCAAAGACGGGGTCAATGGGCACGACATCACGCTGAACAAGGATGGCATTAGCGTGAAGGATGGTGTGAACAAACATAGCATCGCTTTTGATTCTAACGGTGTGACTGTGAAGACTCAGTCGGGAGCAAAGGTTCAGTTGACATCCTCCGGCGCTATTGTAGACTCAGGCAAACCGACGGGCGGAAAGGTTGAACTAACGCCTTCCGGGGTTGCTGTGGAAGGCGGTCAGGGAATTGTCACGGTCACAGGTAATTTAATACAACTCGGTCCAGGGGCCGTACCCGTCATACGGATGGGTGACTCAGGAATTGGCAACCTCGGAGCCCCAGTAGTCATGGCGGTTACCACTAATACAAAAGTGTTTGCTTGAGGTAGTAACTATGAGTCTAGGACCTGATAACACCATCTGCAAAAAAGAGTTTACGGATGCTATGCGCGCACGTCTCGAAGCTGATAAGCCTGGCTCGGGATCCAATGTTGATCTGCCAGACGTACAGAAAAATTTCGGTGCATTGGGACAGGCTATCTATAACATCGCTACTAGAGATGCGGATACAACTTCCAATGCAAACATTGACCCTGCATTTTGGAAGTGGGTAGCTGCCTTAGATGCATGGCAGAAGGGAGTGGCTCAGGCATTCACCAACTGGCAACCAACACAGCCCGATGGGCAGGCTTTAAAGACAGCCATCCTGACTGTGCCCACGCCTCAATCGACGTCAGCACCCGCGCCCACTACCGTAAAAGGGAAGATCATATGAACGAGCCACTTGTGGGTTTTGCTTTTCCCTTCCGCATTGTGAATGGGGGTGTGAGTCGCGCCGGTGGCTTCGAGAAGATCGAGCAGGATGTACGGCATCTGCTCGGTACGCGGCTGGGTGAGCGGGTGATGTTACGCACATACGGAGGTGGAGTGCATCAACGCCTCCAGGAACCGAACGATACTACATTGAGTGCCCTTATCAAGCACGAGATGGAGCAGGCGTTACGTATCTTCATGCCTGAAGTGCGCTTGACAGCACCCATACGGCTTATCGTACATGAGGAAGAGTTAACTATCATTGTCGAATACGTTGCCGACCCGCGAGATGTTGTGCGTCGGCTGGAATTACAGATTCCGTAGCAGAGGAACAGCATGGTGAACCAACCTGTCATGCCAATTGATTATACCAATCTGGGCTACGAGTCCCTGCGCGAGGCTATGCTAGCGCTGGCGCGTGAAAGTCTGCCTGAATGGACAGATTTCAGTGAGAACGATCTCGGAGTTCTCCTGGTGGAACTCTTTGCCTACGCCTGCGACATCACTCTCTACTACCAGACGCGTATCGCTGGCAACCTGTTTCCCGCTACCTCCGATGAACCTGATGCGCTGGTGCAATTGCTACGTCTCATCGGCTACGAACTTCGACCACCAGCACCCGCCACAACGGATCTACGTGTAGCATTCGATGCGTCAGACGTGGCCTCGGTGAGTACGTCTATTATGCTTCCCGAAGGCACAACATTCTCTGTGACTCTTCCAACAGGTGATAAGCTCTCGTATGAGACGGAACGAGATCTTCAGATTCTCCCTAGCCAGCTTACGCCGCCTGATGCCAGGAGCCTGCAATATTTCTTTCCGGTGTCCGTCGTGCAAGGGCAGACAGTAAAGGACGAGGCTGTTGCAGCTTCGGATGGCAGTCCCAACCAGATGTACCCTTTGCAACAGAAACCGGTTATTGCGAACTCCATCACAGTGACGGTGGTCGAATCAGGCGGTAACACCACTTACTGGAAAGAAGTGAGCACGCTAGCCAACAGCACTCCAGCCGACCGACACTTCGTCGTCCAACGCGATGCAGTTGGTAGTGCCACGCTCCTCTTTGGCGATGGCATTAACGGTCTGATCCCACCACCTAGCAATATGCCTGGCAAGCCGGTGAACATTACGGCCTCCTATCGTGTTGGCGGTGGCCCTCAAGGCAATGTCTCTCCCAACACTCGGTTTACTCCGTCACTTCCCGTGAAAAGCGGAACAACGAGTATAGCAATCAATGAAGCGATCAATATACAGGCCGCTGCCGGAGGAGCAAGCGGCGAAGATAGTAATCGAGCACGAGCATTTGCTCCCCACCTTTTCCGCTCACAGGAACGAGCGGTGACCTTGCAAGATTATATAGACCTGGCGCTGCAAGTGCCTGGCGTGGGGAAAGCTCTTGCCGTGGCTGTGAACTGGAATCAGGTGGTACTCTATATTGCCCCCACTGGCCAGGTTGCCGAGCCATCTGAGGTACTGAAACGCGACCTGCTGGCCTTTTTCGAAAGCTGCCGTATGGCGACGACAATCCTCAAGATTGTTGGGCCACAACCAGCAGACATCTATCTCGGTGCTACCATTCAAGCACAACCCTACTACCTGCGCTCCGATGTGCAAGCAGCGGTAGAACAGGCGATCGCCCAGTATCTGGACTTTGAGGCCGTGGATTTCGGTCAACCAATCTATCTCAGTAAGATATACGATGTGATCCAGGATCTGCCACAGGTAGCGTCGCTAAATGTCTATAAATTCAGCCGCAATCCTGCTAGCACTGTAGCTCCAGACGTGGATACAAGCGGAATTATCTATTTGGACCCCTTCGAACTGCCTCGCCCAGGCTATCGTGACAACCCATTGACGCTGCCGCCAAAGTTGGGTATCGCTGCACCCATCGATATCCTCATTCAAGGAGGGGTCCAGAGATGAAAACTGTGACCAGCGTGAGGGCAATACCTCACCTCCGTGGATACCGTATCGACCTCACCTGGCAAAACCCGCCAGCGTCAGACTTTGATGGCGACCTGCCACTACTGGGTATACGCATCGTGCGGCGCGAACGTACGTTCCCACTTTCACAGGACGACGGCGAAATTGTCTATCGGGAAACACAACCATTGATAGCGCAGTTCGCTGATGATGGGTTGAAGCCCTTAACAACATACTACTACACTATCTTCGCTGTGGATAGCGCAGTCTCGCCTAATTATTACGCAGATGACAATTCGCGTGCTGCCGCTTTTGCTACCGCAAACTACAATCTGGCGGAGCGATTGTACAAACAGCTACCAGCGGTACATCAGCGCTACGACGCGCTGGGTGCAAAAGAGCTGATACAGCAAGACCCAGCATTGGCGAGTGCGCTGGGTGCCTTGCCGCCCAACCTGCGTGGTCGGGGCCAGCTCTGGCGCTTCTTCTATGCCGCTGCTGCCCCAATGGACCTGATGCGTAGCTTCGCTGAAGGCCTGCGTCTCCTTCATAACGTGGACCTGACACGCCCGGAGTTCCTCCTCCTGCTAGCGCAGTGGCTTGGTTGGGAGTTGGATCGCACGCTTCCCATCTTCGCCCAGCGCAATGAGATCAAGTTCGCACCATCTCTCTATAGGAGCGTGGGGACCATCCCGAACCTGCGATCCATTGTGACTCGCTATACTGGCTGGTATACCCAGGTGTCAGAATTTGCCTATAGCGTTGCTCGAACCAATACACCATCGCAGCTCAATATCTTTGCCATAGTGGAGACAAATGGCAAGTGGCTTGGTACAGATGATGCAGCACTTGTTTTAGGATTTGGTGCTGATAACAACAAGGCTTCACTCACACATAATATACCAGCTACTCTGGTGAGCGAGAAGAAAGAACCGTTTGCACTGCGTCCGGGGATGGAGTTATCTATCACGGCTGACAATCGTCTCCCTGTTGCAGTGCGCTTTCAGCCTGGCGATTTCGAGGATATAAGCCGGGCGGCAGCATCTGAGGTAGCCGCTGTACTCAATCGTACACTCTCTGAAGTCACAACCACTGCACGCCAGGATGGTTCCATTGTACTCAGTTCGCATTCCGCTGGACCCGAGTCTTCACTACAGATTGATGCATATCCGGCTAGCATGGTAACGTTGGAAGGCGCGCCTTGCGGACGTCTTGGGACGTTTGTGGACAAAGCTACTCGTGTCCGGCTGTTCTACGAGACGGCTGATCCGTCGACTCCGCTGACAACCAGTGCTGCTGCTCAGTCCCTCAGTAGAGAGGGATTCTCCAGCAGGTTGTTGTCCACGGGGACTCAGCAACCACCGACCAGTGGAGCAACGGTCATCCCTTCGTTGTCACAGAGCCGAGTACGCTACAAGACATACCGCAATGGCTCATGGGGCGCATCCTACCCTTTGCCTGTGGAATCTACTTTGGCACAGGGAGACCCGGCAGCCGTAGAGTTGCTCGATGGACGTATCTGGGTTGCGTGGATTGATAATCCCAACGTAGACTCGTCACTGACGAACCCGCCTCAAAAAAACGTCCGCTTTATGTTGGGAACGGTTCGTACCCCACAGCCTGCACAGTTGAAAGGTCAGCGCCGCGAACTCTTCAATATCACACCCGGCACACGCCTGTTATTTCGTGGAAATTGGTCAGGAGAGAAAGAGGGGTTCGAGTTTGTGGCGAGTGATTTTGCTAACCCACAGCAAGCTACAGCGGCAGAGGTGATGAATGCCCTAAACACCCGTCTGAAACACGTTCATGCCTCGGTGCAGCCGAACCGAACGCTTCTTCTCGCTACATTCGACGTCGGAGGCGACGCACGGCTAGAGATTGATTTGCCGTCCTCAAGCGCAGCGCGGTCCCTTGGCTTCGACACCGGGAACGCTGTTGCGATCGGAGATTGGGGCGATGCGATTGACTGGTCGCTACCACAGGACGTAACCTTTGCCACATCAGGTCGCAATGCCGACCTGCAAGCTGTAGTTGATGGCTCTGGTAAAGTATGGCTGTTCTGGGCAAGCTACGATGTATCTACATCGAACTGGCACATCGTGAACTCCCGCTGGGATGGAACGACGTGGTCAGCTCTGGAAACAGTGGCTGATGGCTTAGGCGGCAACCGTGAGCCGTACGCTATCCTGGACAATGCAAAACGCATTTGGCTATTCTGGTCGCGTCGCCAGGGCATGGGCACCCTGGAAGATAACTGGACGTTGCAGCAACGTGTTTTCGATGGTACATCGTGGAGTACTGAAGTGTCAGTAACCAGTACTCCATCAGATGGAGATAAACGGGCAGCGGACAGACAACCTGGCGTTGTGCATTGGCCGAATGATGATCTACGCATCTTCTTCCGCTCTGATCGTACCGCTGATGATACTGATGGCTTGAAACTATGGTCAGTGACCGTCACACCATCTACAGGGACAGTGACCGGGCCTCCCCGTGCTATTACCACTGATTACTACGCCGATCACGCACCGTCTCCTGTCCTGATGCCAGATAGCACCCTCTGGCTATTATACCGCAGTGATCGAAGTGTGCCCCTGTCGGGGGTGGCAACTCGCTTGCTACCGACAGTGGAGAACCGTATTACGTACCCGGCACCTGGGGTTAGTACCGTCTCAGCGGGCCCGCTGCGCAGTATCCGAATGCCGGACACCGGTACAGTCCGCAGGTATACTGGCTCGATCAGTGTTATACTAACCAACGCTGCACGAAATGCGCGACGACGCCTATGGGACGACTTGCTGGCTTACACTCCACAAAAACCACAAGGTGAGGCTTTGCAAGACGACGACCTGTATGCTCGTGGCACTGTGGGTCTCTACCTGAGTGAGCTGACTCCAGCCAGCCCTTTATCGGAGCAAAGGGTCGAACGCCTACGCCCAGTGCTGGAACGCTTCCTGCCTATCAATGTACGTGCAGTTGTTATCCTGGCACCACGGGTCGCAATCGAGCAAGTCTACCCACCAAATGCTGATATCCAAGAAAGCTACCAGGACCAGTATCCCTATGCAGAATACTATAGTGGCCTGAGGGATAGTGCGGCAGTGGCTCTACCCGATTGGGGGCTGCTACGCTCGAATACACCAGGTGCTGTCTCGGCCAATCCCGCTAATCTCTTAACTCTGCGACACCGCACCTATTTCCCGCCACCACAATAGGCGTCCCTATAAAAGAAGGAGAACATCATGCCGAATACCGAAACTGTCAGTGTGAACCTGTATGGGATGTACCACGACGTACTGAGAGATTCTCAAGGGTGCATAATATGGGATAGGGGCTGGCACAAAAACACCATCGTTGTTGATTGTCGTCGGCTGCTAGCTGGCTTCATGCGCGGGGACGCTAAAACTCTCGGCATTCAGGGGCTTGAGGTGGGTATGGGATTGCCTGCATGGGATCAACCGCCCGGCCTACCAATGCCTGGCAATAATCAGGCCGCCCTGGTTGATCCCAATCCATTCACTTTACCTCAGTCCTCTCTCAAGATGGATTACCTCGATAATGTCACTGGTAATGTCTCAGCCAGTCCAACCAACAGGCTACAAATCGTAGCCACACTTGGCCCACATGTGCCAAACTGGCCCGAACCTACTAACCCCAACCCACCTCATCCGACGGCTACTTTGCGAGAGTTTGGACTGATTGGACAACTTGATGGCGCTAGTGTCCTCATCAACTATGTCACGCATTCAGCCATTGTGAAAGACCCTTTAAGCACGCTAGAACGCACTATCTGGCTGGTATTCTAATGAAGGAGAGATGACATGGGAGTGATTTCCTCTAATAGCTTTGATCCTGTGCGCCGCTACGCCAGTGTGCGTCTACAACAGGGCGTGCCACTCGTGGATGCCGATTGGAATGAAATGGAAGATATCCACAAGTTCGAACTGCGAACCTTCCTAAAATGGTTCGTGGGCGATGGCGTGCCGAATGATAGCGATGCTTTCCGCATTGGCGCTACGGGTGATCCACCCGATCCGAACGATCCAGATGATTTTATCATTCTTGCGGGCGTGGTGGGTACCTTGCCTGCTAACATAGGCAATCTGGATAAGGCGTTGTTCTTCACTGGAAGTTACCTGGTAGAGGGCCTGGAGGCCACCATCGCCAGTGATGTGAAGTTCAAAAGCCAGCCGCTCCATGAAAGCCAGCCTACCGCGAATGCTTTGGCAACAGCCTGGAATGTGCCGAAGATCACGGGCCTATCACTGCCCACTCCCCCGAATACCGTTGTACTCGTTTATCTCGACGTGTGGGAGCGACTCGTTACGCCAACCGAAGACCCCAGCCTCATTCTGGCCGGTCTGGGTACAGAGAGTTGCGCCCGTCTGAAACGTGAATGGGCTGTGCGCCTGCGTACCCTTCCTCTTACCGGTAGTACCTTCACCATAAGCCTGCCATCCCCTGGGGACGCCGATTACCTGACAGGTCATGGTTACTCAGCATTGGCTGCTGTTGTGAATAAGACCAACACGAATATAGTGAACTCAGATGATATCGTGGATCTCCGTCAAACCAGGCTCACGCTGGCGGACCTCGTGCGCCGTGTGAGTTTGCTGGAACGGGTCACACTTCTTCCGTCCTTTGATCCCCCGCCACAGCCACAGTTCACTCCCAGTGCTGGTCCTGCTGGCACTACATCGGTCACACTCCATGGCAGAAACCTCACCATAGGCTCACCACAGGTGCTATTCGGTAACGTCCCGGCTACCACTGTTGGGACGAGCCTCAATCCCAGAGGTCTGGAACTTTTTGCCCTGGTACCGCAGGGCGTCACAGGCAATGTCAATATTACCATTATCACCGAGGGTGGTAAGGTGGTTAGCCATGACATATTCACTGTGCTTCCACCTCCATCCTTTGCCCAACCACCGCAAGAGTTCACGCCTACTGATATGGTTTCGAACGCCCCTGTTCAGGTCACTCTGAATGGCAATAATTTTGATGGTCCGAATCCGGTGGTCGGGTTTAACCTGCTCGATAACTCTGGCAATATAACTGGCACATTTAACGTTGGCATCTTCAGCGTGACGCCAACTCAGATTGTCACTGTTGCCATCTCCAATGTGACTACTATTGGTAGTTACAGGATTACTGTCAAAACTGATGGCGGTTCGGCACTCAGCAACGGCATATTCCTTGTGAGAAATAAAGAAAAGGAGACAAAGGAAGCTGCCAAGGACACCAAGGACACCAAGGACGCTTCAAAGGAGACAAAGGAAGCTGCCAAGGACACCAAGGACACCAAGGATCGTAAAGATGCCACAAAGGAGAAGGAGGCATCAAAAGACAACAAAGATAACAAAGACAATGCCAAGGAAAAAGAAGGTGTCAAGGATCGCAAAGATAATGCCAAGGAGAAAGAGCAGGGGCGTCTAGAAAGTATGGGAGTGTTCGGACAAGAGATGGTGCGCGGTGCCGTTGTTGAATTGCCTCCTGCTACCGGGCAAGCATTCATTCGCCCCGAGGAACGCCCAGAAGTTGGTGGGCAAGTGCTGCAACAAACAGACAAAGAACAGGGAGGCGGTGAGTGATCGTTGTCATCGCCAATAACTACGACGAAACTGCCAGGGCACTGGTGGCTCGCTGGGCGGCCTATGACGCCAGGCTCTTCACCTGCAGCGATTTGTCAGTCTGCGGATGGCGTTGCTACCTGAGCGACTATAAGTCCTCGACTGTGGTGATTGCAGGCCAGGAGGTCGCTCAGGAGGAAATCAGCGGTGTGTTCACGCGCATGCATGGCGTGTATGCAGAAGAACTTGTCCACATCGTCCCGGCTGATCGGGTCTATGTGGCAGTTGAGATGACCTCTTTTCTGCTTTCCTGGCTGTCGAGGCTCACCTGTCCTGTACTCAATCAACCGACGTCTACATGCCTCTCAGGGCCAAATTGGAGACAGGAGCAATGGATGTATGCCGCTGCTCATGTCGGGATTCCGGTGCGTCCAGTGCGGCGGCGTGTTGCACTGGCGAGCAGAAACGTGTCAGAGGATGAGAGTCCAATGCCCGGTCCCTTCACCGTAACCATCGTGGGTGACCGCTACTTCGGATCGGCGGATGAGGCGTTGACCACCCAGGCCCGACGCCTCGCTGATGCGGCTAACGTTGACCTGCTTGCTGTCCAATTCAGTGGTTCCGAAGCTGGTTCTTTTTTCGTGGGTGCCAATACGTGGCCTGATGTTACCGCCGATGAGGTGGCGGATGCGGTGGTCGATTACTTACAGCGGGGACGTCTCAGGTGATTTTCAAGGTTCTGGAGGAGACATGATTTTACTCTGGGGCTTGTCAGCGGACACTCCCCTGGCAGCCGTACGTGATGCGCTCGAGCAACAGGGCCACCCAATAGCATTTATCGATCAGCGGACCGTGCTCGATACTGAAGTCGAGCTGGGTGTGGGTCTTTCTGTCGAAGGCCGGGTACGTACGCGCACTCAAGTGATCGACTTGAGTACAGTCACTGCTGCCTATCTGCGTTTCTATAGCTCGCAGCAATTGCCTGTTGTTGAACGCGCTGGTCAGGGAAGTGATGCATGGCATCACGCAGCAGATGTTGATGATGCCATGATGTCCTGGGCCGAACTGACACCCGCGCTTGTCGTAAACCGCCCGTCAGCCATGGCTAGCAACGACTCTAAACCGTATCAGGCAGCCCTCATCCGGTCGTCTGGCTTTGCTATTCCTGATACGCTTATCACGACCGATCCGAATGCCGCCAGCGAGTTCTGGGTACGACACGGCACGGTCATCTACAAGTCGATCAGTAGTATTCGGAGTATTGTCTCTCGCCTCACTCCAGAGCATATGGAGCGCCTGGATAATGTGACCTGGTGCCCGACCCAGTTTCAACAGTATATTCCGGGGAACGACTATCGAGCTCATGTGGTTGGAGAAGAGGTGTTTGCGTGCGAGGTCGTTTCGACTGCAGACGACTACAGATACGCAACGCGGCAAGGTGCCACCGTTGAAATTCGTCCCTATACGCTTCCAAAGAGGATTGCTGATCGATGCGTGGCACTTACAACGGCGCTAAAAATGAAAGTGGTCGGTATCGATTTACGATGTACTCCGAATGGTGAATGGTACTGTTTCGAGGTGAATCCGTCACCCGCATTTACGTACTACCAGAATACAACAGGTCTCCCCATTGATGAGGCTATTGCTCGCCTCTTGGCGGGAGCCTCGCCTGTGTGAGGTCTCCAGGAAATGCATCCTTATTGCGATTTCAGCTCACTCAACAGCCACTGATTGCACGGTGTTCTGCGTCTTTCGCGGCGACTGCCAAGACGCGGGCGCATAGCATATTTAAACGGACCTTCCTCAGCCGTAAGCTGATGCCATCCCATATTCGATGATAAATTAAACGTGCTGATATAGCCACCAGGGAGTATTTGAAACGGTTGTTGTATGTGATTGCAAAAATCAAATTGGGTGCTTTCTGGTTTGTGGAACGGCTGAAACCACGCTGGATAGACGAAGTTTGAAACACGTACACTATCTATTTCATATCCATATTGGTCTGCCTCACAAGGATCAGCGATTTCATAGGCGTACAAAATGCCTGTGTTTGCATCAGGTTGGATAAAAGCTGCTAGTTGGGAATAGGGATCAACAAGCAGCTCCAACAATTCGTGACTGGCGGTAGCTGTCCATTGATAGCCCATCTTTAATTCGCTTTCAGCGAAAACCTTTCCCATCGGGAGACCTTGATCTGTGAGATCGTGATAACCTAGAGCTGTTGCAACATCCGAGGTATCGAGTATGGTAAGCCACCACACATTGGCTGGCAGCTGAGAACCTTTGGGCACAAATATAAGGTCAGCGTCACTCCCCCAGACTGGAGCAAAATCTCGATGTACCTGCGTCTGAAGTGCGGGTACGGCGGTTAGCACCTGGGCGTCTGTCAACACTGTGCTTGAGTTAATAATAGCAACTTGAATTTTACTCACTTTTCTTTCTTCCTTTCTACCAATCTCTGCCTCTCAAAGAGAGTGTAGATGTTTCCAAACCCACTGTCGTGCTTTTTCCAATGTTACAATATTATGCAGACACATTGCCAATCTGGGTTGTGTCGCAAAAATACGGTAGTGGCATAAGTGAGAAGGATGGCAGTGGCTCACTTGAGCAGGATATGGTAGACTATGAAAGTCAATCCGTTCTCAAAAAGAGGAGCCTTCAATGGTGACGATCACCCTTGACTGCTCTCACTGTCAGAGTGATGCTCTCGTACGTAATGGTCATGCCCCCAACGGGAAACAGCTGTATCGCTGCCGTGCGTGCGGACGACAAAGCCGCGAGAACCCCACTCCCAACGCATATCCACAAGCTCGCCGCGAGGAGATTCTGCATGCCTATCAAGAACGCAGCAGTCTGCGCGGCCTCACACGCACGTTTGGCGTCTCTCGTACCACCGTATCAAATTGGATCAAAAAAAAGTAGCTCAGCTTCCCCCCTTGAGCACGACCCTGGTAGCACCCGATCCCGAGGATGCCGCTTCCACCACGCTAGAACTCGATGAGCTGTGGTCGTTTGTGCTCAAAAAAGCCAACCAGGTCTGGGTGTGGATCGCCCT
>Ga0137361_10002470_pt1 | contig 11761 bp, 12 predicted proteins | sample Mad1_80_16metaG_FD_104923 | JGI IMG/M metagenome (GOLD analysis project Ga0137361, IMG submission 104923) | Vadose zone soil microbial communities from Angelo Coast Range Reserve, California, USA - Mad1_80_16 metaG | ecosystem: Environmental > Terrestrial > Soil > Vadose zone | place: USA... | reverse complement strand
GGCCGCATTTCGTACCCCAGTCAACGTTGACCGCGACCGCGACGAGCGCCCATCCGGGTTACCCGGCCAGCGCGGCGGTTGATGGGAAGCTGACCACGATCTGGCACTCCGAGTTCTCTCCGCCTGCGCCGCTGCCGCAGTCGATCACACTTGATCTTGGGAGCGTTCACAGCGTAGCCGGGCTGACCTACCAGCCGCGTCTCGACACCTATTCGACCGGAACCATTACTGGCTATACTGTTTATGTCAGCACTGATGGGACGACTTTTACAAAGATCACGAGCGGCTCCTGGCCGTCCGACCGGTCTCTCAAATCCGTTACCTTTAGCCCTCAGCAGGCAAGCTTTGTCCGCCTCGAAGCCACAAGCGGAGTCGGTGGCTATGCATCTGCTGCCGAGATAGATGTAGCCGACCTGCCTGCCTCTTGAGGAGAGGCCGTAGCAGTTCAATCTTTCTGAACGTTGCGGTTTGCAGCGTGTTCGAGCCGCGGCTCGAACACGCTGCCATGAATTTTTTGTTGAAAAGTTACATCGTCTCGGCGAAGAAACTGCTGACGGATTTACCGTTGTGGATGCGCTGAATCGTCTTGGCAAGCTATCTTGCTCCGCCATGGCATTGACCTAGGTGCCTTATATCAAAACATCAGTTAGCCGTCGTAACTCTAGAAAGTCTCCGCAGTATAGTGACCATAAGCCCTGTTCAGCATTTGGTCTACATTATAACAGGCAGTGATCAGCGAGAGATGAGTGAACGCCTGCGGATAGTTACCCAGCGCCTCACCTGTCGGGCCAACCTCCTCTGCATACAGACCGACATGATTGCTATATGTCAGCATCTTCTCCAACATCAAGCGAGCCACATCCAGGCGACCGGCGCGGGCCAGGCTCTCAGCTAACCAGAAACTACAAGCATTGAATGTACCCTCTAAACTACCTAACCCATCATCGGCGGCCCTTTTAGGGTCATAACGATGCACGAGTGAATCACTCGTCAACTCTTTTTGAATGCGGTCAATAGTATGCAGCATACGTGGATCAGTTGGCCCTGTGAAATTGGTCAGCACCATTAGCAGCGCACTTGCGTCAACCGCATCGCTTCCATAATACTGCACGAAGCTCTGTTTCTTCTCACTCCAGCCCGCCATCATGATTTGCTCATAGATCTCCGCGCTTTTTTGCATCCAGGATCCCATTGGTGCTGGCAATCCTCGATGGCGGGTCAGTCTCAGTGCGCGGTCAAAAGCCACCCAGCTCATCAGGCGTGAATGCACAAAGCGCTCAGGCCCTCCACGTACCTCCCAGATGCCTTCGTCAGGTTCTTGCCAATGTTCAGCCAGCCACTCGAGCAGGCGCCGCAGATTCTGCCACAGGTCATAGGAGATAGTATCGTAGCGGTTGTAGATATAGACAGCGTCCATCAATTCGCCATAGATATCAAGCTGGTTCTGTCTATATGCGCCGTTTCCAATACGCACAGGCTTACTTCCACGATACCCCTCGAGATGATCGAGCGTAAATTCCGTCAAATCATGCTCGCCATCGATACCGTACATAGGTTGCAACGCGCCATCTTTACCGAGTTCGTGGCAACGCGCATCAAGCCAGCCCATGAATGCCTGGGCTTCCTCTGAAAAACCGAGAGTGAGCAGACTATAGAGCGTAAAAGATGCATCGCGTAGCCAGGTGAAACGATAATCCCAGTTTCTGGCCCCGCCTAATGTCTCTGGCAGGCTGGTAGTTGCTGCTGCAACAATTGCTCCTGTTGGTGCATATGTGAGCAGTTTCAATACGAGAGCCGAACGTTGTACTGTCTCTCGCCAACGCCCATGATACGTGCATTGAGATAGCCAGCGCCGCCAGTAGCCTATAGTATTTTGAAATGCTTCTTGATATTGGCTATGTGAGAGACGTTGTGGCGCAAGATCACTATCTCCGGCACTTTCAAGCATAAAGTGTTCCGCTTGACCCTTATGCAGCGTAAAGTTGGCGTGTACTCCTCCCTCGCCGTCCTCTTCAAGAGGTACAGTAGATGCCAATCCGAGGCAACCGGTATCGCTGCGAAAGATAGCTCCTTCTTTTGCTAGGTGGATCTCGTGAAGGTCTCGCGCGTAGTTAAAGGCTGGTCTACACACCATTTCAAAGGGAAGCGAACCACGTACTGCTTTAACCGAGCGTATGATATGATGCTGGTGACGAGAGCTGCCAGCGCGCTTAACGGGCATAAAGTCAGTAATTTCCCCTACACCATCGATAGTCAGAAAACGCGTGATCAGGATATTTGTTTCCGGTAGATAGAGTTGTTTGCGACCCATTCCAGGTGTGTCTGGCGGTGCGATGCAGAAGAAGCCGCCTTTTCTGGCATCAAGTAGAGCACCGAAGACGCTTGGAGAATCGAAACGTGGGAGGCAGCACCAATCAATAGAGCCATTCTTGCCTACCAGGGCGACTGTGTGCAGATCTCCGATGACCGCGTAATCTTCAATAGGCTGATAAGTTGCCGATCGATGAGGGGCTTCTTCCTTCTGTTCATGCTCCATACTTAATTCTTCCTTCTACGATAGTGGTAATTACTATTATATCCTCCGTAGACAGCATGACCAGCTTGCATCCAAAAGCAGTCCACTAGAGTGAAACCGACCTCACTTAGCCAGCGCAACTGGTCACTAAGCAGTGATGGTTGATCATAGCTGTCAGGGGAGCCATAGTCATAGATAAAATAATTCCATTTCAACTTCTGGAACTGTTCATACCCACTCAAATCTCCTCGTGTAGCCAGGCTCTGCCTGTGTACAATTTCGTCATACTGCCGTGCAAAGAGCTCGGCTATGCTCGGTGTTGCAGGCCTGATAATATCAGCCAGTAGTAAAGCTCCTCCAGGTTCAAGCCGTGCAGCCATATCACTGAAGAGCCTGCGTTTGCCCTCATCAGACAGGTGGTGGACGCACAGTGAAGATACAACACAGCGCAGCGGAGTTGGCAATGCAGTGCGCCACTCCTGCTCCTCTAACTCGAAAGGACGTATTTCGAGCCGGTCGCCGCATGCTGCCAGCGACCGGCTCATCTGCTTGCGCATAACCGCCGAGCCATCTAACGCGATATAGTGGCATGAAGGAAATCTCTCCAGTATCCCCTGTGCCAGAATCCCACCACCCGAACCTAATTCGGCCACAGTGAAAGCCTCATCCGTTCTGGCAGGAATAAGTTGAAGCAGGGTTGATGTTTGCTCTGCACGTCCTGGGACGAATATCTCACTATAATCAAGAAATGCTTCCGAGTCATCCTCGCTCCACTGATCAGTTGTATCGGTTATCTCGCTCACCGCGTCTTCTCCTTTCGTTGAGGGGCGCTCAAAGGGGATCAGAAGTTATTGAAGACGATATACCTGTACCGGTGTTCGTAGCTCCTTCAAATCCTACTCAGTTTCGCTCCCAATTTCAAGATGTTTTCCATTATGACGGCTGCACACATGTATCAGTATCATACAACGGGCCGCCGTGTTATACTCATACCAAAACACACCCTGGAAATATAGTAGGAGTACATCCATGTCTACATCATTACGCGTTCTTGCCGCCGATGTCGGCACAGGCACGCAAGATATCCTGCTCTTCGAGAGCGGCAAAACCATAGAGAACTGCTTTAAGATAGTCATGCCATCTCCCACAGTTATCGTCGCTGAGCGCATCAAGCGGGCGACTGAACGTGGTCTGCCCATCCTGTTAACTGGCGTAACCATGGGTGGTGGTCCATCTCACTGGGCTGCACGTGATCATGCATTGGCCGGTCATGCCGTCGCTGTCACACCAGAAGCAGGTCGTACCTTTGATGATGATTTGTCGATGGTCGAGCAGATGGGCTTTGAGATTATCGATGAGTCTGAAGCTAAACGACGAAAAGAAAATCCTGGCCTTGTGCATATCGAACTGCAAGATTTCGATGCTCGCGCCATTACCACTACCCTGCGGGCCTTTGATGTCGATTCCTCTGTTGACGCACTAGCAATTGCGGCTTTTGACCACGGGGCAGCACCTCCAGGCATAAGCGACCGTCGTTTTCGCTTTGACTTCATTGCGCGAACGGTAAAACGTAATCCAGTGCCTAGCGCTTTTGCCTACCTTGCACAGGATACACCAGCCGATCTGACACGCTTGCGTTCTATCGCGGGCAGCGCTGCCCGCTACCTGGAATTGAGCGGCTCTGATCCGTATGTCCCTCTTCTGTTAATGGATACCGGCTCGGCAGCGGTGCTAGGTGCATTAGAAGACCCGCTCGTCAGAAGTCAACGTGACAGCCTGCTCTGCAATATTGGCAATTTCCACACACTGGCTTTTCATCTCGAACAGGATCGTATCGTTGGTATCTTTGAACATCACACAGGGGAGATCGACCGCTCCATGCTTGAGCAGATGCTTGTGCGTTTGGCAGATGGTACACTGACCAATGACGAGGTTTTTAATACGAGCGGTCACGGCGCCTTGATTCTCCACGACATTGATAATGTGAATGGTAAGACATTCCCTTTCCTGGCTGTGACCGGTCCCCGGCGCGAAATGCTGCGTGGTTCATCGCTGCATCCTTATGAAGCCACTCCGCACGGAGATATGATGCTTGCTGGCTGTTTTGGATTACTGCGCGCGCTTGCCGATTATGAGCCAGCCATGGCGCCGTTGATTGAGCCCTCGCTGCTAAAAAAATAGCCCTTGTACAGGGCTTATCTTTTAGTCTAGTAGATCTGCAAGCCTATTTCTTAGACGGCCGTAATGGGATAGGGCTTTTTCTTTCGTGTGTATTGGGCGATGCTGTGTTGTGAGGAATTTCGGCTGAAGGCTGAGAAGATGCTTTTTTGGGTTGGATACGTGAGACTTTTTCGCGGATTAGGGTAATTTGCGAGTGTACTGCCTGGCGGGATTGTTTGAGCTTGCGAGCTATTTCGGATGGACGTTCACTACTTGCTAAATATCGGCAAATCGTCTCCTGCTTTTCTGTCAGGTCAACCGCCGGGTGTTCCAGGGCTGTCTTTGCCAGGTCTTCCAGTTCACCGTACTTTCTATGCCGGTAATCATTCAGGTCGTTAAGGGAGAAGAGCCAGCGATCAACAACACGCACACCTGGTATCAGTCCTTTTTCCACGAGGTGCATAAAATGCCAGTAACTTAAGTCAAGCTGCTTTGCTGCTTCGTGAGTGGTCAACATACCATTAAGGTGCTGCAGATTATAATGTAGTTCATCACTCCTAAGGGCCATGTCGTACGCCTTTCTACGGATTGCCGTACTTCATTAGTGCTAGCAAAGACACACTTAGTCATCGTGAGTATACCATAGAACATAGGGAATGGCAAGACTTAAAAACCGAGCAAGTAAGCTTTGCTAAGCAAAGCAAATAAATCGCCTGGCTTTAGCAAGTGCCGATGCCTGGTACCCGCAAGACGGGTGCCAGGCCGTGCTTGGTTACCTTTGTGTGGGGAAGAGTTGTTGTACGCGCATGGCAAGCATCATATCGCCTGAAAATTTAAGTTTGCCAGTCATAAAGGCGTTCATAGCATCAAGCTTGCCGTCTGCGATACCTAACCAGTCTTTATCGCTGATAGTAAAAGTAACATCTGGTTTCTCAACGCCACCGGGGATAATGGTGCAGGTCTGGTTTTCGACTTTTACGGCCCACTTGCCGGCTTCGTCTCCGGTAATGTTCCATTGAAAGGTTTTGTTCAAACCAGCTGCTGCTGCAGGATTAAATATGCTGAGCATTGCTTCGAAGGTCTCTGCAACTGTCATTCTTGTCTCCTTCTTCATTAGATGGTGCAGGAAAGGCTCCTGCTGGCACATGCTATAGTATAGCATACGCTATCAACAGCTTTTTTCACTGCCCTCTTTGCTATCCATGCAATAACAAACTCGGCAATCAAGTAATTATATAACGGCCACAAGGATGGATTATAATGCGGATCCTGCGAAGCAGACAAACAGGGGTCAAGGGGACTGCCGTCCCCTTGCGGGGCGCGGGGTGTCCCCGCTCAACTTCCCTCTTCGCGCCGCCGCAGGCGGCAAAAGGAACTTTGCAACGGCCCTGGCGTTCCAAAGGGCATATCTTGTTTCTCTTACCAACCAATGATATGCTGTTGTTGAACATGAATAATACCTCACTGGGAGTCTATATATGGGAAGCGAACAGATAATGCGTAAGGTGAAGGTAGAAGGCGGCAACTTGAGATTCAGCGCAGCCCACTTCATCACCTACGGCGGCAAATGTGAACGCCTGCATGGGCACAACTATGGTGTGCTGGTCGAGATCGAAGGCACACTGAACGACGATAAATTGGTCTTTGATTTTACTGTATTGAAACAGCTTACCAGGGAGATTTGCCAACGGCTCAATCATCGTTTTTTGTTGCCAATGCACAACCCTCATCTCGAACTGAAGGAACTTCCGGAGGCGTGGGAAGTGCGCTTTGGCGAAAAACGCTACATCTTTCCTCGCGCTGATGTTGTCGAGCTGCCAATTGATAATTCCACGGCTGAGCGGCTGGCAGAGTATATCTGCGGTGAGCTGCATACAGGGCTTGCTGCATATAACCCCGCGAATCTGCATACCATTATGGTTGGAGTCGAGGAAGCTCCAACACAGATGGCTTACTTCCGTACATCATTGCACGGGTAGGAGTGCACAGAGATTAGCAGCTATTGCCTGAGGCGTGTACTCAAGCAGCAGTTGAAGACAGAAAGCAAAAACGAAGTCATCATGCCTGCCGTAGGCTCTGTATGTATCGTTTTACCGCCTCAATCTGTTCGCTTCCTTTATGTTCCTCTATCAACTTGACAATCGCGCTCCCGACAACCGCGCCATCCGCGTAACTGGTCACCTCGGCAATATGTTCAGGTGTCGAAAGCCCAAACCCCACTACAAGGGGCAGGTGATAGTCTTTCGTATAGCCATGAACTCGTTGAATAAAATTGCGTAAGTGTGGAGGAATCGTCGCGCGAGCGCCCGTAACACCACTCAGCGCGACACAATAGATGAAATTTCCCGGCCCAGTGGCTGATATCTCGACGATTCGCTCAATACGTTCGCCGGGCGTAGTAGGCGGTACAAGGAAGTTGAGCGATAAGCCTTCTTTTTGCGCAGCATCCAATAACGGAGTTGCTTCATCTGGAGGTAGATCCGGGATGATCAGACCACACACTCCAGTGGCTGCGGCTGTCTGGCAAAAGCGTTCGATACCGTACGCCAGCACCGGATTGTAGTAACCCATCAGTATTAAGGGAATAGTGCTCCTGGTCGAGATCTGCCGGGCGATCTCCATACAGCCATTGATGGTCATGCCGCGTTCGAGTGCGACCTGCCCGGCATGCTGGATCGTAGCTCCGTCAGCAAGTGGGTCGCTGAAAGGCATTCCTAGTTCGATGATGTCGGCCCCTCCCTGTGCCCCCGCCAGCACGAGTTCAATGCTTTGTGTCGCCGATGGGTAGCCACACATGAAGTAAGGTATGAGTACACCGCGGCCCTCTCGACGCGCTTGCTCAAAAGCGCGGGTAATCCGTGTAGCAGATGCCGGAGTTGTTGAGCTTAGTTCCATGGTATCCCCCTATATATTCGACCGTTGCTTTCAGTCCGAGATTGCTGGATTCGTGGCATCAAGCCTTCCCGCAATAAAGGTCCCACCGGCAAAGGCACGCAGTAATGCCAGTAAGTCTTTGAGTGCAGCGTCAATATCTTTCTGACCTTCGGCATGATGTGCTTCAACAGTGATAATCGCCTGCGTGGTATCCTCCTGTGCCGCGCTTTGGTCGCTTTGTCGCCAACACCAGCGACGTGCAATTACCAGCTTCGTTTCATCAGAAAAAACTACTTCGCCTGGCTCTGGATGTTCCACTTCATCCTGGCCCAACGTTGTATACCGTTCTGATCCGTCGGCGAAATGTACTGTGACTGCTCCTTGCAAAGCACGGGTATCAAACACCGCAACGGGTAATGCATAGCGAATACTGACCAGGTTGCCCAGGTCAACCAGCATATTGATACTCGGAATATCCCCTTTTTTGGTCAGACGGCGCAGCAGGGCTTCGGCTGCACTACGGTATTGTGTTGGGTCTACATCAAAACTGCGGAAAACACTGCGCCACGCAGCCAGTGATTCGATCTGACTTAAAGGAGTATCCCCGATGCGTCGCAAGGTGGCCTGCTGTTCAGCCCGGAAAGCTGCTTGCAAATCTTCCGGTGCCGGGCCATTAGTCATGCCTCGCGCCAGGATTACACCGCCAACAACGTTAGGATAGCGAGCCACAATATCGGGGTGGTATCGGAAAACTGACATCTTTAACTCCTACAACGTAACATCCAACGCCTTTGCGACCGTGAGCATGTCTTTATCACCGCGCCCTGACAGGTTCAAAACAATCAGCGAACCCTGTGGAATTTTACCCAGTTCTCCCATCTCCAGCAGGTAGCCTAATGCGTGTGCAGGCTCCAACGCAGGGATAATACCCTCTCTCTGGCTCAGGGTCTGCAAAGCACGCAGTGCACATGCATCATTGGCTGAGACATAGGTAGCACGTCCCGTCTCCTTCAGGTAGCTGTGCTCTGGTCCCACGCCTGGATAGTCAAGACCGGCCGAAATGCTGTGGGTACCAAGTATTTGCCCGTCAGTATCCTGGAGGAGATAGCTGAACGCACCATGTAACACGCCCGGTCTGCCAGCCACCAGTGTTGCCGCATGCTGTCCAGGCTCGAGACTTCTACCACCTGCTTCAACGCCAATCAGTTGTACTTCTGGATCCTCAGCAAAGGGATAAAATATGCCAATGGCGTTGCTTCCACCACCGACACAGGCTACCACCATATCGGGCAGGCGTCCTTCCTGTAAAAGTATCTGTTCGCGTGCCTCTCGGCCGATTACCGCTTGAAAATCGCGTACGATGTGCGGGTAAGGATGTGGCCCCACCGCGGAGCCGATCAAGTAAAAGGTCGTCTCGACATTGGTTACCCAGTCCCTGATAGCTTCATTGATAGCATCTTTTAGCGTGCGACTACCACTGGTAACGGAACGGACCTCAGCTCCCAGTAATTTCATGCGGAAGACGTTGAGTGACTGGCGTTGAATATCCTCTTCGCCCATGTAAACGATGCATTCGAGGCCAAGCATTGCACAGACAGTTGCCGTGGCAACGCCATGTTGCCCTGCGCCTGTTTCAGCTATGATGCGCCGCTTGCCCATGCGTTTTGCCAGTAACCCCTGCCCCAGCGCGTTGTTGATCTTGTGTGCTCCGGTATGTGCCAGATCCTCGCGCTTGAGGTAGACCTTGACACCGGTTGCTACCATCTGCGAGAAACGTGGAGCATAGTGCAGCGTTGTTGGCCGGCCAACGAAGCTAACAAGTTGCGCTTGCAGTTCTGACTGAAATTCAGCATCATTACATGCCTGTGCATAGGCTGTCTCTAACTCAGCAAGAGCAACCATCAGGCTTTCAGGCACGAATTTTCCTCCGAATGCTCCGAATCGCCCTTGCGCATCAGGATAGAGATTGTGCTGATATATTTGTGCTGCATTTTTACTATGTGTTTGCATATATTCATTGCCTTTACTTGTAAAGATTTGGTGGTGGAGGATATGCAGGCGTATTTGCAGACCCTCTATCCTTTCCCCGAGCTTGCTCAACAAATGCCCGCATCTTTTCTGCGTCCTTAACCCCGTTAGCCTCGACGCCACTGCTTACATCAACACCCCAGGGGCGAACATGTTGAATCGCCTCCGCTACATTCTCCGGCGTCAAGCCGCCGGCCAGCAATATAGGCATTTGTTGGGCTACTGACCTTGCAAGATCCCAGTCGTGTGTCTCTCCTGTTCCGCCCCATTTAGCTGTTGGCGTATCGAGCAAGATGCGCCAACTCGTTTCCCCATATGACTCGATCAAGCCCTGGTCAGCCGTACTGCTAAGGCGTAGCCCCTTGATAACGGGCCGCTTAATCTGCAGGCAGAACTCCGGCGGCTCATTGCCATGCAACTGTACGATGTGCAGGCCAACCTGTTCTGCTATATCATTGACAAAGCTAGTTTCCTTGTTTACAAACACTCCGACAATATCGGGAGCAATTCTGCCGTCATCGAACGTCTTTAGCAGCTCATGTGCTACTTTCGGCTCAATGTAACGTGGACTTGGTTCGTAAAACATCAGGCCGAGCATATCTGCACCTGCATCGATGGCAGCATGTAGTTGCTCAACGGTGAGCAAACCACAGATTTTCACCTGCACGCTTTCATTTGCTCCCTCGAGCAAAATTCGCATCTGGATCGCTATGTCCTGCGATACGACTAGCGATTCACCGACTAGCATGGCCTGTACATCGTAACGAGCCAGGCGGCGTGCATCTGCCGCGCTGTGAATGCCACTTTCGGCAACTACTACACGGTCCTCAGGAATAAGCGGGCGTAACTCACGGATTAGGTTTGGGTTCATCTGAAATGTCACAAGATCACGACTGTTGACACCGATAATGACCGCGCCTGCTGAGACTGCTCGTTGCGCTTCATTAGCAGTATGCACTTCAACCAGGCAGCGCATGCGTAGGTCATGAGCTACTTTGAGCAGGTGACGCAATTGGGTATCGTCGAGTATTGCGCATATGAGCAGGATGGCATCCGCGCCCCACATTCGTGCCTCAATTACCTGGTACTCGTCTATGATAAAGTCTTTGCGTAGCACCGGGACACTGACTGTACGTTTTATGGCAGCAAGGTACTCCGGTGCACCAAGAAAGAAATGTGGCTCAGTCAGCACAGAGATGGCTGCGGCCCCATTTGCTTCATAGGTGCGAGCCAGTCCCACAGGATCAAGATACGGTGCGAGTATACCTTTAGAAGGTGAAGCTCTCTTGACCTCGGCAATCAAGCGAACCCCTTTTTTCGATCCAGGCCGGAGCGCCTCTAACAAATCCTGAGGCGTAGGTTGTGCCACTGCAAGACGCTGCACTTCCTCTAACGGCAGTAAGCGTTTGCGCTCCTCCAGGTCTGTTTTGGTCAAGGCAACAATGCGCTCGAGAAACATAGTTTCACCTGCCTAAAGCATGCGAACACGCTGCAACATCTTCCAGCTTGCGCCCGGCTTTCCTTTCACGTAATGTTGCGCGGGCTAGCTTGACTCCCTCGGCTAATGACGTAACCCGCTCATTCGCCAGTAGCGCAGCCCCTGTATTTAGGCAGAGCATATCAGCGGCAGGGCTATCCACCTGTCCGTCCAGTAAGTCCTTTAGCATCCTGGCGTTGTAGACAGGGTCGCCACCCTGGAATGAGCGGTGATCAGTCACACTGGTGAGTCCGACCCCCTCTGGCGTGATGGTATACTCGCGTAGCTCCTCACCTCTACGTACTTCACATATGCGCGTTGGAGCACTTAACGAGACCTCATCGACGCCATCTTCCCCATGAATGATCAGGGCATGTTCGCAGCCAAGGTGTAGTAATACCTCACCCATTTTGCTTAGCAGTGAGCCGTCAGCAACACCAAGCACCTGGTAGCGCGTATGAGCCGGGTTAGTTAGGGGACCAAGGATGTTAAACACGGTCCGTATGCCTATTTCGCGGCGTGTTGGCCCAACGTGTTTCATGGCTGGATGATAGGTGGGGGCAAACATGAAGCCAAAGCCGACTTCTTGTACGCATTGCGCTACTTGCTCGGGACCAAGTTCGATACGTACACCCAACGCTTCCAGTACGTCAGCGCTGCCGCAGCGACTGGTAGCGGAACGGTTGCCGTGTTTTGCCACTGCTGCG
>Ga0137361_10002469_pt1 | contig 11762 bp, 11 predicted proteins | sample Mad1_80_16metaG_FD_104923 | JGI IMG/M metagenome (GOLD analysis project Ga0137361, IMG submission 104923) | Vadose zone soil microbial communities from Angelo Coast Range Reserve, California, USA - Mad1_80_16 metaG | ecosystem: Environmental > Terrestrial > Soil > Vadose zone | place: USA... | reverse complement strand
TTCTTTCTACTCTCTATGCCTCTTCAGAAAAAATAAGTTAGAAAAAGCCGTCACTTTCGTCACTACACTACTAACAACAACAACACGCGTGGCCAGGGCGGCGGGGGAGGCCATGCCAATTGCCCGTGCCGGGCTAGCGTACGGGTCAATCATCGTCGCCATGAGCCACGACTAGGCCGAGGATCGCCATGCCTTGGTTCGTTTTCTTGGTGGCAAAACCGAGATGTTCAAGGTTGCGGGTGACAGTTTGCTGGGTCTGGGTCAGGGTGTACCCCATGTCACGGGTCCAAGCTGAATACGCACGGTAGAAATCTTGCATCAAGCAGCGGCCTTGGGCCTTGGTGGTGCAATGGGCCTTGAGGAACGCCGGAAGCGGGTTCGCCTGCTGCAGCCAGGCCGTAGTTGCTTGGCGAACATCTTTCGGACGCTTGAACTTGGTGCCGCGTTCGAGCAGCCGCTTGTAGCCGCGGAGGCCCTGGTTGAGCACGCCGGGAAGCTCCTGGGCCCAGATGCCCTCAAACAGATCGGGATCCTTCTCCTCCTCGGTAAAGATTCTGTCGAATGGAAGCACCATCAGCCGCTTTCGCATGCCATGGGACAGGTCGGCGACCGACGGGATGTTGTTGCATAGCAACACGGGCACGGTGCGAACGACAAAGTTGAACGAGGACCGGTACTTGAGTTCGCCGGTGACTTCTTTGGCCTCGCTGATCGTTTTTAGCATGCCGTCCGGGAGACGAGCGCCAGCGCGCACGTCGTCATCGACGAACAGGTACTTGCCGAGCAAGCTGCCGATGGCAAACCGGCTCTTGTCGAGGTCTTCGACCCGCTGAGCGTGGACCAGATCGGCGCCGAGCAGCCGCATTACGGTGCGAATCAGGACAGTCTTGCCGTTGTCACCGCCGCCGGACATGATCCCGATGACGGGGATGTTGCGCTTGGGCTGGATGATGTAGCCAAAGAGTTCATTCCAGTGCCTGACCATGGCCTTCGGGTTGTCGGCCTTGGCAAAGATTTCGCGCAGAGCCCTATCGTATGTTGGGCACGATGCCTCCGGGTCATATGTGACGTCCAGACAATGCCGCAGATACGACTCTGGCCGGTGGGGTCGTAGGTCGACGGTGCCGTCGGGCCCAATCCAGACCTCGCCATTCGCGCAATTGATGACCGGCGGCGGATTCGCGACAAAGCTTAGCGCGTCATCTTTGACGGCCAGCTTCGCCTTGACCAGCGTGAGAACCTGACCCAGCAAGGACGCCGTCTTCTGATTCTTGACCGGATTGTCCTTGATCGTTTCAAGGACCTGCCTGGACACCCATTGGTCGGGAACGTCCCGCCACAGCCGACCGTCATATTGCCAGAACCGGCTGTCCGTAGAGAGCATCAAGTGGTTGCCGCCGTTAAAGTGCCGGTCGAGCACGAGTTGCATCAGCTGCTCAGCGGCGTCCGCACCATCGCCTATCGGCGCGGCCGGATATTGGGTGACGCTCGCCACGATCTTCTCGACTTCGGCGGTGTCGAGCGGCGGGAAACACTTGACGCGGTTCTCTGCAGCGAGTGCAGCCGATAATGCCTCAGGCGACGCGCCGCTGCGCTGCATAGTTCCGGCTATGCTCGTGAGGTAGCTGTTGCGGTGACCTTCGAGGACCAGCCCCTCGACCGGAGTCCGCGTAGTATCGGGAGCCGAGTCCACTGCAGTGTTCCCGCGCAGTCGATCCAACCAGGTCCCCGGCAGGGTGGCGGGCTCTTTATCTTTAGGCGATTTGTCTTCCGCCCATCGATACCGTTTACCAGAAGCATGACGGCTCGGTGGCACGACCATAATGCAGCCGTCCGACAAAATATCGACTCCCGGCCCGAGCAACTTGCCGGTGGTGTCCTTGCGAACCGCAAAGGGCGAGTGCTTAAAGGCCAGGTGCCGCCCGCCGCCGCCGGTGAGCGCGGTGACGGTATCCGGCAATGGCCCAAGCTCCTTTTTCAGGCGCGCGAGCGTCTCTGCGCCGCCGTTTCTCGGATCGATGTCCAACACGAGGATGCCCGATTCGCTGCGATCCCGACGTTCGCGTTCGGGCTTGCCGTGCACCAGCTCTTGATCCGGCCGCGGTCGAGGGTCGCGTCCTTGACGCCGTGTGGGGTCGACGGATGTTTGCCGGGGCGATTGCAGGCCTTGCCCTCGGCGCAGGCGCAGCGACCGTCACGCACCGGGTGCATCCGCACAACGCGAAACCCGCGGGCAGCGTATTGAAGAGCCTGTGCCTTTCGAGATTTAACCCGCGCGGGCGTCTTTCCGAATCCCATTCCACCAAATCCAGTTGCGATCAAAATTAGCGAGTGGCGAATACATATTTGTGCGCGGGGTTGAACCGCCGATCACTCATTTGTCGTTGCCGTCGACCGCGGCGTCGTAGACCAAGCTGATACGCGGCACCGGCCGTTCCAAATGGTCCAACGCTACATTGCGCAGATCTTCTGGCAGCTTCTCCAGTTCAGCCGACAGTTCTCGGTAATTCTGCTGCAGCTGCATGAGCGAGTCGGCATACTCCGTCAGCACGTTGCGCGTGGTCTCCGGTAGCCCGTTTTTTTCGATTTCCGCCTTGACCCGCTGCAAAGCTGCGAGCGCGTCCTCCTTGGAAATTCCGGCATCGAAGTTGACAAGCACGTCGGCCTCAGCGGAAGCGGAAGCGGAATCCACCGCATTCGGATCCTGGCCCAGTTCGAGAACTTCAAAGTTCGTCGTGCCCTTGTGAAGGACACCGTCACGGATTCGAAAGCAAACCGTCGACGCACAAAGTTGGACGAGGTCTTGGTTACGCTTCTTTGGCATTTTACTTACCTCCTGCCGCCGGTCTTGATCTTGCCCACCGCGGACCCGGCGTGACGTTCCGCGGGGTTTGGCCTATTTGGTCGAAGCGAAAGTCCAGTCCGCTGGACTTTCGATGGCGCATTCGCGGAGGAAATCGCGCAGGTTCCAGCCGAGCGGGCGCGCAATATTGTAAAGCTTCTTCACGGCAGAGTAGCGTTCGCCATCGGCACAGCCGCGAAGCAGCCAATAACCAGCGATCTTTTGAACTTTGAGCCGGGTGGGCTCATCGATATCTTGCCGGTTTGTCTCCGTTACCGGGGGTACGAATACGGCCAGCTCTTCTTCGAGTAGAGCGACTTGGGCCTTCATCGCGCTTACCCCGTCCCTGAGAAGGTCAATTTCGCGCTGCAAGCGCGGCTTGGCTGAGGGAGAGCTCTTCGCAGAGGGAACATCGCCGCGTTCGGCTCGGCGCCATCGGTTCAGGAGATCAAGCGCGCCGTCGACGGAATACGCCTTGCGACCAAGATCCCGGCCGCTGCTTTCCGCCCAGCCCCGCGCCGACAGGATGTCGTCCCATTCCTGATGGAGCTTCATCAGGCGCGCGCGCCACTGTTTGCAGCAGTCGCAACGCGCTTCTGCGACGGGGCCGAATTGGCCGCGGGGCAGAAGCTCCTTCAGTTCAACCAGCGCCGCACCGGCATCGCGATACGCCTCAAGCGAAGCAACGCCCTGCTCCATCCCCCGCTGGAGGGACTGTTTGCACCGCTCCACGAGACCGTCGAGCGCCGTCGCGGAATTGCTACCGGCCGCCACCGCTTCCCTCCCGCTCGAAATGATCCGACGTTGAACGCCGCTTCGGCCCCAGCTTACGGTGCGCCCAGGCGTCGAGGTCGGCGACCTCGTACAATGGAAATCTTCCCGCTTTCCGGAAGAGGGGCCCGCCACCGATGACGGCAAGCTTGGCCATCGTGTTCGCACTCAGTGGGATGCCCCAAGTCTGCTGCACATACCTGGCCGCCTCCTTCCGACGCAACAAGCGCTGCGGCGGAAGGTCGGGTTTGCCGACATCGCAAAAGTTAGAAATCACCATCTTATTCCCGTGCGCGAGGGGAATAGGTGGGCGGCGCCCTTAGTTCCAGGCGCCACAATTATTCTTAGATCTCACTTGTCGCGTCGCGATCATGTGCCAGGTGGGCATAGCGGGCGTCGTGCTCGGCTGCGCGTGGCCGAGCAAGCTCCCAATCAATTGGGAGCCCGAGATGCCCGCCCCAACGCCCGCGTACGAGTGGCCGGATGTCGTGGATGTGGATGCCTTCGAGCTTCGGTCGGCGCCGAAGTCGCACCCCGGTATCGCCCGGAATTCGGCTGGCCGGTTTTACTGTCCCGAAGGGTGATCGAGGGGCTCTCGACCGGTAGGTCAGAGCAAAGGCGGCAGAGGCGATGCCAGATCCCGCCTCAAGAACCTGAAGTGGAGTTGCTGATTGACAGAGGGCACGCTGTGCTCGGCGAAGTCATTGGAGCGCGCGGGGGCTGGAATCTTTTTCATGGTCATCCGAGTCAAAATCACGATCCAAGGGCACGGGATCGCCCATCGCGGCCGCAATGCGCCCAGCAATGACATCGCCCGCGCGGCGCAGGGGATCATCGGCTAAGTGGGCGTAACGTGCCGTCGTGCTCGGCTGCGTGTGACCAAGAAGGCGACCGATAATTGGCAAACCAAACCCGGCTCCGGCAGCTACACTGGCGTACGAGTGCCGAAGGTCATGAAGGCGCACCGCCTTTAGGTCCGCGCGCTTGCGTATGGCTGCCCATGGCCGTTTCAGACCGGCCAGTGGTCTTTGAGGGTTAGGGCCTGCAATAACGAACGGACCGCATCGTGGTAGGGCATGGAGAACACGAATCGCTGGCGGGGGCAGCAGCACTGTCTTCCGACCCGTCTTTGAGTCCGGCAGGAAGAGCGCACCTCGATCGAGATCTACGTATTCCCACTTCAGATCCAGTATCTCGCGCAACCGACAACCCGTGAACAGGAGGAGGCGTATCGCGGCGGCCGCGAATGGCGAGGCTGGGGTGAAGCGCTTATGCAACTTTGGAGCGTGCTTTGCGGTCGATTTGGTTTCATCGACGTCCCACGGCAATCCGGTCGTCTCGGCCTGGCGCAGCGCATCGCCCAAGCGTTGCAGTTCGGATGTTGTTAGGAATCGTTCTCGGCGATTTTCGCGGAATTTGCCGATGCGCCTCGTCGGGTTGAAATCCTCGGGAATGTGGCCCCGCTGGGCTGCCCATGTGTAGAGAGAGCCTAAGGCAGCCAGTGCGTAGTTAGCAGCTGCGGGTGTCGAGCTCTTGGACGCGTGCAGCTTGATCACGTCCGCCTTCGTTACGTCCTGAATTTTCTTTTTGCCAAGATTGGGAATGATGTGTCGGCTCAACACGTGTCGATAGGATGCCAGCGTCTTCGCCTTCCGTTTGATGGAGACGTGCTCTGCGAGAAATTCGCGCACCGCCTCCTCCACCGTGATTGCGTTTCGATTCTCGCGTAACATCGCCGCGGGATCATGTCCGTCAGCCACCGCGCCGATGATCTTCATCGCTTTTGCTCGGGCTTCGTCCACCGTGACCGGCCCAAATCGGCCCAGCGTCATGAAGCGCTTGGGCGCCGAACGACCGAGTTTTGGGCGGTATCGAAGAATGAACGTCTTGGTGCCGCTGCACGCCACACGAAGGCCGAACCCGGGTAAAACGCTATCCCACACGATGTACCGGAGGTGCGAGGGAACGGCGGCGTCCGCAGTCCTTTTTGTCAATTTCGATTTTCGATTGTTCGCGCTCAAGCAAACACCCCCGCGGTTTCGTGGTGACCACATGGTGACCACGGGAAAGAAAAACCGAGTCATCCTCGTAAACCCAGGTAAATCAGAACCCGTTGACTTGGAAGAGTTTTGGAACGTGAGGTAAACTGGAGAAAGCCTAGGAAAACACAAACTCTATTATTCGCAATGAGGAGGACCCCCCCTCGGCTCCACCACCCGCCTAAGCCGAAGCAGCCCGTTCAGCTTTCGGGGCGCGATCTCTAATCCGATTCATCAGCTGACTGTCGTCCCCGCCAAGCGGGGACCCACATATCCCAGCCTGGTGGTCATTGGTCCCCACTTCGCGGGGACAACTGTGACCTGATTCGGTGATTGCTCAGCCGGCGGACGCCTGCTCCGCCGCCAGCTCCGGCTGGCCCAGCCAATGATTGAGAAAGGCGACGAGCCAAGCCCGGCCGGCGGGGTCGTAGACCGCGCGATCCGCGAAATGCGCAACCCGCGGCTTGGCATTGGGCAACAACGTGCGTTCGTGGCCGCGCGTGGTCCAGCGGCACATCATGGCGTGGGTCACGTCCGGATGAAATTGCAGCGCGAAGGCGGCGCCACCGTAACGAAAGGCCTGCACCGGGAACGAGTCGCCTTCCGCAAGCAAGTGGGCGCCGAGCGGCAAGTCGAAGCCCTCGCGATGCCACTGATAGACCTGCTCGGGCCAAGGATCGCACACCGTGCGGCCGATCTCGGTCGGACGGATTGGATAGTAGCCGACCTCGGCATGACCATCGGGATGTCGGTAGACACGGCTGCCGAGATGATGCGCCAGCATCTGCGCGCCGAGACAGATGCCGAGAAACGGCTTCGTCTCCTTGAGCGGCACGCTCAGCCAATCGATCTCGCGACGAATGAACTCGTCGGTGTCGTTCGCGCTCATCGGGCCGCCGAAGATAATGGCCCCGGTGTGGGCGGCCATGGTCCCGGGGAGCGGATCGCCGAAGCGCGGGCGGCGCACGTCGAGCGCATAGCCGCGCCGGCGCAAGGCGTGCCCGATGCGCCCAGGGCTCGAGGTTTCCTGGTGCAGCACGATCAGGATCGGGCGGAGCATAGCGCGGTCATTGCGAGCTTTTGCGGTGGAATCTCAATACCCGCTCGAGTCGGTTTTTCAAGATGGATAGCGCGCCCCCGCCATGCAGCCGCGCATTGCCCCGGGCGCGTAGCCTCGGAGAACAGGCCTGTCTTGCGCTCATTCGCGCGCAAGCGCGAATCCGGGGCCGGGATCTTCGCTTTCGAGGGGACGAGTGGATGTGGCACCAAGTCCACGCGACGCCGCGCTCTAACGGCCGCCTCGCTGCTGGCGAGCGATGAGCTCGAGCACAAGGCTGCGCGGGGCAAAGCGGATCATCGTCGTCACCGCTCGGTTGGCGGGGCCTGGAACGACTACGCGGCGGCCTTGCATCAGGCCGCGGTAGCCATCTCTCGCCACCTGCTCGGCGGAACGCGTGAGAAGCCGCGGAAAAGCGTCGTCGCTCATGCCGGCGCGCGCCTGAAACTCGGTCGGCACCGGGCCAGGGCAAAGCACGGTGACCCGCACGCCTTTCGGCTTGAGCTCGCGATGCAGTGCTTCGCTGAACGAGAGCACATAGGCTTTGCTGGCGTAATAGACCGCCATGCCCGGGCCGGGCATGAAGGCGGCGATCGATGCAACATTGAGAATACCGCCCTTGCGGCGCTTCAGGCTGTCGAGGAATGCGAGCGAGAGATCGGTGAGCGCGCGCACGTTAAGGTCGACCATGGCGAGCTGCTCGGCGCGGTCCAGCTGATCGGCGGCGCCGACTAGGCCAAAGCCTGCATTGTTGACGACCACGTCCGGCTCGAGGCCGCGCTCATCCAGCGCCGCGACAATCGTTTGTGCCGCATCGAGGCGCGCGAGATCCGCGCGCAAAACCGCCGGCCGCGCCCGGCCCGTCGCCGCAATGGCGTCGGCCAGCGTGCCGAGCGCCTGCTCGCGCCTCGCGATCAAGACAAGTTCGTGGCCGTGGGCGGCAAACTCGTGTGCCAACGCCGCGCCGATCCCCGACGACGCGCCCGTGATCAACGTAATGGGGCGCTTCTCCTGCGTCACGTCGGCGCCGTCCCCCGCCTGCTGGCCACGCGATGCCCGAGCTCGATTCGCTCCCGCGACGAGATGCCGAGCAGGTCCGCGGCTCGCCAGATCAGGTTGCTCTCGAAATCGTCCACCTGTCCGTCGGCATAGGCGATCTCCCACATCATTTCGACCACACGGCTGCGACCTTCCTCGTCGAGTGAGCGATTGATCAAGCTGGTGAAATGATACAGATCGACCGCCTCGTTCTCGGCCGCCGTCGCCTCGACGACGAGTTCGTCCGTCGTCGCCTCATCGAGTTGGAATTGCTGCTTGATAACGGCGTGTAGCTTGTCGCGCTCGGCGTCGGAGATGTCGCCGTCGATCGCGGCCGCATGCACGAGCAGCGCTGCCGCCGCCAGGCGATAGTCGTTGTGGTTGAACCGCGTCGGATGCTTGTCGCCTTCCGACACCTCGGACAAAAACCTGCGAAAGCTCTCGAACATGGCGCCGCAAACCGCTGCAGCGCGCCACGTTGCATGTTGGCTCCGTGAAGTCCAGGGGGCGGCGCTTTCCGGGTTTATTGCATAGCTTCGCAACCAACCCGGTGACGGTGGGGTGAGGGGGCCCCTCACCCGAAGGAGTTTGTGAATTAAGCCTTGAGCCCTCTTCCCGCTCAGCAAGGCCTCCGCAAGGCGAAGGCAGGTTTCGCTCGACCGCGGCTCGCCGGCAGCGCCTTTGTCTATTGCGCGGCCTTTCCCTTGCGCAGGCTCGCCTCGAGCAGCTCGAGATTGTTCTTCACGTAGGCGTTGCCGGGATCGCGCGCCTGCGCTTCCAGTAGCGTTTCGCGGGCGCGGCGCTGGTCGCCCCGCAGCATATAGGAGTAGCCGCGGTTGTTGAGGATTTCCGCCGTGGGTCCCGCAATCTTCGTCGCCTGTTCATAGGCGCGGTCCGCAAGATCGAAGCGGCGCTGCCGGTCGTAGGAGGCCGCTAAACCGATCCAGGACTCGAGGTCGCGTGGGTGTAACTCGACGGCGCGGCGGAAGTGACGCTCGGCCAGGCTGAAATCGCCGGCGCGGAAGTAGGTTTTGCCGAGGCTTACATCGTCATCTTTGTCAGGCGATGCTTTGGCTGCAGCGGATGAGGGGGTGCGCGCGGCCGGCCGCACGCTGCCGGTTGTCGGCGGGTCCTCTTGCGATGCGAGTCCCTGCGTGGCGGCCGTGTTCGACTGGAACAGGTCGCCCAGCCTGGTCGAGCTCTCGCACCCGTTGAGCCAGAATAGACAGCTCACCGTCGCGGCGAGCACTCGCAGAGCTCTCGCTCGCATTGTCGTTTGTCCCCCGACGGCCAAGCATCCGATTGCGTCCCTCGAGGCGAAGCGCCCGAGGCCACCCCTACAATCGGTCACGCTACGCTATCGCCGGATGGTTAAGAATCTTTCGCCCGCGGCGGCGGACTCGTTGGCCTCAAGCGGCAAACCGCGGTATACCGCACGAGCTCGGTTGATCGCACTGTGGCCTTGCGGCACCATGCGAGAAGGCCTGCAGAGCATGGTGAATAAAGGGTGTCTGCCTTATCTATGAGCTGCAGGGAAAGTGGAGAACAGGTCGATGTCGAAGCCCTGGATCAGTTATGTCGATCCCGCCAAAGTCGATGAGGCCATGCGCACCGAATTCGACCGCTGCGCGCGTGAAGGCACGCCGCGGCCGGAAAGCCAGGCGATCCGCGCCCATGTGCCGGCCGTGTTTTGGTCTTTCGCCAATTCTTGGCGCGATGTGTTCAAGAACGGGATCGCGGATCATGCGATCAAGGAACTGTGCCGCATTTACGTGTCGCGGTCAGTGCTATGCGAGTTCTGCGGGAATCAGCGGTCCATCAAGGCCGCGCAGCAGGGCGTTGTCGAGGACGACTACCGCGATCTTCTCAATTTCGAGAGCTCGAGCCGCTATGACGAGCGGCAGAAGGCGGCGCTCGCCTATGCCGAGGCGATCACCTGGGATCTGCCGGTCGACGATAAGTTCTGGACGCGGCTGCACAAGCATTTCAGCGAGCCCGAGCTCGTCGAGATCGGCTATTTCATCGCTTTGACCATGGGCCAGCAGCGCTGGCTGCGCACGCTTGGCATCGAGCACCACCAGATCCTCGCCAGCACCGACGCATCAATGGCGCCGGGCTTCGAGAGCGCCGAGGCGCTCGCGCGCTCGAAACAGGCGCCCGACTATTGGGCTAAGCGCAGCATGAAGTCCCAGGCGGCGGAGTGACCTCCAGCCTTTTGTGTCGTCGTTGCGGACGAGCCGCGACAACGGCGGCTTCGTCCCCGCCATGGAATTACGCCCAGAACTCTCCGTGCGCTGGCCTCACACCCGCGCAAAGCCGCGCGGGAACGAATGCAGCCGCTCGACGCCGGCGTTCGTGATCAGCAACAGCTCGCCCGTCTGCACGCCCGCCTTGCCGTCGCGCGTGACCACGTTGGGCTGCACCACGACCGTCATGCCGGCCTCGAACGGCTCCTCCGGAATTGGCCCTGCGGGCCGGCTCCTGCTGCCGAGGATGGGCGGAAAATAGCCGCCGCCATAGCCGTGCAGGAGATCGTCGATGATGGTGAAGCCCGCATCTTCGATCACGCCAGCTGCTTCGATCACTTGCGCCGGCAGCGTGCCCGCCTTGAGCACTGCGGTGACCGCGTCGAACGCTGCGTCGGCTGCGGTGTGCAGCGCGCGATAGAGCGGCGGCGGCTCCTCGCCGAGCGCGAAGCTGCGTAGCACCTGCCCGGAATGATCCCAAAACGCCGCGCTGATCTCCGCGAATATGATATCGCCCTTCGCCACCCGCCGGGTCGAGGGAAACTGCGCCGGTACGCCGAGTTGCGGATCGCGCATAGATGTGGCGCCGATAAAGTGGATGACGTTGGTGCCGCCTTCGCGCATGTAAGCGCGCTCGATCAGGTCACCGAGCGCGCGCTCCGTCAGCCCGATCGCAAGTCCGTCGCGCAGTCCCGCCATGCCGCGATCGCTGAGCCAAGCGCCGATCCGCAGCCAATCGATTTCTTCCTGCGATTTCACGCGTCGCAACCGCACATACGCGCGGTTGAGGTCGGCGACTTTACCGAAGCGCGCCGCGAGCGCCGCGTGCTGAGCGAAACCAAGCGATCCAATGACGCCGATGCGATTTTCGCGCGCGCCGCGTTTTTCCAGCGCCGCAATGGCGGCGCCGACCGATGATTCGCCGCCCCAACTGACCTCGGCTTCGCTCGCGAGCCGCTTCGCCAGCGGCGCGTGGTTGATCCACTGCACGAACAGCGCGTCGCGCTCGCCGGGCGTGAATACGCCGATTGCCTCTACCGTCACGGGCCATTGGGTGAGCCACTGCACCGCCGAGCCGGCGCGGTTCGCCCCGTAGAATACGAGATGGTCGCAGTCCGCTTCGGCAAGCGCTGCATCGACCGCGGCGCGGCGGCGCGCCATCTCGGCCGCGCTGAATTGCGGGTATTCCGCCTCGAGAAGCGGCTTGAGCCGCGGCGGCAGCGTTGGCCAGTCGCTCTCGGTCATGCGCTCGCGCGCGCCATAGTATCCGGCTTGGCGGCGAGCCGCTCCTCGACGAGCTTGCCCACCGCTACCATGTCGGCCTTGCCCGTGGCGAGCACGGGAAGCTTGTCGAGAACCCACACCTCGGATGGGATCATCAGCTCGGAGGCGTGCTTTGCCTTGGCGAAGCTCTGAAAATCGCCCCGGGTCGCACCTTTCTGTTGGGTGAGCAGAATGAGCCGCTCGCCCCGGCGCGGATCGGGCACGGCGACGACCGCGGATAAGGCGTTCGGCCACAGTTCCGACGCCAGCGCCTCGAGCGCGGCGAGCGAGATCATTTCGCCGCCGACCTTCGCGAACCGCCGGGCGCGGCCTTTGATGGTGAGGAAGCCCTGTTCATCGATGGCGACGATATCGCCGGTGTCGTGCCAGCCTTCGACCGGCCGCTCGAGCACGCCGGGATTGTCGGCCTGGAGATAGCCGAGCATCACATTGGGTCCGCGCACGTAAAGCCGGCCGCCTTCCTCAACGCCCTCGACTTTCTCCAG
>Ga0137361_10002462_pt1 | contig 11782 bp, 10 predicted proteins | sample Mad1_80_16metaG_FD_104923 | JGI IMG/M metagenome (GOLD analysis project Ga0137361, IMG submission 104923) | Vadose zone soil microbial communities from Angelo Coast Range Reserve, California, USA - Mad1_80_16 metaG | ecosystem: Environmental > Terrestrial > Soil > Vadose zone | place: USA... | reverse complement strand
CTTTACGCTGGCCGAGATCAATGGCAGCCCGGCCATCTTATTCTGGGACGAGGGCAGCCTGGCCGTAGTCATCAGCCTGACCCTGAGCGCCGATGGCATTCAGGAGATCTATGCTCTGCTGAACCCGGAGAAACTGGCCTATCTGCAAAAACAGCTCTCCAGCTCCAGAATTCGAGAGTGAACCAGGAAAAGTTCCACGAGTAAAAAACTTACGGCAGTATGGGGTTGACGGATCGACAGGCGCATAGATGCCAGCCTAAGCGTTTTGCGAAAGGCTTGCCGGGGCCGGGCAATATCCAGGATGGTTGCCTTGAGTAGTACCTACCAAGCACTTCACTCTTTCAAACTAGATTTAGAAAGCATCAAGCATTGTGAAGAAGTTATAATTACCTGGGCCTGCAGTCTTCTCCAGTTGCTTCATGATCAGTGTGGCGTTATCATGCGGCCCTTGAATAAAAAGGGGCTTCCCATCTTTGCCAAATGTTAAATCATAAGGTTCCTCCAGTTCGCCGCGTGGAGCCAGTAAATGTTGCGAGAGCGCAAAGTCCTTATCGGGCTGAAAGCCGTACTTAGCTGCATAGTCAATTGATTCGTAGATCATCTGGTGTGCCAGCTCGAGCGGACATTCCACCGGAACTGTCTGGCGGAAAATTCTGCCGCGTACTTCGTTCTCATAACGACCCGGAGAAAAATTCGCGTTGGCAAAGGTACTTTTGAGTCCTAGTAAGTACTTATCTATCAGGTAGACACCAAAACAGATATCGCCATCAGGTTGTTTGCGGGCCAAAAGGATCTCTATAAGTCCCATATCATCCTTTTGCCAGTTGGAACTGATCAAACATTCGAACAGAGGAAATGTTCGCGCACGGCGAATAATGGCCTGCCCTGATAATGATGCGAACTCTTGTTGATGCGATTTGTGTTGTGAAACCGCTTTTTGCTTACTGCGCTTTTTCATGAGTGCTTTCTGGTATTTTCGTTGATCTCGTGGCATGTCTTTTCCCTTCTCTTGATTTTTACTCGCTCCTGAGTCTGCTTTCAGTTGCCTACCCGTACTGCTCTCCATCCACCTGCTCTTCACTCTTCGGCTCTTCAGGCGAATACGTGGATAGCTGTAGCCAGAAAGGTTGAGGAGTCCAGCTAACTGCGTGTATTCGTGGTCGATGGTCAGTTTGCAGTTCGATGACACTCACAGAGGCATTTTCGATCACTAATCTTCGTGCCAACCTGGCTTCCAGACCTTCGTAGTGAGCGATAAGTAATTTTATCACATCAGAGTGCGTGACAAACGCTGGATAGGCACCGGTTGATTCTTTGTGGAGCCAGCGTTCCACTGCTGCTACTGCGCGTTGTTCTACATCTGAAAATGTCTCAACGCCCTCTGGTCCTGTCAACGGATTGCGCAAAAAGGCCTGCCAGACCGGGTCATGTTTGGTGAGTACATCTCGATTCTGCCCTGTCCACCGGCCTAGCTCGATGTCCATCAGATCAGGCTCAAGTTGAATGGTGAGATTTCGTCCCTCTGCAAGGTAGCGGGCGGTCTCAATCGCACGTTCCAATGGGCTGCTGATAATAGCGGTGAGAGGGACAGTCTTTAATGCCTGTGCCAGGCGCTTTGCCTGTTCGCGTCCTGTATCGGTCAACTCAATCCCCGGCAGTTGCCCTGGAAGGCGGTGCTCGATATTCCATGTCGTTTGCCCATGCCGGATAAGAAAAAGCCAGTGCTTCATACTCATTTGGTACTCCTCAACTCTATAACCCTATTGTACATCCTCTAGAAAATTAGCGGTATGCCTCCGCTTGCAGATTGAACAACTCGGCATAATGCCCGTCCAGTTCCATCAGTTGTTCGTGTGAGCCGCTTTCGATGATGTGCCCATTTTCCAGTACGAAGATGCGGTCGGCCAGCCGTACCGTACTGAAACGATGGCTGATGAAAATGGCCGTCTTGCCTCCGGTCAGGGTACGAAAGTGCGTGAATACTTCGTACTCGGCCCGCGCATCAAGGGAACTGGTTGGTTCATCCAGGACCAGTATGCCTGCATCGCGCATAAAGGCTCGTGCCAGCGCGACTTTCTGCCATTCGCCGCCGCTTAACTGAGTACCCTTGTTGAACCAGCGTCCCAACATAGTTTCGTAGCCATCCGGCAATCGCTCAATTACATCATCGGCCCCGCTCTTACGAGCAGCGCTGGTCACCAGTTCTTGATTCTCGATGTCGCCGACGCGTCCCACGCCTATGTTCTCACGCGCGCTTAGATAGTATGTGACATAATCCTGAAATATAACGCCTACCTGTTCGCGTAGTTCCTTCAAATCGTATTCTTTAATATCGCGGCCTCCAATCAGGATTTCTCCCTCGTCCGGGTCATACAGGCGTGTCAGTAACTTCACGATGGTCGTTTTTCCCGCGCCGTTGCGCCCAACCAGTGCGATGGCTTCACCGGCATGTACTGTGAAGCTGACATCCTTCAAAGCGGCGTGTGTTTCAGGGTTTTTACCAGGATAAGTAAAGCTTACATTGCGGAATTCTATATCCAGGCCTCTATTGCCTGGCGACGTCTCAACCGGCTGCGGTTCTGACGGAGATACAATTTGCGGCTCGTATGCGAGAAACTCAAAGAGGGTGGTTATGTACAGGTTACTCTCGTAAGTGGAGGATATGCCTCCGAGTAAGCCCTGGAAACTCTGCCCGGCCTGCACCGCCGCCTGGGTAAATCTCGATAAACTGCCTAAGGAGATACGCCCCAGGCTCAACACTACCTGCAGGGCGACGTAGAGATAGATAGCGCTGTTCGCCACGCTGGTCAGGGCAGTCCAGAGAAAATTGACCAGGTAGCGACGAACCAGGATCTCTTTGTCCTCTTCATATAATTTGTCTGCCAGCCGTTTGAATTGACGGATGAAAAAACCGCCCAATGTGAAGAGCTTTACTTCCTTATTGTAGGTATCGGTCGTCATCAAGCGATTGAAATAATCCATGACGCGGCGTTCCGGTGACTGCCAGCGCTTCCGCTGAAATCCCCTCCAGCCATAATGAATGCTGGAGACGAAAGCCGGAATGGGCACCAGCAGTGCCACAATCGCCAGCCACCAGGAAAGCTGCAGCAAGAGGAAGATCATCGAGAACATAGTCACCGCGGTACGAAACAGGTCAAAGGTCTGTGAGATCATCGATACGGGCTGGTAGCTCGATTGATCCGCCGCTTGCCGCATCTTATCATAGAATTCTGGACTCTCAAAAAAGGCCAGATCCAGGGTATTGGCTTTTTCCAGAATGAGAAGCTGCACACGATTGGAGACTTTCTCCTGTAAGAGCTGCTGTACAATGTTGCTCAATGTACTCAGCAGGTTGCTAAAGAGCAAAACCGCCAGTTGCAGACCTATGGGAAACCAGATCGGATTCGGGCTGTGCAATCGAATACCGGCTACTACACTGTCAATTACCAGGCCCGTAATCCAGACACTCAGAGCCGGAGAGAATCCTTGCAGCAGGCTCAAGATTCCTAACAAGGTGGTGAAGAGAGCGCTGGTGGACCACACCAGGCTCATCACTCGTGGCAGACTGGCAAATGCTCCTGTGAGCTGTTTGAAACTGAACTTCTCAGCGTTTGCACGCTCCGCTCTTGCGCTGGCACCGGGGTGAATTGGTATGTGTTGACGCATAGGTTCTCCTGCCCTCCTTCCTGTTCTCTCTAAACTCAATAATTATATTGCTCTATTGCGCGCATCGCATCACCTATTTGACCAGGTTTTCAGCAGGTAAAACGGACAGGAATCACTCAAAAGCAGGAAGATGAGATACAATGTAAAGTGTAAAAACAATTCTTGTGAGGAAAGAGTAAATGAAGATACCTCCTTTTGGGAGCATCTATAGCGAAGTGGAAGAACGTATCCTTGGTCCATGGCAAAGAAAACGCCAACGTCTCCTTACCCCTATCGCAATCGTCCTCTCACGTCTTGGGATAAGTGCAGATATGCTCTCCTTTGCATCCGTGTTCTTTGGTCTGGGCTTTTTCCTGCTAGCCCCTTTCCAATTTGCTATGGCCTTCTGGCTGCTGGTTGCTTCTGTTATTTGTGATGGCCTGGATGGTGTCGAAGCCAGATTGAAAGGCACAACGACCGCGCGTGGCTCCTTCACCGATATGTTCTGTGATCAGCTGGTGGTCGCTTTCAGTGTGGCGGGGATGGTGTGGAAAGGTCTGATTCATCCTGTGCTAGCAATCATCTTTGTCTATGTCTATACGGCCCTCGTCACCTTCCTTGTGTTGCATCGTCTATTGCAAGTCTCTTCCTGGGGCATTGTTCGCCCCAGCCGCATGTTGCTCTATGCCGCCATTGCACTCTATTTTTTCTTTCAAATCAACGTGCTGAACTACTTGTTGTTCGTCTACCTCCTGGCATTGCCTCTTCTGAGCATCAGCTTCTGGAGATTGAGGAGAGCCTTGTAGATGACGACATCTACTGGTGACGATTATCTACAGGTTATATTTTTACCGAAGAGGTAATTTCGTCGATGAGGGAGACGAGTGCCTGCATCTTGAAAGGCTTTCGAAGAATCGGCAAATTTGGGTAGCGTTTCCTGATTGGCGAGAGGGTTCTTTCTTCCGAGGCAGAAATCAAGATTGCGGGGATCAATTTCGGTTGTCTGACTTGCAGCGCTTCAACTATATCAGTGCCTGATTGTCCATTAATAAAAAGATCGACAATAACCAGATCACAAGGCGAGGTGGACTCAGCTTTTTGCAAGGCGCAAAGGAAAGACGACGCGTTATTATACGTTTCGACGATATAACCTTTGAGCGCAAGCACCGTTTTTAGCATCGATAGCAAAGCCTGGTTATCCTCGACAATACTAATACGCATAGTTCCGTATCCCCTCTCACTCCATAGATCATTAATGCACCTTGCCGGTTATTTTCCCGGCAAAGATTGCCGCTACAGGCAAGCTGCTTCGATACTGACTACTATATCGATTATGAGGCTTCCCCCCGGCTGTAGCGGCATTCTTCACCACAAGTAATGTAACTCAGCAATGGGAACCAGGGAAGTATAAAGATGATTCAAAGATGATTCAAAAGTGATCAAAATTGTTTTTGCAGCTCAAAAATACCTGGACAGATGAGATATAATGGGACCGATTATGGAGGTGATGAAGGAAAACGTAAATGCCCACTAAAACGTTGAGGAGAGCAAATATCTATGACTACTGCAGATCATGCACATCCTCCGACCAATCTTGATCTCTTTCGTGAGAAAGTTTCTGCTGCCCGTCGCAGGGCAGGACGACTGCAAAAGGAATTGGCTGACGCGCTGGGGATCGATGCACAGGTGCTCAGTCGTAAACTGCATGGCATAAAGCACACCTTCCCAACCCATGTGGAAGTGAAGCAGATCATCAAGACGCTGGCGACCTGGGATGCCATCACTACGCAAGTTGAGGCTATCGAACTCCTGACATTGATGGGTTTGAGGGCGAAGAGCTTCTCGGACGAGGAATGGAACATGGTTCCTTTGAAGCGGCTTGAGCCAGTCCCTCAAAGCAGTATGCGCAGAATCGCTGCTCTTTCTCCAATACAATTCGCCAGCGCTCCATTACCCGTGCCATCAACCTCACTCATCGGGCGTGAGTATCACGTACATATGTTGCTAAATCGACTGCGACAGCCATCCGTACGTCTCCTGACGCTATTTGGGACGGGCGGCGTAGGTAAAACACGCCTGGCGCTGGAAGTGGCACGCGCAGCACGGCAAGATTTTGCGGATGGAGTGTTTTTTGTATCCCTGGCAACGATTAGTGATGCCGCTCTTGTCCCTTCAACAATCGTACAGGCGCTGCATCTAGCGGAGCCAATTGCCGGAGGTGATCCCGGCAGGCAGGGCCTGGTATCGCACGAAGATGTACTCAAGAGTTTTCTGCGCGAAAAAGAACTTTTGCTGGTGCTGGATAATGTGGAGCAAATCCCAGGGACCGCGCATTTCATTGGTGACCTTTTGAGCACCGTCTCAGCGCTTAAGGTTATGATGACAAGCCGCGCTGTCCTGCACCTGTATGGGGAGCATGAGTTCGATGTTCCACCGCTCGAAGTCTGCACGCTGGAACTCGCATCGGATCTCGCCTACGTCTCTCAGTTTCCGGCCATCCGCCTCTTTGTCGAACGCGCTCGGGCCGTCAATGCTGCGTTTCAGATCACCGAAAACAATGCAGCTATCATCGCCGATATTTGCGCTCACCTGGACGGACTACCGCTGGCAATTGAACTGGCTGCCGTGCGTACCAAGGTGCTTCCATTGTCCGCAATTCAGCAGCGGCTTGCCGACGGTACAGGGCAACGCCTGACATTCCTGCGCTCTACGACATACAATGTTTTGCAGCGCCACCAGACCTTGCACGATACGCTGGAGTGGAGCTATGGACTACTCGATGCGCGACAACAACGCCTATTTCGTCGCCTCGGCGTTTTTCTCGGCGGCTGGTCATTGCACGCGGCTCTGGCTATTGTGATGGCAGAGGACGAAACAACCACCCTGGATGATGTGCTTCAGCAGATTGAAGCGTTGATCGATCACAGCATGGTGAAACGGATGCCGCTAGAAGAGGCTTCCTCCCCTTTCGTCTTGCCTGATGTGAAGAGCAGCCGTGAACGAGCGGCGTTGGCGAGTCGCATAGATGCCAGTGGTTACCCACATGGGCAAAACGGTGAGGAGAATCCAGAGCCACGCTTTCATTTCTTAGAGACGATCCGCGAGTATGCCCTGGGACAACTGGCAGCTTGTGGGGAACTTGAAGACATACAACGAAGGCACGCAACCTATTACCTGGCATTTACGGAACGCATCGGTCCAGACCTATCTGGCAGAGGACAGTCTGTTGCAGCGTCGATACTGGCCCGTGAACAAGACAACCTGCGCGCAGCCTTAGCGTGGGCCATTGAGCACGATGAAGTCGAGATAGCACAGCGCTTGTGCGCCGCGCTAGGGATGTTTTGGGAAGCGCGTACACAATTCCAGGAAGCCCATCGCTGGCTCGATGCCGCACTTAAGATGACGCAGGAGACGCCACCTGCCATGCGTGCCGGATTTCTGATGGCGGCATCACGCATCGCCTTGTGGGAGATAGCTTGTGAGCGTTCACGAGAACTGGCCCAGGAAGCATTGGCGCTCTACGAAGTCGTGGATGACGTTATTGGGAAAACCGGGGCAATTTTCCAGATTGGTGATACCTGGCATATGCAAGGGGAATATACGCTGGCAGCCAGGTATCTTGAAGAGAGCTTGCAGCTTCAACGACAGCAAGAAAACTGGCGTGGTTATGCCTTCACATTGAGCAGGTTAGGAGCGATGGCAATCCTCCAGGGCGACTTCCCACATGCGTGGACACGGCTGCGCGAGGCAGTGATCCTTCTGCGAGAGTACAGCGAACCAGGACTGCTCAACGTCACGCTTGTCTACCTGGGAGTGCTGGCACTTGCCCAGGGCGATCTGGTTCAGAGTCTTGACTACCTACGCGAGGGGCTGCTCCTCGCACAGCAAACGAGCAATCGCTACATGCTTGCCATCGATTTGATTGCTTTCGGCTGCTTATTAGGAGTAATCCAGGGGCCATCCTATGCAGCACGAGTGTGCAGCGGCGCGGAATCGCTGCTTGAGAGCTTAAATACCGCATTGCCAGCAGCATATCGTCCACTCTATACAGCCTATCTTGGTGGCAGTAAGTCACTTGTAAATAAAATAACATGGACAACATGGTGGGCAGAAGGTAAGGGTCTTTCTCAAGAAGAGCTTAGTGTACTTGCACTCGATGCGGAGATTGCACCATCGCAAAGCCCTCTGCCGGGTCCTCACCTGCTCTGAGTTCTTCCCTGTTTTATGGCTAAATCCGGCAGTAATTGCCCAGCAAATGATGCTTCTGTAACTATGCACGCTTGACACCTTTCAGGCCATTAGCTATACTCAATCCATACACCAGTGGAACACGTTTCCACTCCATAGAACACATAGGCCAGCATTATGGCATAGAGGAAGCAGCATGCGACACGGTGAACCCCTGGACGGAGAGAAAACAGTTCAGATCGTCCATCGTATTGCCAGCGTTCTGCGGGCTTTTGGGAGCCAGGGATTGCTCGGCATCACAGACCTTGCCAGCGCTACAGGATTACCGAAGTCCACCACCCATCGACTTGTAACCGCCTTAGTGAACGAGGGGTTGCTTGTACAGGACGAGGATAGTCACAAGTACGCCTTGAGCCTGCGAGTTACGGCTCTCGGCGCAAGCATCCTCAGTTCTCATACAGTGCGCAGGTCCGCACGTCCCATTCTAATGGAACTGCGAGATCAGACACATGAATCCGTGCACCTGGCTGTCCTGGAAGGCATGGAAGCGGTGATTATTGACACCGAAGATTCCTACTTTGTTGTACGAGCCGTTAATGTACCCGGGCAACACCTGCCTGCTCATGCGGTATCCACGGGCAAAGTAATGCTTGCCTATCAGTGGGAGGTACGCCTGCGCGAGATTCTCGCTCATACTACCCTCACAAGATATACTGATCGCACAATTACTGATGCGCGTCTGTTGCTCGAAGAACTGCGTCGTGTAAGATCACTTGGTTACGCCATCTCTTGTGGTGAATTGGAGGAGGGTATTGATGCCGTGGCAGCCCCCATTTTTGATCATCTCGGGACCGTCGTTGCCGCAGTCTCGATTGGCGGCCCCAGCGAACGCTGTCGTCCCAAGCAGAGCGAACTGATTACGGCGGTGACTCGAGCCGGGCAGCAGATATCGCAGGCTCTGCACTACGTCAGTTGGCACTAGACGGGAAGGTCAAAAAGGCAAAGCAGAGTAAAGTCAAAGAGGTATCAACTTAGGTGTGCGGGTAGCCGATCTACTTAGCGTTACAGGAGCCAGGGTCATTGACGCAGCATCACCAATCCCGGATGAATACATTTAAGGATGGGCAAGCACCCCTGGTTGCTTTAAAAGGCGCTGGGGACCTTGCCACAGGAGTTATTCACCGGCTTGTTCGCGCCGGTTTTCCTGTTATGGCTACGGAACTACCTCAGCCAACGGTCCTGCGTCGTACGGTAGCATTTGCCGAGGTCGTGGCTGTTGGTGAGATGACGGTCGAAGGCGTCACTGCTCAACGAGCTGACTCGATAGAAGATATCCAGGCAGCATTAAAAAATGGCCTAGTACCGGTTGTGGTTGATCCTGATGGTATATTATTTAAGCAGATGCATCCAAAAGTCCTGGTTGAAGCAACGCTCTCGAAGTACAACAGCGGCATTACGTTGGATGATGCACCGATTGTCATCGCCCTGGGCCCCGGCTACGAAGCAGGCAAAGAAGTTCATGCCGTCATCGAGACAAATCGCGGCCATAACCTGGGTCGCGTCTATCTTGGGGGTTATGCCGAACCAAACACGGGCGTTCCCGGCACCATTGGCGGCTATAGTGCTGAACGTTTACTGCGTGCCCCATGCGCTGGCATGATCTACGGTTTACGTGAGATTGGAGACACGGTACAGGCTGGCGAGAGCGTAGCCTTTGTAAAAGCAAATGGTGCAAGTAACGACGAGGTGCCTGTTACCGCCGCCATTTCCGGCATTCTACGAGGACTTGTGCGCGATGGTTTACCGGTAAATCCTGGCATGAAAGTGGGGGATATCGATCCGCGCGCAGTTCGTGAACATTGCTTTACTATATCGGATAAGTCACGCGCTGTTGCAGGAGGTGTGCTGGAAGCAGTAATGCATTTGCTGAGGAGTTGAGCCTGCAACGCTGTCGAGGTAATTTGTCTATGCTTAAAATCACAGCTTATCATAGTCCCACCACCCTGGACGATGCCGCAACATTACTTTCTGAAGAAGGACGCACCGTAATTGCTGGCGGAACAGACCTGCTGGTGAATCCACGCTACATGGTTGGTGTAGGCGAAGTGGTGGATATTCGCAAGTTGGGGCTAGACTATATTTCCGAAGAAAATGGCTGGTTACACATTGGCGCGGGAGTCACAATGCGTAGTGTTGCCAAACATGCAACTGTGCAGGCACTCGCAGATGGCATTCTTGCTCGGGGTGCAGCCGTATGTGGTTCTCCGAATATCCGCAACATGGCAACACTGGCGGGAAACGTCGCTTCAGCCCTACCATCTGCCGATACTCCACCTGCTCTATTAGCACTCGACGCGCAGGTAGTACTGGTAGGGAAGCAGGGCGAACGCGTCGTGCCTCTGGACAAGTTTTTCGTTGGCCCGGCCAGGAGCGTGCGCGAGCGCGAGTTAATTCGCGAACTGCGCATCCCATTACACTTACACGACATGCGTGGTGGTTTTTACAAGATTGGCCGCACCGCGGAAGATATTTCAATGGTAAATGCAGCCACAACACTCGTGATTCGGGATGGAGTGATCACTACCGCTCGCCTGGTAATGGGAGCAGTAGCACCTACACCATTGCGTATTCTACCAGCAGAAGAGGCGCTTTTCGGTCAGCCGCCAGGCGAGGAGACGTTCCAGCGAATTGCCGCGATTGTGCGTGAGGAAGTGCGACCGATCAGCGATCAACGCGCTTCTGCCAATTATCGACGACGTATGAGCGGCGTTGCAGCAGTACGAGCACTGCGACAGGCTGCCGGGTTAGCGCCTCATGGGGAGGAATGGCATCATGCCTGAAATAGAAATTACGTTGCAAGTAAATGGACGCCATGTGAAGTGGCGCGTACAGCCAGGCGAAACATTATTGGAGGCGCTGCATACCCATCATTATAAAGGAACGAAACTCATCTGTGGCACAGGCGACTGCTGCGGCTGCGGCGTTATGCTCGACGGCCGCTCCATCAACTCCTGCTGCATGTTAGCGGCCCAGGCTGACGGCGCGGACCTGCTCACTATCGAGGGCCTGGCACAAGAAGGAAAACTGCATCCCATCCAGGAAGCATTTGCCCAGGAGGGAGCGGCGCAATGCGGATATTGCACGCCTGGTTTCATCATGCGAACCTACGCCTTTTTGCAGGATCACCCCCATCCTACCGAGGAGGAGGTACGAGCGGCGCTGGCCGGGAACATCTGCAGGTGTACGGGCTATGTCAAGCCTATTGCAGCAGTGTTGCGGGCGGCGGAGAGTATGAAGTCTTAAGCATACCTCGTTGATCATTCCTGAAGGTTAGTCCGAGCTCATCCTATACGCTGGTAAGAGATTCAGAATTTTTCTAACCTTTCTTTTCGTACTAAACGATACAAGTCACTTGTTTCTGAACGGCAAGCATGGTATGATTTGCCAACGAAGTAGAAAGGGTAAAGTCTACTGATGACTAACGACTACTACGAACCCGGCGCTGGCAACATCGCCGACGCGCAACACCAACAGGCACGCCAGGAGGCTCGCACCCGCGTGGTTGGACAAAGGGAGCGGCGTGTAGATGCACGGCCACTCGTTACAGGCGCTCCTGTCTATGCTGCCGAATTTGAGCAGCCTGATATGCTGCATGCGCGTATCCTGCACTCACCACATGCTCATGCCAATATTCGCCATATCGACAAAAGCAAAGCGCTCGTGCTTCCGGGCGTCTATGCCGTCCTGACCTACGAAGACCTCCCACGCGTGGCACATAGCACTGCCGGTCAACCTTACCCAGAGATGTCACCCTATGACACGTATCTGCTCGACAATCGCGTGCGCTACGTTGGGGATTGGGTCGCCTTCGTTGCTGCCGAAACTCCTGCTATTGCAGAAGAAGCCCTCGGCTTGATCGAAGTCGATTACGAGGTGCTGCCAGCCGTAT
>Ga0137361_10002460_pt1 | contig 11792 bp, 7 predicted proteins | sample Mad1_80_16metaG_FD_104923 | JGI IMG/M metagenome (GOLD analysis project Ga0137361, IMG submission 104923) | Vadose zone soil microbial communities from Angelo Coast Range Reserve, California, USA - Mad1_80_16 metaG | ecosystem: Environmental > Terrestrial > Soil > Vadose zone | place: USA... | reverse complement strand
TGAGCTAGGGCCGCTCCTTCAGCTCCCGGACCCAGACGTTGCGGAACCGGACCGGGTGGGAATGATCCTGAAGGCCGATGGGTAGCTTGTCCGCATGGGCCGCGTACGGCGGCCGGGCCTTGTGGGCGGTGGGCCCGGTCAACACGGTGGCGTGCTGGACCACCAGGCCGTTGTGGAAGACGGTGGCTCGAGCCGGGCGCGCGAGCTTGCCGTCCTTGTCGAAGCGCGGCGCCTCCCACACGATGTCGTAGCTCTGCCACTGCCCCGGCGGCCGCGAGGCGTTGACGAGGGGCGGGCTCTGGCCGTAGAGAGCACCCGCCTGCCCGTCGGCGTAGGTCACGCTGTTGTACGAGTCGAGGACCTGCACCTCGTAGCGGCCCATCAGGAAGACGCCGCTGTTGCCGCGGTCCTGGTCCTCGCCCACCGCCGGCGAGGGCGACATGAACTCGATGTGGAGCTGGCAGTCGCCGAAGCCCTGCTTGGTCTCGATCCCCCCCGTGCCCTTGGCGACCTCGAAGTAGCCCTTCTCGACCTTCCAGGCCGCGGGCCCGCCGTCCTTCTGGGACTTCCAGGCCGCGAGGTCCTTGCCGTCGAAGAGCACGACGGCGTCCGAGGGGGGCTTGCCGGGTTGATCCGAAGTGCCGGCCGAGCCGGGATCCACCACCGGTGGCAGGGGCCGGGTGCGGTCGTGGATCGGCCATTCCTTCGCTGCCTGGGCGCGAGCGCAGGGCGCCGCCGCCAGGACGAACGCCGCGGCGGCGGCCAGGGCGAATCGTGGGTTTGCGCGCATAAGGTCTCATGCCTCCTTGGAGTGGCTGCTTATATCACCGATTCAATCACCCGAACCCGAGGACTTCGCTAATATGAAGATGCCGAGGAGGGCTCGCTAAGTCGGGCCGCCCCCGCGGCCCTGCCGTATCTGGCTCATTGCTCTGGCCTTCGGCTTCATTGGATCGGCCTCATTCGTTTCCTTGGATTTTGCTCTTGACAATGGATTACGGAAGTCGTATTAAGTGGTTCAATACTCTGCATCGACGTGGCTTGCGGTTCCGCGCCGGGAGCCGCAAGCTTCTGCTCACCCCAAGGGGGTGCGGGCGATGATCTCCGGGGTCGCCCGCACCCCCGTCTTGTTCCCGGCCTTCCCCAGGCCCGGAAGACATGGACGCTCAGGGACTTGGTTTTATAATCCATTCTCGATTCGCGGAGGCTCGACCATGACGCGCGCCCTCACCCTCCTGATCCTGATTTGTCTCGTCCTCGTCGCCGCCCCTCCGACCGTCCACGCCCAGGTCGCGACCGTCCGAGGCAAGGTAGTGGACGAAGCGGGGAGCCCCGTCCCCGAAGTGAAGATCGAGATGGAGTTCAAGGGCGAGAGCCGGCAGAAGATCGTGAAGACCGTGGTCACGGACAAGAAGGGCGGCTTCGTCCGCGCCGGGCTGCCCGGGGGCCCCTACGCGTTCACTTTTACCAAGGACGGGTACAAGACCTACGTGATGGAGGTGGGGATCTCCCTCGGCGGGTTCAGCGAGATCCCCGACGTGGTGTTGCACCCGGGGGCGACCACGGCCGCGCCCCCCGCAGGCACCGCCACGGAAGCGGTGCTGCCGCCCGAGCCGGAGTCCGCCAAGGTCTCCGAGGCCTACACGGCGGGCGTCGAGGCCGTGAAAGCCGGCCGCCTCGACGAGGCCGAGGCCCTGTTCAAGGAGGTGGTCGCGAAGTTCCCCGACCTCGGGGGCGCCCACTACAATCTCGGCTACGTCTACCGGGTCCGGAAGGATTGGAAGTCCGCGGAGGCCGAGTACCTGCGGGTCACGGAGCTGCAACCCACCCGGAGCGACGCGTTCATCGCCCTCGCGGCGGCACGAGAGCTGGACGGCCGCTCCCCGGAGGCGGTGGCCGGTCTGATCCAGGCCGCCCCTTCGTTCCCGGAGGACGCGAAGTTTCTGTACGCGCTCGCCATCACCTGCCTCAACGCCGGCAAGCCGGCGGAGGCCACGGAGGCGTTCCGGAAGCTGGAGGCGGTGGACCCCGCGAACGCCGAACCGTACTTCCATCTCGGCACGATCGCGGTGGGCGAGAACCGCGTACCGGACGCCGTCACCCAGCTCGAGAGGTACGTATCGATGACGGGTCAGGACCCCCGGAACCTGGAGACGGCCAAGCGGCTGCTGGCCGTCCTCAAGAAGAAGTGAGCCTCAGTCGAGTCGGAACGGCTCGACCACCTCTTGGCTCCGGCCGGAAAGCGTGTCCTCGACGCTGAGGACCAGCTCGTAGTCTCCCGGACCCGCCCGTTCGAGGGGAATCTGCAGCATGCGAGCCACCGCCCCGAGCGACGTGGGCTCGATCCAGGTCGGCTGGCTGCGGCTGATGACGGTGCCGTCGATCCGCCGCAGCAGATGGCCGGATCGCACCCGCGGCATGCCCCGGTCCTTCTCCCTGGCCATGCCGAACACGTCGAACCGGCAATAGAGGGTGCCTCCGGCAGCGAAGGTACGCCGGGCCAGCAGCACCGGCGACGGAGCGGCCTGGCCCGCGGGCTGCTGGACGGTGTCCGTCAGGATCGGGGTTGATACCCGCAGCTCGCCGAGGGGCGGCACGTCGAACTCGAAGGCCAGGCTCCCGATCCGCTGGCTGGCCGGATCGCGCACCACGAGCCGGGCCTGGTACCCGCCCGGGGAGAGGTCGAACTCGCGGACCATCGAGTACCAGGAAGGCCCGCGGGGGGGCGCCCCGGGGCGACGCTGCAGGCTGACCTGCTGGTCGCTCCGCTGGAACTCGCCGCTGTCCCGGTGGGCCACCACCAGCAGCGTGTCGAGGACGGCCAAGCTCTTCCCCTGTACCTCCTGGAAGGCCAACTGGGCGACGTCCGCGTCGGCGGCCGCCATGACGCGGGCCTTTCCGAGGCTCGTCTCCTCCAGCACGTAGGCCGTCATGCGCAGCGGGATCCCGTCCAGGAAGCCGGGAGCGTCCAGGGCCCTCTGCAGGTCCGAGTCGCCCGTCCCCCGCTTGGCAGGCGGGGCCTTTGCACCCTCCGCCGGAGCGTAATAGCCCCGCCGGGCGCGGACCGTGAGGCCCTTCGCCTGGACCCGGACCGCGATCTTTCGGAAGCGCCCGTCGTGAGGGATGTCGCCCGGGTTGAAGCCGATCAAGTAGTAGCTGCTGGACTCGCGCCCGATGCGCACCACCCCCGCGGCGAAGTCGTTCGTGTTTCGGACCGAGAAGCCCCCGGTATCCAGGGCGAGGGCGGCCGACCCTTCTCCTTCCTGGCTCACGTCGGCTACGGCCGCCATCAGGTCCCGCTCTTCTAGCGGTGTCCCGAACTGCGCGCTGTAGCCGGCGAGTCCCGCCTCCAGGCCGCGGGTGTCCACGAAGTTCAGGCTCGCGTTCGCCCGGCGCGCGGCCTCCGTGACCTGCTTGAACCCTTCCTGCGACACGTCGTACACGAAGCCTTCCGAGACCAGGATCACGGCCTTCCGGTCACGGCTCTGGGCCAGCGGCAGGAGGGCGCGCTCCAGGGCAGCCAGCGTGACCCTCATGCGGGATTTGAGCTTCAGGTAGGCCTCGGAAGCCCGGCTCTCCACGTACAGGTCGATCGCGCCGGGGACGCCGCTCCCCTGCTGGCGTTGGCGAGTGTCCTGCATTCCCTGCCGCGTCGTCGATCCGTAGCGTTGCCACCGGTTCATCACCCGGTTCGCCACCATGGTGTCCTGGTAGACGGAGATGCGGACTGCCTCATAGTCGGTCAGGCGATCGGTGGCGCTCTCGGGGAAGCGCCGGCCGTCCAGGTTCTTAAGTATGGCCAGAAGGTCGGAGCGGCCCTCCGGCATGCGGGTCGTCCACCAGGCGCCTCCCCCGGTCGAGATGAGGCTGACCCGGTCCCCATCCCTGACCCCCTTGTCCAGGAAGGCGGCGACGGCCGCCTTGGCCCGCTGGGCGTTCAATGGCGAAAGGTGCAGGTTGTCGAAGACGAGGACGAACAGGCGGCCTCGGTCGGCGGGGCCCGAGGCGTTCGTCACGAGGCGCGGGCGAGACCTGGAACGGGCGCCGGAAGGGCCACGCTCCAGCCCCAGCCGCTGGATGACGTCGAAGCTCACGATGGTCTGGGCCTGGCCCTCGTCCGTGACCGAGAAGTCCTCCTTGCGGAGGCCGGCCACGGGATTGCCCTGCTTGTCCACGACCACGACGTCGACCGTGACCTGCTCGACCTCGCGGGCGAAGACCGGCGGCTTCCTCTCCTGGGTCCCGGACGCGGGCTCCTGGGCGAGGACGGGATTGGCCAGAAAGGCCAGGAGCGCGATCCCGAGGCGCTGCGCGCCCCGGATCATCGCTTGCTCCCCAGGTTCTCCCAGATCTCGACCATGGCCGGGCTCTCCGAGCGGAAGTTGCCCACCAAGATGTCGGGGTGCCCATCGCCGTTGTAGTCGCCCACGTCGAGGCTCACATGATGCCCCGCCAGCTCCAAGGTGTGGCGTACGAAGGTCCCGGGGGACGTCTGCTCGAGCCAGACCAGCGAGGGCTGGTTGGCGAAGGCCGACGGCGGGCTACCCTCCGAGCTGAACTGCACGAAGGCGCAGGCCACGATGTCGAGGTCGCCGTCCCCGTCGAGGTCGACCGCGCGCGCCCGGTGCACGCCGGGCAGGGTCGCGAGCTGATGAGGGACGAAGGGGAAGCGGCCGCGGTTCTCCAGCCAGCGGATCCCGTGGTAGGGCTTGAGCAGGAAGTCGTCGAGCATGTCGCCGTTCGTCACCAGGACATCCAGGTCGCCGTCCCCATCGAGATCCACCAGCGAGATCCCCGACGAGCCCCAGGCCGGGTGCGGAGCCTGGTCGATGGTCTCGGTCCGGAAGCCACCCTTGCCGTCGTTCAGGAACGCGACCACTGTCTCGTAGTGCTGGGCAAAGAGGGCCACGAAGTCGGGCCGGCCGTCCCCGTTCAGGTCGGCCACCGGGACGTGGATTGCCCCCTGCCTCGTGTCCAGCTCGCGCTTGACGAAGACCGGATGGTCCCAGTCCGTGGTCCGGTTCTCGAGGAGGTAGATTCCCCCGACCTCGCGCCACCCGAAGGCGGCCACCAAGAGGTCCAGCCGCCCGTCGCCGTCGAAATCGGCCGCCTCCACGTCGGCCACGCGCGGAAGTCCCGACGCGAGGGTGAACGGCTTGTAGGAGCCGTCCGCCAATCGCCGCAGCCAGACCACGCTCCCCTTGAGGTGGTCGCCGGGGGGCACGTCGCCCAGGTCGGCCACGAGCAGGTCGATCCGCCCGTCCTTGTCGAGGTCGATGGCCTGGGTATGGCAGGGATTCGGAACACCGGTCGACAGACGGCGCAGACCCGCCTCCGGCCGCGCGGGATCCCCTTCGAGCACCAGCCCGGCCACCATGTCCGCGGCGACGATGCGCAGGGGGCCCTTGGGCTCGAGGGACCAGAACGCCACGTTGGCGACCGTCGGCGCGGCCGGGCCCTGAACCAGACGGAACGCATGACGCGCGAACCGGACCGGGCCAGGCACGGGCGCCGGCCATGGCTCGGGCGTGGGCAGCACGCGGGGGGCGTGGGTCTCGTAGTAGTGGACGACCCGGTCCACGTCGAAATCCACGGTGGGCGGCGGCGCGCCTTTGGGCACGCCGATACCGCCGATGGCGAGGCCCGCCATCTCGTAGGCGATCGACCCCCAGGACTTCCGGGGTAGCACGTCGGGGGGCGGGAACAGGTGGCACTGCGAGCACACGTGACGGGCGAGTGCTTCTTCGGCGGGCATGGTCCCCGGCGCGCCGGGGACCGGGCGCGGCGCTTCCTGGGAACGGCCCGACCGGAGGCCCGCCGCGAACAGGGTGACGACGCCGATGGCGGTGGCGACGCGCGCGCGTCGGCGGGTCATTCCTCGACGGTAAAGGGCGCCGAGGACGAGGCGACGCTCTTGCCGTCTCGCAACGTCACCTTGAGCTCGTAGGAGCCGGGCGCGAAGCCCGACAGGGGCAGGGCCCCCGCGGTCTGGATTCGCCCCTGCGCGTCCGGAGCGGGAAGCGGGGTGGCGACCTGGCCCACCGCCTCGGCGCCTCGCCACACCTCGACCGTGGCCTGGCCGGGAGGGGGGCCGTCCTTGGACGGGAGGGCCGAGAAGTAGAAGCCGAGGGCCTTGGCCGTCGACTTCTTGTAGGGCTCACCCATGTTCGGGTAGAGGAGGGTGTTGCCGTAGTAGAGGGGCCCGTCCTTCTGTTCCGAGGCCCCCACCTGCTCGACTCGTCGGACCAGCATCAGGCTGCTCAGGCGCACGTGATGCTCGTCCGCCGCCGTCACCTCGAAGGGGCGCGTTCGCACGCTGGCCTTGTCCGCCACCGCGTCGTAGGCCACCACCTCCAGGGTGTACTTCCCGGGCGCAAGCTCGGCCTCGCGATAGAAGAGCACGTCTCCCTTCCGCGCCGCCTCCAGGCTGGCGTCGGAGGCGCTCAACGGGTAGTGCTGGCTCAGCCGGTCCACGACGCGCCGCGCCTGGTCCCGCACCTGGACGACGATGGAGAGATCGGCGTAGTGCATCTTCTTGTTCTTGTCCTTGTCCGGAGCATAGGAGAAGGCGCCTCCCGGAACCTCCACCAGCACCGGCACCAGCCCCGGGCGCTTCACATCTGGAAAGGCGAGCCCGATCATCCGCACCGGAAACGCGTCCGGGCGCGGGGAGCGGTCGAGCTGGGCGATGGCGGGCGCTTCGTAGCCCAGGATCGGGGTCGCGGCGGCATCGGGCCGTACCGCGAAGTAGCCCTCGCGCGCCTGGACCTCCATTCCCGACCGCGCCAGCTTCACAGAGATCTTCCGGAAACGGCCGTCGTAGTTCTCGTTGATCGGTGCGTAGGCAATGAGGTAGTGGAACCGCATGTCCTCCTGGATGCGGCGAAATGCGGAGGCGGCGTCGTTCGTGTCGTGGATGAGGAAGCCGCCGGTCTGGGCCGCGAGCTGGCCGAGGCCGCTCTCGGGGTTGAGGCGCAGGAGGTCCTCGTTGCGCTCAAGGCCCCCGAGCATGCTCCCGCCGCCCGCGTCGGCCCCCGATGCGACCTGGCGGAGGCGCCGGTTCATGGCCTGCAGCATCTCCTTGCGGGTCTCCTCGTTCATGCTGGTGGCCCGGAGGCCGCCCGCGTCCATGGTGTACAGGCTCACCCGGGAACGGTTGGCGGCGTTGATCAGGGACTGGAACTGGGCCTGGACGTTGGGCGTGATGGCCAGGCCCTCGGAGAAGAAGACCACGGTCTTGCGCCCGGGCAGATCCTTGAGGCCGTTCACGATCGCGAGGAGGCTGTTGGTCGAGGAATACCCCTGCTGGTCACGCTCCAGGGCCTCGAAGGAGCGAAGCATCTGCACCTGCACGCTGGAAACAGCCTGGGTGAGGGCGGCCGCCCCCGCCACCGCGCCAAGCGAGCTGGAAGAAGCCGTGGTCGGCCCCGAGAAGGAGGTGTTCGAGATCGCGTCCGTCGTCTGCTCCGCGGTGGAGATCGCGTCCACGATGCCGCGGGTCTGCTCGCGGTTGGAGGCGAAGTCCGTGTTTGCCTGCGAGGCGGCCCGCTCGAGGCCGGCCCGGATCAGGCCGGTCTCCCGGGTGAAGGGCTGGAGGGTGCGCAGGGCGAGGTCGATCGAGAACACCCCGACCAGGTCACCCTCGACGTGTCCCTTTTCGAGATACGTGAGGGCCGCCTTCTGAGCCAGGGTGCGGGCGGTGGCCGTCAGCCGGTCGAAGACGAAAGCGATGATCTGGGGACGGTCCTCGGGCTCGAGCGCCGGCAGGGGGGCGGGGGCCGGCGCGGGACACGGAGCGGGCGCCGCGGCGGGCCGGGGCGCCACCGGCGCCGGGTCCTCCAGGGGCCGCCCGAACACCCGGAACGAGTCGATGGTCTGCTTCACCCCGTCCTCGAAGACCTCGAAATCGGAGGTCTTGAGGTCCCGCACCGCGCGCCCCTTCTTGTCGCGGACGACGATGTCGAGGGTCACCGCCGCGGTGCCCACCCCGAAGGTCGGCACCTCCTGCGGCCTCTGGGGCACCGCAGGAGCATCCTGGGGACCGGTCGCGACGACCGGCACGGCCGGCAAGGCGAGGACATTGACGAGCACGGCAATGACGAGCGGACTCCGCCTCATGGCAACCTCTCAGTTCTGCTCGGGGGGTGGGCGCCCCTCTTCCGGCTTCCCCCCCACGGACTGGGGCCCCGAACGGGCGGCGCGCGTGGCCCGGTCCAGCTTCACGAACTCCGCCCGCTCGCGTGCCGCGTCCTCGGCGCGCCCCGCCTTCTGGTAGGCACGGGCCAGGGCGAAGCGCAGCTCCGGGTTGTCCGGCGCCAGCTTCACGCCGGCCTGCAGCTCCTCGATGGCACGGTCCACCTTACCGTCTTCGAGAAGGGCGCGCCCGAGCGCGTTTCGGGCCGCGAAGAGGTTCGGGGCCAGCTCCACGGCCTTCTCTGCGAGAGGCAGGGCCTCCTGGTGGTTTCCGCGCTTGAGCAGCTCGTACGCGATCTGCAGCATGGCATGGTAGTGGTTCGGGGACGCCCGCAGCTCCCGCCGGAACTCCTCCAGGGCCGTGTCCGGATCCTCGGGCACGAGGAAGGTTCCGTAGGCGTAGTGTACGTTGGGCGCCGTCGGGTACCTCGCCACCAGCTCCTCGAAGGCCATGCGGCCGACCGCCGACCGGCGTCCTTTCGCCATCTGGAAGCCCGCCCGTCCGGCCATGAGGATCATCTCCCGTTTCTCGGGGGGGGCCTCGTTGGGCTGGTAGGGCAGGCGCAGGACGCTGAGGCCGAAGGCCTCGATGACGCCCGGGCTGTCCTTCTCCTGGAGCGAGAACTCGCGCAGGATCTCGAAGGCGGCTTCGTAGCGCTCGAACCGGTTCAGGAGCGCCGCCGCCTGGTAGCTGGCCACCGACAGGACCTCAGGGCTCCCCACGCCCAGCGCCCGCGCCTGCTGCAGCTCCCCGAGCGCCCGCTCGTAGTTCTTGAGCTGGGCCTCGCAGAGGCCCTTGAGGGCCAGGGCGACCCCGTTCTTGGGCTCGGCCTGCACGACGCGCCGGAAGTGGTCGCGCGCCTCGGAGTAGCGGTCGATGTCGTAGAGGAGCGTGCCGAGCGCCCAATGGCCCTCGGTCCAGGCGGGTCTCATCGCCAGCGCCTGCCCGTAGTACCGGATCGCGTCGTCGAGCTGGCCCGCTTCCTTGGCCGCCGCCGCCTTCTTAGCAAGCTGGTCGAAGGAAGGACCGCCCGCTGCCGGAGCTGCCGCCCTGGGCGCCTGGGCCGCCGGCGCGACCTGGGCCGCGCCCCCCCTGGCCGAAAGGGACAGCCCGACGGCCAGCACCGCCAGCGCCCGAGTGACGCCGGGCGTCACTCTTCCCCACCGGGCGCCCGCGGCGCTTTGTCCGCGGGCGGATGGTCGTCGACGGGCGGATTGTCCCCGGGCAGCGGCTCGCCACGGTAGGCCGGCCCCAGATCGTCGCTCGCCCCGGGCTCCCGGGCCTGACGCTCCTCCTTCTGCTTCTGCACGATCGCCTGCTCGCGGTCCCCCAGCTCCTTCCTCTTCTGGCGGTAGTAGACCATGGCCAGCAGCACGTGCCCCTGGGTGTAGTCGGGGACCGCTTGGACGAGCGTCTCCAGGTTGCGCTGCGCCTCCTCGACGCGCCCCGTCCGCAGGTACAGGGCGCCCAGGCCGTACAACACGCGGGGGTCGTTCGGCCGGAGGCGACCCGCGCGCTTCAGGCGGTCCAGCGACTCGTCGAGGCGGTCGTTGTCCTTCGTCAGGAGGCCGAGGTAGAGGTTCGCGTCGAAGTCGTTCGGGTTGCGCCCCAGCTCCTTGCGGAAGGCCTCCGAGGCATCGTCCCGACGCCCCATGCCCATGAGCGCGCGGGCGTACAACGAGTAGACCGTGGGCAGGCCCGGGTTGAGCCCCACCGCCCGCTCCAGCTCGGGCAGGGCGGCCGGGAAGTCCTGGCGGCGGAGCTGGGCCGCGCCCAGGAGCAGGTGGGCCTCCGCGGTATCGCCTCCCTTGAAGAGGCGGTCGATGTAGGCCTGCCCGAGTTGGACGTCGTCCCGCCGGACGAGGGCGCTGCCCAGCACATAGGCGAAGAGCCGGTCGTCCCCGAACTCGGCGTCGCGGCCGGAGAGCAGGGATACCACCAGGCCCTCTTGGCCCATCTGGAGACAGGCGTCGGCGAGGAGGAGCCGCGCGCTCTTGTTTCGAGCGTCGCGGTCGACCACCCTCTTCAGCTCTTCCGCGGCCTCCGGGACGCTCGCCGCCTTGTAGAGGGCGAGGGCGAGGTTGAAGCGGACCCTCGTGTTGTCGGGGTCCGCCTCCAGGGCCTTCCGGTATTGCTCGATGGCGTCCGCATAGCGCCCCAGGTGAACGTAGGCCGCCCCCAGGTTGGAGCGGGCGTCGATCCGGCCGGGCTCCTTGGCCAGGGCCTCCTGGTACGCCTGGATGGCCCCCAGGATGTCTCCCGCCTGGTGGAGCTGGACGCCGCGGGCGAACAGCTCCTCCGGGTCGGTGCCCGTCTGGGCGGCCGCTCCGGCCGGGAGGAGGGCGACCGCCATCAGGCCACATCGCAGGGAAGAGGGGATCGGGGTCATCATGCCTGCGGGCGCAACCGCCCGGGACTATTCATTATAGCGCCATCGCTGCGGGCTCCCCGAGAGCCCGCTCCAAGCCGACCGCCAAGAAAAAGGGGAGGGCCGGAGCCCCCCCCTGTTCGTCACTCGAAGGCGCTTGGCTAGAAGTACAGCTTCAGCGCCACCTCGACGATCCGGTGACCCCGCTTCATGATGATCTTGCCGAAGTTGTCGATGGTCTGCTGGGTGTACGAGAAACCCTTCGTGGGGTCGCAGACGTTGTCCGCGGTTCCGCCCACTCCGTTCGGCACCCCGTTCACCCTCACGTTGCACGTCGTCTGGAGGTTCAGGTCGATGTCCTGGAAGCCGATGTTGGGAGTGGCCTGGTTGAAGAGGTCGAAGGCGCCGAGCCGGAGCTGCAGCTTCCTCTTGTCCCCCTGCCCGATACGGAAGTTCTTGAAGATCGTCACGTCGAAGTTGGCGCGGCTGGGCGTGCGGATGTAGATGGGGGAAACGAACGGTCCCGACTGGCCGAAGCCCGGGATCTGGAGGCAGTTGATGTCCAGGATCTTGCCGCCGAGGTTGGAGGCGCTCTTGCGCGGGTCGCAGGTGTAGACGGGCTCGATCGTGCTGCCGTTGCCGATCGAGTTCGTCACCCGGAACGGCTGGTGGTCCGGCGTGCCGAACCAGGCGTTGTTCACCCCTGAACTCGCGATGTCGCCGCTGAAGGCGAGGGAGATGGGGGTGCCGCTGGCCCAGGTGGTGATACCGGAGATCTGCCAGCCGTTGAGGATGCCCCCGAGGACCCCGCCGTGCTTCGTCAGGTCGGGCACTGCATAGTTGTACGAGAAGTTCAGGATGTGGGTCCGGTCGTAGCCCAGCACGCCGTAGGAGCGGTGGCGCGGGTCGAAGGCATCGACGTCGTCGTACTCGCCGTTGGCCACGGTCGTACCCAGCCCCTTGCCGTAGGTGTAGGCCAGGAAGTACTGGAGCCGCTTGCCGGTCTGGCGGCTCAGCGTCACCTGCAGCGAGTGGTAGTTCGAGGTGGACGTGTACTCCCACCAGCGCACGTAGCTGAGCGCGGGGTAGGGCCGCGCGGCGATGACCGCGTCGCTGCTGAGGGCCACGCTGTTCACGGGGATGCTGAGGTCGGAGTTGCCGATCGTCCCGTGGTTCAGGGTGCCGTCTGGGATCACGTCGAACTGCCGGCGGTTCAGCAGGTGGCGGCCG
>Ga0137361_10002457_pt1 | contig 11800 bp, 10 predicted proteins | sample Mad1_80_16metaG_FD_104923 | JGI IMG/M metagenome (GOLD analysis project Ga0137361, IMG submission 104923) | Vadose zone soil microbial communities from Angelo Coast Range Reserve, California, USA - Mad1_80_16 metaG | ecosystem: Environmental > Terrestrial > Soil > Vadose zone | place: USA... | reverse complement strand
TCTGTTCAGGCCACATTCAGTCCCTCCGACGAAATGGGAATGCTTTGTTTCCCCACAAATAGGAGAATATTTGTACCCTTGGGCGCTTGTCGAGAAACACGGGCACTCGTCCCCATGAACTGGCTTCGGTTTTGTGGAGAGACACACGAGGACACTGTAGAGTCCTCAAAACGAGAGACAATTTTACTCGCTGGGTTTCAAATTACGCTCCGCGAGAGAAGTTAACAGCGATAAACACCGAAGCAGATTCGAGAGTTTGTCTGTCATTGCCGTGTAACTGTAGTCAATCTGCATTCTGGACCATACAGGCACGCACTACAGTACTTGGTGCGGGGGTGGCCTGAGCTGACCTTATACACATCCTAATACTCCTCAGCTGACTCGGATCATTACGCTTGCTAACCTCAGCGTCCACGGGGGTGATCCCATGGCCAGGAATCGAAGCTAAGTACCTGATCTAGGTTGACCCGTTGTGTTATTGCAGGGAGTATGTGGCGGCCATCACGGGACAGCCCTCTCGCCGATGAAGTGTACGGACACAACCAGGGTCGGCCAGATTCGTGAGCTACCGATTGGCTTCTGTTCTTACATCAAATGATAGGGTGTGGGGCAGGCCTAGGCTTGTCGAAACTTCAAATGGTTGAGCTTTTTTCTGCCAGTCTGGATTTGAAGGCGCTTTCCCGGGCACTAAAAATGAGATCGCATGACAATAGAGTTTACTGTAAGGCGCGCACGTTCAATCAACACCCACTTCCCGTGTCGTGGACAATGGTCTAACCCAAACAGGCAGACGCGCCGACTCCTAGTCCGACTACAGCGCGCCTCATCGCGATCGCTCAAAACGTATACAGTATTTTTCTTCTGAACTTCAGAATTTTCTCATCAGTATCAGGTACCTCAGGAGCAGATGACAATTCTCTCGTGAACCTTGGGCGCTTCGCGTTCACATGCAGATGGGTCCTGCAATCTAATAGGTCACCTTGTATAGTAACGCCGAAATGTCCTATCCTCCCACAGCTCTTACATAACAACCTTCCCATTATCAAAGACGGATTAGGAGGAGTTGCGCATCATAGGTAATCATGGAATATGCAAATCACCTCGCGGAGTGCATATTTCTCGGTTACAAGCGAAAAGGAAGGGTGTCTTCGACATTTTTCCCCCGTGGTAACACACGAGGACTGCTCCAGAACTGTGTCATGCTTCTGGATTGCGTGGACTTAGGAATCTGGGTAATACACCCCTTAAAAAGGACCAGCCCGGCCCCTTGTTTGGAACTTTACTTACTATCTCCACTCTTCAACTATGAATATGTCTGCACGTCGTCCCTCTGAAGCTACTACTGACGTGCAACATTTCATAGGCTATGTGGAGACGACCACAGACGCCCTTCGCTTAATCATGGCAGCACGTCAAGGCATCATCCCACGCATCACCCGACGGCTCAACGATTCTGAGCGGAGGTCGATGATAAGAAGCGGAGCTGTGTTCGTCTTCTGCGTAGAGGAGAGTGGGATTAAGCGCTGGACAGAGGGTCTCTCGTGGTCGCCTTCGCGGATCGTAGGCAACTTCCTAGTATGTCATTATATTCCTCTGCAGTCATGGTTACGCCTCACAAGGTCACTGTCGCTTAGATGTACCGCGAGGTCGGCGAGCGGAATTCCAATCGGGGCGCGGACACGGCACCCCTACCCCCCGGAACGTCGACCTTCCGTGTCGCCCCGCCAAGCTCTCCCGCTAACCCTTATTATCAAGGAAGATCAGATGCCGGTGGAGTCAGAGACCCCAGTGGGGTCATGCGGCCGAGCGGTCTGATAAAAAAGGTGATAAAATTTTAATTCATATAGCGCGGAGTCGCGGACTAACTCACCGTAGACCATTACCGTGAAGGTTTCCGGCACGGACCATCATCTCGTCTCTTATTATCGAGAAGACGACGTCGCACGGGGGCTGCTACATCGCCCGACTAGTCGACCTGATATTATGCGCCTTACCATCCCTCCCGAGATGGTACGCGCGACAAACTTCCGGCATCCGCCTCACGTCGAAATCGGTCCCGACGGGGATGCACAAATGTAAAGAAAAAATTTCTGTCCCGTGTATATAACGGGAGAATGGATTGTTCATGTGCCACTTCCAGATATGATGCCGAAGAGGCCGATCCTTCCAGGCGCCCCTACGATAGGCCCTCTGGACCTGCACCCAGGGGGGCGCCTCCTACTTCAGATCATGTGCTCATGTACCCCATTCAGCAGCAGAGCGAGTCCTCCGGAACACGCCTGCCTACCAGTAGTCACTTTGCTATGGAGCGGTCTCTTGGCCCTCATGTTTCCCAGGTGCCCACCGACTCAGGGCGACCCCACTCCAGCTACTCGTGGCCTCCTCCGTCTTCGTCAACCGACCCTACCACACCTCCGCAAGGCGCTCGCTCTCCATTGCCGTGGTCGCCATCAGGGGCGGCCTACCATGAGCCAAGCCCCACGACTGAACACGAGTCTTATTACCAACAACCCCAGGAACATCATCCGAGCGCTTCGCCTAACGTGAACCAACGGGAACTTTATTATTCACCTCAGTACGCGCGAATCGGGCCACCGGGATGGTCGCTACGCACGCCAAATACGCCGGTCGGTGCTCAAAGGCGGCATTCTTCGGCACAACCTCTCGGTCCTATAACTCAGACTCAGAATCAGAATCAGACGTCTTACGCTCCTCCGTATATGGACAATCATCGCAGAGGCGAGTACGATGGCGCAACATCCCGTGGAGCCTAGGGGGGTTAATCCCAAAAAAAGGGGGCGAAGAATCCTAAATCACAGAAACTATGATCAGAAGGATGGTTTCTTATCGTGGGTCACGGTTATTTTTTCCACGGCCGGAGCTATCACTCTAGGGGGATTGCGGTCTATGGCCTTTTTGTAGGTTACAGAAGTTTTTTGCGGGCATCGATCATGGACATCTGATGATGATCTCGCTCGTATCATTTGTACGATACGTCTTGCCTTCGCCAAAATGAAAGGAATTACGTCGCGGTCTTTTCGATCAAAGCATCGTGGTCCAGCTCTTCACTGGGGCGAGTAGAGCCGCAACTGTCCGATGCGCGGTGCAAAGTGGACCCGTCCCCCAGTACACTCAAGCTCTCCGCAGCCCACATTTCATTAATGCGAGAGTTCCGCTAGGTACCGAGGGTGTCTTATCTGCTGTGGGATAAATTATAGGCGGGGTTGGTAGTGAACAATAGCATATCACTTTGGTCCATCCTTTCCACCAATGTACTACCATACCTGCCCTCACACCTGGGTCATATTATTGCCCCTTACTACCAGCTACGACGTCCGATTCGGATAATGATATCGGGTCCCCCGTGTGATTAGGGCGCATTCGCAAGGAACGCTCTTCATTACCCACATTCGTTGTTCTGACATCACACAGACCAACCACCCCGAACTCAGTCGGCCTAGCATTGCCCCTAGATACCCTATGATATCCCCCGACGTCACGAGATACTTTAGCCAGCTGACATGGACGCACTTACACGACCGTCCCGCTACGCAGTGGAGTACTCTCGCCAACCCCCACTGAGCGGCACATCGTTGCACCGTCGCAAATATAACGCACCCCCCTTCGCTCCTTCCGTTCTGACAACCTACCTATTCACCACTGCCACCAGTACGCCGTTCAATAAATCCACGAATATTCGCATGGCCCTCGACGCTGCCAAAAAAGCAGCGCTTCGCCGCATTTTCCCACAACACGACATCAAGCTTTCGTGCGTAATTAAGGACATATTCGTAGTCGGCTTGCGACGCGAACGCGGTATATAAGAAACCTGGACCCATGTGAGCAACAAGTCCAGTTTTATAAAGGATTCGAGAGTATCTAATGGGGTCAAGCAGAATGCCCACTTTACCTTCTTGCGTCTTGATGCGGTTGCGCTCCAGCTCCCAGAGCCGAATCTGGTCTTGTACTGTCACAGGGAGCAGCGGCTTCTGTAGAGCATGGAGGAGGTCATCAGCGACGGCCACCTCGTGATTGTATGTGGCTTACATTTTTGCGCATCTGTGGGTGCGCATAGGTCGTGAGGTAACTGATAATCTGATGGCAGAACGATTATTAGTATCCCCTTCTGGCCGCGGCCAAGTGATTGGGTTCGGGAAAGAGGGAGACCCCATTGCACTCGGACAAGAAAGAGTACTAAGCCTCACCTGGTCTGCTGTGATGCCATTCACGAGGGCCTTTCGTACACTCTCACGTGTGATCGCACCCACCACCAGGTTTGGGAAGCGCCATTTCACAGACACAAACAGATTCAGGACCGCAGTCTGAAGTGGGTTGTCTATCGGCTGGTGTCAAACAGACGCACTTCGAGCGCGTTGCAGTGCGCCGAGGGCATCACATACCAGTATATGCATAAAGTCGGTAATTTGTCTCAAGTACAATGAACCCTTGGTCTTTGGCGCCACCCGTGTTGGTAGCTGTAGGCAACGGGGGTAACGAAGACGTTAGCGTCGTCGCTAGGCGTGTCGGGCTAAAACGACGAGATGATGCCTGCGCAGCTGATGTCAACGATCCGAAATGTCAAGCACAGCGGGCGCTTTACTTTCCGCTGCCAAATCAGGCCATAGTCACGCAAGTCCTCCAGCATCTCCCGTTGTGTGTCACTAAGGCTCTCTGTAGAATATTCCTAACGAAATCGTCGATCAATTTGACGAGTCAGAAAGGCCCAGAAGGGGAAACCTTACTCGTCCAAGCTCCATTGTAGATAGCATGAACAAGAAGCTGAGTACTTCCACAAGATCCATTTGCCTTTCCTGGGTGTGATCGATTAGTAGAATGCCGACAGGACAGGATCAGAAACGATGTCCGCACTTCGGACATTTGGAGATACTGCAATAACAATTCCCATAGCTGGGAGTGCGGAGTGTGTAACAAGAATTGGAACCCGGATGATGTGATCTGAAGTTGCCCCCTGCGAAGACCCATACATCAGCGACATTTGTCTTGCAAATGGTTAAATAACCTGACTGATTCATTGCCATAAGGCCGCTGCGCTGCAGGAGAAAGAGGACGCCCTGAGAAGGCTTAATGGGGGTCTGACCTGTCCCAGAAGATACCATGTAATGAAGAACAGTCTAGAAACGGTGAACTTGGCGCAAAGATCCGTTCCAGGCATTACAAACCTCCCAACGCTCAAGTGCATAAGCGTCTAATACATCAATTGATGGGGCAGAACGTTTTTCGTCAGGTTCTGCCGGAACACCGAAACTAACACTAGTCCCGCTATGGCGCAATAACTAGTAAGTTCGCGTTGATGGGCGCAACAAGATAGTCGAAATTTACCCCCCAGTGATAGCGTGCCGCATACTAGTCTTGAAAGTAGGGGTCAAACCAAGTTTGATGGCGGAATTATTCGACAAGAAGTGCAATCGAGCGAGCGAGGCGAGAGCGTCATCAAAAAGCCTACCCATACGCGATAATCGCATCTATCCAAATGGAAAAAATAGATGTGATGCCCACGCTTTTCCTTCCTTTGTCACCCAGGACGACATAATGGATGTCTGAATGGGCGAATCAAGCCACAAGAGGTTCACGACAAGTTGTCGCTCTACAACTCCCAGGAGACTTGGCATTTATCAGAACGAGTCCAAAAGAACTCGACGCGCATTTAAGCCTACCGAAATATAGAAAGGCATGACGAAGGACGCTGGTATAGGCGATATAGGGAGGTTTGTGACTGGGTTTGGAGAAAAGGGAGAAGTGCATGGAGACGGTGTTCTTCAGTTTTTCCAGTAGCCGCAGGCATTGTTCAACTCCAACTTGATGTCTCGTTACCTCAGAGTCCAAGGGCGTGTATTAGTTCGTCGTCGTCGTCGTCGTTGTGTATGACGCGTCGGATGACTCGGTGACTCGGACACGAGTCTAGACACCGAGAGCCTGAAATAGAAATACTTTCATTGGAAATAAATTCACACATTTCACGCCTCCGTTACATTACATTAACTATCATTGCAAGCGTAATTTACAGGGCCAGGACAGTACAGTACAGGACGGAAGGCATATCACAACCCTGGAGAAAAGCATTCAGTCAGTAAATGATAGCAAACTCAAGGACACACAGCGCATTTGCTATTAGAAAAGAATCAGACATCCATAGGAAGGACTAATGCCCTCATCGTGCCGACCCCCACCTCGCGCCCAGCGCACCTACCCAGAGGGCGGTGGTCCACGCTCCACTCAGCTAATGGGTTCAGCGAGTAGGAGGGGAAATATAGACGTTGGGCATTGGGGGAGTGCTCCCTTCAGGAGGGCACTAGAGTGAAAACTGCGAATTTTGGCACTGGTTTCATCTTGGTAATACGAGAAGAAAAAACCACGACCGAAATGACGGAACTCACCAAGCCGTTTTATGACTGCATTTCAATACTAAGACGTGACCTAAGGGGAGAGACGTAAGCATTAGGGAACCGCTTCGACACAGACAATAGACATAGTAGAACAATCAGACGAAATGGTACTGGCAAGCACACTGTGCGTCATAGACGCTTGTCTGTTGCGAACAGACAACTCTATTCCTCGGCATGGTCGTGTAGGACGGGGAAAGAGAAGAAAGTCATCTTGAAAAGAAAGAGAAAAAAGGATGAAATCAAATCACTCACAATATGATGGCAGAAGAGAACAACAAACGCCCAGAGCATAAATTTTTCTTTTGGGCTGTAATGGGGTCCGTGCGCGGATCACATAATAAACGGATCACGTGTCAACTAAACCCGGGGACGTCGCTCGGCATGCTCGGCAATTCAAGCTTGGACATCGACATCGACGACGACGGCGGCGACCAAAGCCACAAAACTTATGGATGGTGAGATGTCCGTAACTGAAAGGCCCTCTATTCCTACTATTCCGCAACGTCGAGCTCATCACGAAGTCATCGACGTTGATGAGCTGGATGATGAGCAGCAAAACCAGCGTCCGTCTCGACGACCAAGGCACGCTGTGCCCTCGGACAATTCTTCTAGAGATATGGTGTCGCCGGATATCATCATATTAGACAGCGACGACGGTTCAGAACCTGGGCCGTCCACGCGACGGAGGCCAGGTGTGTCTTACCTGATCCGTCGTGGCTCGTCCTAATTTGGTCATTATAGGTGGTCGATTACGCTCGCCTTCTCCTCCAGCACGAATTATCTACTCACCACCACCAGTCCCACGTTTAATATCACGTCCTCGTCCATTCAATCGGCCGCATGCCCTTCCTCCTGATGTCGTTCGTCCGAGTGCTGAACCTCTCGCGTTTGAAGAGGTCATGATGCCTCATATAGCGAGGCCCGCATCTTATCCTCCTCCTGGGGACGCTCCACCCCCTCGCCGTCCCGTAATCAACTTGGGCGGTGGATTTACTTCATCAGATTATCAGCTAGAAGCGGAACTTATTCGGCGTCAGCAGGCACGAGATCGGGCGCGCCAACGTTACTTTGAACATCTGCGCGTCGCGCGAGGCATACACCAACGCCACGGCTTTCTCTCGCAGACCCTTGGTCGAATATTTCCTTCATGGTTATTTGGCGATCCGACCGAGGAGGAAATGATGGATGCGCTTGCGTTTTCCGAATTGGCTACTGCAGATGTTGGCCCGTTCGGTTTCGGAGAGGACCGAACACCGCTTCGACGTACAACGAACGAATACCGCGTTGCCTATACCCACCCACACACCCCTGTCCCTGGCTTCACACACGACTTTGAGCCACCGTCACCTTCTGTCAGCATCATTGATGTGGACGAAGAGCCCGGCCCCAGTACGAAAGCCTCAGGGTCATCCTCGCCCGGGAAGAACAACGAGAACGGAAACACACTTGTCTGCGCTCGTTGCTTGGATCCACTCGTGTTGGGTGGGAGTAATATGTCCGAGGATGAACGTAGTCGTCGTCGGCTCTGGGGCTTGCGCTGTGGCCACATTCTCGATGGTAAATGTGTCGATGAGCTGATGAAGCCGCGGCCTACACCCGATCTAGAGCCCACTGGCACGGAGGTTGCGGCCATCGAACCTCCTAGTAACGGGTCACAAGGCCAAAGCTCTTTCATCCAATCCCAGGATGGCGCGCAAAGTATGGTTCTAGGCGAAGCAATACTTCCCGATGGAAAACCCCTTTCGCGTCTTACCAAAGCAAGGGGTAAAGCTCGTGTCATCGAACCGCCGTCTCAACCATCACAACCTGCAGAAGTCATCGGAGACCAGACACCTTTTGCAGAAAGCAACTCCATACGTTCTCGCTTACGGCCACGGAACAATTCGGGAAATGTAGTTCATATGTCTTCATCATCCCACGCGTCATCTCACACCAGTAATCAGCTTTCACAGTCTTCATCACAACGTTCTCCAGCTAACGGCAATCGTTCGATTGCCGCCAACACTCACCACCATCCCAAGAGACGACCTAAAGGTAAGGGTAAGCAAAAGGCAATAGAACCAGTGATCCTGGAACGGTATGAATGGCATTGCCCTGTCGCCCTTTGCGAGTGCTCACACCTAAGCCTCAATATTGAATCTCGGGGCTGGGTTATGGACGAAACACGAGGGGCAATTCCTATCTTTGCATGATGGTGTGAGGTGAGTTGACTTTTCCCCCTCGCATTCATTTCCCTGACTTATTATATTTGAGGGTGTCGAGCCGTGATATTGCAGTAATGGCAACCTCTTCATCTCGTTTGTTATCCCCCCCCTCCACCTCACGAGCCGCGCTTGGACGAGCAAGTTTGGGATTGATAATATAGCCGTTTCTCACCAAATGGTATGCAGACCTCTGAGCGGTTTGCAATGACGCCAGCACCATGAATATGTTAGTTCAAAGCCCGAGCGAGTGTTCGCTACGCATGGTTTCCAAGAGCGGAGTAATCGACCATCGGGTCCCGCGCTTTTTTGATCGGATTACGCTCGCCGTTGATCATGATTGTGTTCTACTTGATCAGGATATTTGCAACAATATATCCGCCTATTTTTTAATTGATTTTATTGGTTTGTCCGACTAAATTGAAAGGGGCCGCTCGACAGGTCTTGCACAATTCTAGACACTCATGCTTCCCTCGTCGCCATCGCAGTGCGACCACCAATGGAATCGCTCTCCAATGTCTAGTCGCAGACCGAAGCAGCTGTTTTGCTGCAGGTTTGGGACCTCCGTCAGATCACTGCCCTTACTCCCACCTACCAGGTCTCACACCGTTCTTGGTATCGCTATTGCTTCAGCGTAGCATTCAGCAAGCTGCCGAAGACTGCTCTTACGATATTACCAATGGTACCCGCTCATATTTCTGAGGTCTGGATCGCATCTGATAGGCACTGTGGTTCCGATTTGTGGTGCTGGCTAAAAGCACGAAGATCACCCGTGTCACGTCAATTATGGGTGCTTCAAGCATGCCTTGTGACTGGCATGGATGACACGCCGAACAGCTGTCCACTTGGGCGCGGAGATTTCCCCCTCCAACCCGGACTTCCTAGGTGTCATGGAATGTATACTAATGTGTCGTCCAGGGAGTACTGTATATCCTAATGTTCTCGCGTTGATATCGGTGCATTGCACATTTTGTCAAGAAGTAGGGAATTGGCTGGCCCGATTCGCTCCTTCGGAATTTCATGGTGCCGAGCACCTTGTTCACTACTTCTTGTACTCGTAATAAGTCTGACGTTTTCTCACAATCTTGGTGAGCCAGTGGGAAAATCGAATCCGTGGGGAACGGGGGGATCAATCACGTGATGATGTCTTGAATCGATGATGATGATGCGCCGTCTATCGACCGATTTTGACAGGGGCCAACATTTAATATCAATATCAATGACCCTGCCCGTCGCCTTTAGCGGGCTGCGTAAGGCGGTCCATTTGCAACAAACTGACATCTCGGCTTTCTCGGCAGATGCAGCACCTATGATACTACAGACTGATGCTAACGGCGCCAATTGACGATAACTGCTTCCGCTTTATCAACGTGGGCATGCCGTAGAAGATTGATCTGGGGTCCTTGACTCTTATCGAATGGAGACCCCCCTAACTCTGTCGACAGCATTGAACACTTGGCTCGTCACCAGGAGGATTCCTACCAAACAGGCACTATCGTCTCCTGCCAAGCCCTGGAGCGGAACGCAACACGGTATTGGAAATGTATAGCGCCCGAGGTATGTTCATTCATCACAACATCACGTCAAAACGAGAATTGGGATAATTTACACTTATGACTGTGGGACGCTTCTTACCTGAGCTTCTAAAGCCCCTTCGATTCCCACAGCCAAAGATTTAGCACTGCTTCTGATCGGTCCTGGTTGTACACCAAACTTCATGGAGCTCCCATCGCAGTTGGGACCGAGGCCTGAGTACTCGACCAACCCTGCAATCGAACGTTCCTCTCTTTACGGATCGATTGCGGGACGGACATCTCGCCACAATTGGAAAGCATATGTATCCATGAGCGCGCTCATTCAGCAATCAACTCACCGGATTCCCAATTCATTCGACGAGCGCCCGTCGTGTCATGCGTATCAGACCTCATGTCTGAGAAACGACAATAGTACGTACGTTCGCCTCAACTTGCAAGTTGACTGCAACGCCATTTGGTGAGTGATTGACCTTCGCCAGGACCGACCCAATTCCATGGGGATCTCCAGCACGGATCCCCGCCTACAAAATATATTGCTTTACAACCAAAAAGCTGGTCTTTCGGTTCGGTCGAGGTCGACGGGTGCTAAGCTGCTTGCCTGACGGATTGTTTTCTCCATATGCGCACGAAAGGGTCGGTTTTGTCCAACGACCATCAGCCACCCATATGATATTATGCCACCAGGCATTATTCGGTCATTGATCTGATCGAAATGCGCAGGGGTGTGATCTTGTTCCGAACTTGGAAACCCACCAGGTGTCAACGAACGTCTGTTGCGATCCTGCTGTCAAGGGGCTGTTCACGTGCATGTATCGCTTTCATGCTTTCCCGGACGTGCATTCCTGGTGCGATCTGCCTCCGGTGCGTCCGTCTCTTTCCCGAGGCTCTCTATTCGGGTACTTGTGAACACTGATCCGGATTCTCAACTTATTTCGGGCTCGGGAAACGTTGAGGCCGGCGCCAGTCTCGGTATGCTATACCCATCCGTATATCCCAGCCCTTCGCGCGCATCTATAATTTCAATTTGATTTTAGGATCCGCTCCTTCTCGCTTTGAAACTCCACAGGATGCCCATTGGAAGCCATTTTAGGGGGTTTCTATGTTTACGTCAAAAATAGATAAACACCCGTCTCTCGAGATACATGAGATCAACGTTCTCACAACACATACTCGATGATGGCGTCCCAACAAGGCAGGGGGCTCATTGTGCGTAAACACAACCCCCATTTGTGCAGCGCACGAGCGCCTCCTGACAACCTTCACCCCTTACCGCCTTTTTGCATAGCAGTATTGCCTAGCAGCAGCCTGAGCGACGGCGCAGCAGGGCTGTAAAACAAAACCCCCCTAATGCGGCTACTGTACTGCATGAGCTACGTCAAGACTATTTCCGTTAAGAACGACTTTGACCGTTCACAAGTTCGCGATAACTCCGAAGGTTCGCAACAATCAAACATTGGCACTCACTGATCAAATCAAACTTCCCATCCTGCCTGAAGTGGATTTCCAACTGAGCGGATCTGATAATCGATAATACAAATATCAGTGCCCTACAGCTTCTTTTAACGTGTACGGTACTGTACCAGCACCGGCACAACGTACGCTACGGCAGGAACAGCCGCTACGTTCCACCCCAATGCGCATGTCGGCGCCGTCAGGTGAG
>Ga0137361_10002454_pt1 | contig 11808 bp, 7 predicted proteins | sample Mad1_80_16metaG_FD_104923 | JGI IMG/M metagenome (GOLD analysis project Ga0137361, IMG submission 104923) | Vadose zone soil microbial communities from Angelo Coast Range Reserve, California, USA - Mad1_80_16 metaG | ecosystem: Environmental > Terrestrial > Soil > Vadose zone | place: USA... | reverse complement strand
GACGACGAGATTATGCCGGCCGCGCAGGAAAAATTGCTTCAGCACCTCTGGAAGCGAGGCGTAGTGAAGCTTGCGGTTCAAGACCGCTTCCACCTCCGGGTTGCCGCGGACGATGTCGTTTCCGATCACGATGATCTCGGCATCGGCTGGAATATTTTCGGGGCGATAACCTTGATGGAGCGTGATCCCCTTGCTCTCGAGAAAGGTCGACATGGGTGGGTAGATGTTTTCGTCGGAGCCGGTGACGGTGAAGCCACTCTCGCGCAAAGCCGCGGCGACCGATCCCATCGCCGTGCCGCAGATGCCAAGGAAATGGAAACTAGCGGGTGCGCCTATCACGCAGACTCCTTACCCCGCGAGCGATGATTTGGCTACTGAAACGCTCTGGGACAACAGCAATGAGTTATCAAATTAATCGCTTCCGCGATCCAGGAATGCGCAACTTGTGAAGGCGCGAAACACGGGGGAGTGGCGGTTACGCCCCCGTCTCGTTAAAGCGTCTTAAAAACGTGATAGACACCGCTCCGGGTGATGGTCTCACAATGTTCGCAGCTTTCGCCCGTGCTGATCACCACCTTACCGGGCGGCGCCTTCTCTTGACCTTTCAGGTGGACAAACTCTGAGGTGGGTCTTTTCTCTATCGTTGCATACCACAAAGCGTGGATGTAGGCCGGACCCCATTTTCCATCTTCAAGATAGATCGGCCTGACGGATTGCTTCGTCGCCGCGTCGTAAGCGGCCCTGTAGGGAACGTCAAAGTGAAACGTGCGGGTCGGTCCATCACGGCGAAAGATAGTTTGAAAGCTGCGCGCTTCCACTGCCGTCAGCACCAGCAAAGAACATAGAATCAACAGACGGGCAGGCCGCGGCATAGTGCCAATTCCACTCTGCCTGACGGGCGATTCTGTCAGATCCGATTCAGGTTTGTCCCGAGCGAGCAGCCATTCGAGTGCTGGCACCGTCAAGAGGGTGAGAAACACCGGGTAAGCCATCAGACGCATCTCATGGAATGGCCAGGTCGACATCGCGCCAGGCACAATTGAAACAGCGAGCCCGTAAACGACAAAACGCCACCACGGATTCTTCCAGTGACGGGCAAAGATAATAACGAGGCCGATCAACGCCAGGATAAAGGTCGCGGCAAAGAATGCGCCTCCCGAACCCGGCACGTGATGGCGAGGGTAAACGTCGCCGACCGTGAGCAAAGGCGTCAGATTCTGATCTTCCAGATAACGCTTGATGAACTGAGATAAGACATCGCGCAAAGGTACGCCTGGTCTGATGTAGGAGATCTCATTTAGTCGTTTCGTCAGGACGCCGGGATTGCGCGAATTGTAGACGAGTATCGGGACTAGCGTCGCGCCGTACAATATTCCCGCCTTGACTACGCTAATGAAACGCTGGCTTGAGGTCGCGAACAAGAGCAGACCGAGCGCCAGAAGCGGTCCCAAGACCCGCCCACTCGTATAGCAATAGGTCACCAGCGCAAGAGTGGCGGCAACCATGGCAACATCCAACCAGCTCCAACGTTCCTTTTTCTGCACGTGGTAGACAGTCAAGAGAAACGGCGCCAATGCCATCGGGAGGAATTGTGGTTCGAGGAGCAGGCCCCGTCCCTCAAAGAACCACGGCGTCAGCCAGGCCGTGCCAGCAACGATGAAACCAACCGTGCGCCTGCCAGAAATTTGCTTGGCCAGGTAACCAAGGAGCAAACCTGCACAAAAGACCCAGAAAGCGCTAAAGAGCCGGGCCAGCAGAATGCTCGGTGGAAAAAAACGGAACAAAACTGCCAGCATATATACCTGAACCGGACTCCCGATTTGGGTCCAGGTATCTCCATAGTATTGAAAGAAGAGCGGAAAGCGCGGCCCAAACTCCCCAGCTCCGGTGTGAGCGATCAGGTAGGCGTTGTAGCAAGGCGCCGACTCATCCATGTAGAAACCCGGCGGGTTATCCCTAATCCCGGAGGTGTAGAGGGCAAAAAGTAATCCCAGGCCCAGCAACCAAAAGAGGGCAAACAAGCGACGACGTGAACGCTTTTCCATTAGAACAAGATTGAGCTAAGCTTTGAGTTCTTTCAAATTTGACGAATATTGTGGCCGCACTGGACGATGGCAGCAAGGAATATTGACCGCTGGCTGGTCGTTCGCACGAAACAAATCTGGCATGTTCGTCTTGTTTCATAGGGGCGCCGGGGCGAATCGACCATGAAGACCAGGAGCACAGGGTAATGGAGGATCAAGATTCGGCGACGGAAAAGGTGAGAGTGGATCGGGAATTTGATCGGCTTGCGCCCGAATACAAAGAACTCCTGAACGATTCGGTGCGCGACTACTTCGCTCCCGGATCCGAGTTCTTCCTCACTCGAAAAATCGACATGCTCCTTGAATTCGCGACGGACCAAGGAATCGATACCCGGCAGGCCACGTGGTTGGATGTGGGATGCGGCCAGGGCGATCTGCTCCGCGCCGCGCAGCCGCATTTCGCCAGAGCCATCGGTTGTGACGTGTCCGCCGGGATGATCGCCGAATGCCGCGGCCTTGAGGTCGTGCACCAGCCCAAGCCGCTTCGCCTCCCCTTCGCGGACGCTTCGGTGGACTGGACGACGGCCGTCTGCATCTTCCATCACATCAGTCCACCGGAGCGTGCACCGCTGCTTGCGGATATTTATCGGGTGCTTCGACCAGGCGGAATTTTCGCCATTATCGAACACAACCCATTTAACCCCGCCGTCCAATTAATCGTCCGGCGAACACCTGTGGACGAGAATGCGGAACTGCTGATGGCTCGGACGGCACGCCGCCTCATCCAAAGTGCCTCGATGGAGACGGTCGCCACCCGGTATTTTCTGTACGTGCCGCAGCGAATATATGACTGGGCCGCTCCGGTAGAACGGGCCCTTGAGCGGGTGCCGCTTGGCGGCCAGTATGTTGTCTTCGGGAGGAAGGCTTGCTGATGCGGCGGCATTCACGGTCGCCCGGCTTTGGCTCCCTCGATGGGATACGCAACCGCTGTCCTAAAAGCTCTTGACAACACGGTTAAAAAGAGACCTTTGATGAGCTTGGATGATGGCAACTAAGCGTCCAAGGGCCACTTCCGCGGGCGACAATGACAACACTCGATGAAGCCGGTTTTTTCATTTATTCTTCCGGTCTTCAACGAAGAGGAGACGCTCGAGGAAACCTACCGCCGGCTGGCGGGAGTGCTGGATAGCCTGAAAGCCGAGGGCGAAATCATTCTGGTGGACGATGGCAGTCGCGATCGTTCCTTGGAGATGATGCGCGATTTCCGGCAGAGTGACCCACGCGTGCGATACGTAAGTCTGGCGCGCAACTTCGGTCATCAGATCGCCGTCACAGCTGGGCTGCGTTTTGCGCAAGGAGACGGGGTTATCGTCCTGGACTCTGACCTGCAAGATCCGCCCGAGCTAATTCCGGCGATGGTAGGCAAATGGCGCGAGGGCTATCACGTCGTCTATGCGCAGCGCACGGCCCGTCACCGGGAAGGTCCCATGAAGAAGCTTTTCGCCTACCTTTTCTACCGTGTCCTGCGCTTGCTCACGAACGTCGACATGCCGGCAGATACCGGAGATTTCTGTCTAATGGATCGCAAAGTGGTGGACGTTCTAAACGCGCTCCCGGAACAGGGACGCTATTTGAGAGGGCTGCGGGCATGGATTGGCTTTCGCCAGACTGCTGTGCCGTTCGAGCGCGAACCGCGCTTCGCCGGGCAAGTTAAGTATACTTTTCGCAAATCATTCAATCTGGCTTTGACGGGCATCGTCTCCTTTTCGCGAGTACCACTTCGCATCGCCACTTGTCTCGGGCTCCTTGTCGCCGGCTTCGCCCTGCTGATGATTGTGGTCGTGATTTACTGGCGCCTCTTTTATCCCACGGCGCCGCTCATTGGCTATACAATCATAACGGCTGCTATTTTCTTTCTCAGCGCCGTCCAGTTACTTTGCCTGGGAATTCTGGGCGAGTACCTCGGACGCGTTTATGAAGAGGTTAAGGGCCGGCCTCTTTTTACGTTGAAAGAGGTCGCGGGGTTTGAAAGCAGTCCCAGTTAGAAACGTCATTCATTGAATGTAGTCTAGCAGGACCAAGGCTGCGGAGGGAGCCAGGAACGACCGTTGCTACTTTGGCAGATCGATCCAGCTTAAATGATTGGCGTAAGTGTTCAGCGCATAAAGCTTGCCTCTTACTAAGGCGAGGGACGAGCAGCCTTCCAGTTTGTCCGGCGGCTTCGGCCGCAATGATTCAATTTTCTTTCCGGCAAGATCGAAAACGAGCACTTCATCCGTAGCGACACTTGAGGCATACAAACGTTCCGATTGCTCATCAATGACCAGATCCTGGAAAGACCATCCAACGGGACGCCACTCGTCCACGGTCCACTTCGCCAGAAATTTCCCATAAGTATCAAAGACTTGGATCCGCCTGTTGCCCGGATCAGCCACGTAGACTCTGTTGTTCTTCCCATCGATCGCGACGGAGGTCGCGTCCCCAAATTGACTGTCCTCCTTTCCTTGCCCTCCCCAAACAGCAAGCGTTTTGCCGTTAGAATCCATCTTTACGACGCGCCCGTGACCTTCATCGACTACGTAGAGTGTGTTATCGGGGCCAACCGCGATATCACGCGGTCCGTAAAACCCGACGTCGGGCCCTTTCCATGCGGCCAGGGGCGTTCCATCGGGTTTTAGTTTCTGCACCCGGTGATTCGAGACATCAGCCACATAAATAGTACCGCTGGCATCGATGGCAATGCCACCTGGCTGTTGGAACTCACCTGGACCCTGGCCCACTTTTCCAATGACGGAAAGAAATGCCCCGGTTGAAGAGAATTTTTGCAGACGGTTATTGTTGGTGTCGGCAACCAGGATGTTGCCGGCGTTGTCCACCGCCACACCACGCGGGAAGTCAAACTGGCCATTTTCCTTTCCCTTTCCACCGTCAAAGACGCTAATCCCTTTCAGCGGCAAGGTGCTCGCCCCTGGAGCAGCAGCAGCGGAGGGAGGAACGAAATCCGCATTATCCGGAACTTTGTAAATGGCCAATTGCCAATACTCGGCTCCGTCAAAGACCTTCTTGAAGTTAGGGACGTAGACTTCCTGCTCATTCGAGTTCTTAAAGACACCGCGAACGCCGGCGTCAAACGCCACGTAATCTATGCCGTTAGCTTTCAACAAGGTAAATACCTGGTGCGCGTTCTTGCTTTCGAACATGAGTTTGTAGGCTACTTCGCGCTTGGTTATGTCGTACCCGGCGCCCCAGGTGAAATAGGTATAGCCAAAGAAGATCTTGCGGCCGGCCAGCAGGATCGGATGGTTGACAAACTTATCGCTTAGGAAAACGGCATCTCGCTTCGTCTCCGCCCGGAGCCAATCTATGAGCCGGTCGTTGGTGTAGTTCGTTTCAATAAAACTGAGATTATGAATGGGGAAAAAATCGATGATTCCCCCTAAGACAATAGGGACCACCAAAGCAACGGCCACCATTCGAAAGGGTAGTGCCCAACCCTTTATCCTTAAGCGCCAGAGCCGCCAAAGCCCATAGCCGACAAACAGATTGGCCAGAACCAGCCAGATGTTCAAAAACTTATGGTTCGCCAAATTCTCGTCACTGAACTGGAGGCAGAAAGTGAGCAGGAACAGACTGAACATGGCAATGAACAGGCGGAGGTTGCGCCAGGAAAAGAAAAGCAATGCCACCAGGATTAGCACCCATTTCAAACCAAAGGTCCACCAGAGGTACTTTAGGACTTGTGTGACTGGCACCGCGCCAAGTGTATAGCCCCAATGAATCAGGGAGGCCCCGCTGCGCGCATTGCCCGAGCGCAGAGCCAGGATCTGGGGAAGAGCCACCACCGCTGCCGTAATGGCCAGTCCGATCATGTACCGGCGATAGGGAAAGAAGACAAAAAGGAACGCAAGCACGGCGGCCGCCGCCGTGAATACCGGAGCATTCCAGTAAGGGAGGCAGCCTAAGAGAAGGCCGCAAAAGATGAAGCTCTTCCCGGAAACAAGGGTGTCATGAACAAGCTCCCCGATGATGCCTCGTGATGTTGTTGCAACCGGTTCTGAAACAGCCGTCGGGGAGGATTGTGCTTCACTAACTGACCCCGTTCCCGGCCCCTCTCCCGATTGTTTGGCAGACTCTGGGACCGCAGGTGCCTGAGCCTCGCCCGCCACGGTTGGACCCGGTTCCAGACCAACATATTCATCGTAGGCCCGGGTAGCGAAGGTCGGCGGTGCTTCGCCCGCTAGTGTGTCGCTCGTGATTTGGGGCGACTCTTCGAGAGACTCAATTCTGCCGGAAGGTTCTCCTTCGCCGACTGCATTGGCCTCCGGCGCCGGTGACAATTGTTTGTTATCCGCCACCGTATCGGAAGTGGCTGCTTCGCCCGTTGGCGCATCGCTCGACGCTTGAGACGATTCTTCGAAAGACTCAACTTTGCCGGGAAGTTCTCCTTCGCCAACTGTCCTGACCTCAGACGCCCGGCGCGATTGTTCGTCATCCGCCACCGTATCGGAAGGGTGTCTTTCGCCCCCTGACGCATAGTTCGCCGCCTGAGTTGATTCCTCGAGAGATTCAACTCTGACCGGAGGTTCTGCCTCGCCAACCGCACTGCTTTCTGGTGCCGGCGCCAATGGTTCGGCTGACTCGGCCAAGACCGGTGCTGCATCAACTGACGTGGCTTCGATCGCCGCCTCGCCCCCTTCATACCGAGTTGGTCGATCGGCCGCGAAAGAAACTCCTGGAAAAAACGGCGGCGGAACCGGCCGCACAGCTCTGGCAGCGGCACGGGCAAGCTTCCTTTGCTTTGCCTTTTCCAGATACTGATCGAAAAGGAAGATCAAGACAACCAGGAAGATCCCAATGGAGCTGGCGAGGTGCCGTTGGTTTATGTATACAACCTGGGTCCATATTCCCCAATCTTCGCCCCGATACGGATAGCCTGAGGAAAGGTAAGCTCCCAAATTGTAGATAGCGAGAAAGGCGGTTTTGATGGATGCCAAAGTCAACTTTCCTTGCGTCTGCGTACGAAAAAACGGCACCAGGTTCAAAGTGCCGTGAAAGAAAAAGAACGCGGAGGCGATAATACCGACAGCTCGCGATTTGAAAAGCAGCTCGCCCAGGGCCATGACCAACGCCAGCAGAGAAAGCAATGTGAGAATGCTTAGAATGTTCTCGCTCAAGGCGGGATTCAGACCGAGGAATTCAAGATTCCCGGCCATGAAATAGAATAGGAAATGATAGCGAATTGGCTCGCCGGAATAGTGCGGATACTCGGCCGGGAAGTTATGCCCATAGGCGAAATTCTGGATGATGGCCGTGTTCGGCCCGTAGTCGCTCCATTGGTTAAGGCCGATCTCTACCCTGCCTTCTCGAAAGTTGAGGGTGGCAAACATCATCCAGCAGGCGAGTGCGCAGTAGAGCCCCAGGGTGATCCAGTCCGATGTAGCGGACCTCGAAATCCGTGTTTCTATCACCAAAGGATCTCGCCTTGGCGGACACTTGATCAGGAAGATGGCGGCGCTGATAAAAAAGACAATGTCCGCCAGGAGCAAGGGATTGTTTGCGCTCGCAAAATGCCGTCCAACCAAATAGGTAAAACAGGCAGTGAGTAACAGACCGATCAGTGTCGCAGTTGCCCAACGATGGGCCGTCGAAATGAAACGGAAAAAAAGACCGCAGAGGCGCTCACCCACACAGATGGCCAGGCCCAGATAAATGAGCGCTAACATCGACCGATCTCCCTAAGTTCGATCATCGGCTCGCCAAAGCGGGGTTTCGTCCTGCAGAGAGTGCTGCACAGAAAGGAGAAAAGTTGCCCCCCTGAACTCGATGTCATCATTTTGTCCGTAAAGCGTCTGCCCTTGCGAATGAGCAAGAGTGGGCGCCACCGCCGAAGCTGTGGGGGCGCGATGGCGGCAGCTGTTTATCCATTGAATGAGCAACGATAATAAGCGCACTCCCGCATGGCGCAAGGTTTTCGTATCGGGGTGCGGCCCCTGACCGGGCGAATTCCGGGACGAATTTGATGTAGCTGGCGTTGGCATGGGCCTTTACCCGCTCGGACGGAACTCCTGAAACGCCCCGCGCGCCCTGCCACTTCTGGACATTCAAACTTGGCTTTACAACCCCTGCGAAAAAGCTTAGCGATCTCGTGCCAACACGCCGCCGGCCGGCGCGACAAAGACCCATGGACATCGACCCCGTCAGGTCATCTCTTATTTCGGTAGTCGTCCCACTTTTCAAAGAGGGTGCCAACGTGCACCCGCTTCTTTCCGGGATAACAACCGCCCTGGCGAAAACGGGTTACCCGTTTGAGCTGATTCTCGTTGATGACGGGTCACCAGATGACACCTGGAAGGTGATTTCGGAAGAAGCACAAGTGTTACCATCTGTCCGCGGCTTCCGCTTGAGCAGAAACTTTGGAAAAGAACTCGCTCTCTGCGCCGGCTTGGAACGCGCCCGCGGCAATATCGTTATCGTGATGGACGGAGACGGACAGCATCCACCCGCGCTTTTGCCGGACATGGTGCGACTGTGGCAAACAACTGGAGCCGACATTGTCGAGGCGTTCAAGATCAGCCGCGGGAGGGAATCCTTGTCGGGCAAGCTCGGTGCCCTACTCTTCTATGTCATTCTGAACAAGCTGGCTGGTTTCAATCTAAAGGGTGCATCGGACTTTAAGTTGATGAACCGCCAGGCAGTTGACGCCTGGCTGCAAATGAAAGAGCGCAACGTGTTCTTTCGCGGCATGACAGCCTGGCTGGGGTTTACTCGTGTCCAAATCCCATTCGAGGTTCCCGGCCGCGTGGGCGGGGAAACAGGATGGTCGTTCCTCCGACGCTTCGAACTGGCTTTGACAGGCATCTCCGCTTTTTCTTCCCTGCCGCTGCAATTCGTCACGGTGGCCGGATTATTCTTTCTTATGTTTTCCGTTGTCTTCGGTATCTATACCCTGGCATTGCAGCTTGCCGGTAAATCAATCAGTGGCTTTGCCACAGTGATTCTACTGCTTCTCATTATCGGGAGCTTATTAATGATCAGCCTCGGCATCATTGGCGAGTATCTGGCCCGCATTTATGAAGAGGTTAAGCACCGTCCGCGCTATGTCATTGCCAGTTCAACAGAATCCGTCACCAGTCAACCCAGTCCGTAGCGGTATCCCTCTTATCGGATATCAATCAACCTGAAACAAAGCCATGCTACCAGTCAGAGCATCACCCGGCATTAACCTTCTACACGTATCCTGGAGTTAAACAGGTGGTCACACGCAACCTCTTCAGCACTTTCCCTAAAAAACGACGGCCGTTGTCGCCTGAATTCGCGGCCATCTATCTTCAGCATTACCGGAATAGCCGTGAAGGTAGCTCAAGAGTATTATCTTTAGCAAAATGGGCGGAAAGTTGGATGCACCGGAAGCTGGCCGAGGATGTAGCGACGGGCCCGCCAAAATCCACCCTCGAAATCGGCGCCGGTACGTTAAATCAGTTGCCCTATGAGCCACTCTCCAGCCCCTACGACATCGCGGAACCGTTTCGTGATCTCTACCTCTTTTCTTCGCATCTCGGTCGCGTCAGAAATATTTACGACTACCTCCTGGAGATACTTTCTACCGCGAGATATGATCGGATCATCTCGGTGGCGGTGCTGGAACACATTTGCAATTTACCGGAGGTGGTCGCCCAAAGCGCGTTGCTCCTAACCGATGGAGGACAATTCCGGGCGGGTATCCCGAGCGAAGGAACCATCCTCTGGCGCCTCGCCTGGAAAAGCACAACCGGGGTGGCGTTTAGACGCAGACATAACCTGGATTATGAAGTGCTGATGAAATACGAACACGTCAATACCGCTCGGGAAATCGAGGACGTTTTGCGCTACTTCTTTTCCGAGGTTAAAGGGAGTGTCTTTGGCCTGGCTCGCGCCTTCTCTTTCTACCAGTTTTATGCCTGTGCGAAACCGCGGCTGGACGAATGCCGGGACTATCTGGGAAGCAAAGCCTCCCAGAACCCGTGAAACGGGATCTTCGCCTAAGTGAAGTCGCGCTCGCGGAATTCTAGAAACTCCCAGTCCCTCGGATCGATCACTCTAGTGCGCCCACAAGGCACGGACAAACTGCGTCGTGTTGACGGCGTAAAACAGAAGGGAGAGAAAGGTCGTTGAGTAATGGAACCAATCCCGCTTGTGCCATTGAGCCATCAACATGAAGAGTGGGAATAGAGTAATCAAATAACGAGGAGAACACATCGTCACGCTATCGCAAAAAATAATGACCCAGCTCAGGGCCAGGTAAATAGTATAACAAGGGCGGAGGCGAAAAGCCGCAATGATGAGTCCGGTTGTGGCAAAGATGATCGCAGCAAGCTGCGACCCACATATCATTACTCTTCGGTGGACTATGGGGTCACGGGTCAGCCAGTCCAAATTGTCTTTGATGGCGGAAAGGGGGGAGCAGAAGTAACGGAAAAACTGTTCCCGCTGGTATTGCAAGAACCTCAACGGATCACCGAAGTAGTAGTAGTTAAGATAAAGGTAGGCGACCAGACCCAGGGGAATCAGAGCCAGGAGGGCGCCGTCCCAGCGAATCTTACGCCAGCGGAAACCCGCTTGCTGGAAGTATTCAAAGCCGAGCGGCAGCATGATGGCGAGACCAGAGAGGCGACTGCTTGTCGCCAGCATTCCCAAGAGCGCGCAAGGCAGCCACCGCGCCTCTCTCGCGTAATAAAACGCGCCGATGGTTAGGAAAAGAAAGATGCTTTCAGAATAGGCGAGATGCAGGAAATAGGCTGTCGGGAAAATGGAGAGATAGAAAACTGCAGCCTTCGCCGCCCGCCGGCCGGATTCTTTTTGGGTCAGGAGAAAACAATAACAGAAGGCACCCGCGCAACAGATATTCGAAACGGCCAGGGCCGCCACATGCCACTTCCGGATGACGAGATGAGTTAGATAAATGGTAAAAGGATAAAGAGGGAAGAAAACAATCATGAAGCGCTGTTCCCCTGATTCTTCCCCTCCATAGCCAAGTCTTGCCACGCTGAGGTAATGAATTGCGTCCCACCGTTCCCAGATTCCAAACCAGCCCTCAGATGGCATCTTGTCTTCGATTACGAGATAGGAACAAAAGCCGAAGGCGAAAGTTATGACCGTGGAAAGAAGCGCCAGCGTCAGCGGATATCTAATATTCCGGATGCGGCGCAACCAGACGGCCAGACGCTTAGGTTCGACCTCCGGGGGCGCGGGAGGCTTTTCGTTGAATTCCACGCCTTCCATGTCGCTCATCGCCAGCTCATTTCTTCCCAAAAACTTCCACAGCGTTCCACGCCTCATCAGGCGGCTGCTCTTCATATTCAAGCGAGCGTTCAAGATACATTTTCGCGAGGGCATCTTCCCGATAGAACTCGAGAAACTGGGAAAACAGAATTTTCGCCTCCGGGAAGTCGCGCTGGCGGAATTTTCGAAACCCAGTTTCGTAAAGATCGAGTCGCTGAAGAAATTCCCGGTCCCCGGGATCGTTCTTCGCTCCGATCAAGGTGAAGAGCTCGACCGGCCTCGTTTTCCCCTTCACCTGCACCAGCGCCACACTCCGGAGATCAAATTCGTCACCGATCAATTTGCTCGCGCTGGCGCCAATTAGGATATCGACCGGATACGTTCGCGTCAGGGCTTCCAGTCGTGACGCGAGATTTACCGCGTCGCCGATTACGGTCGGGTCGGCTTTTTCCTGCGAACCGATGTTACCTCCGAGGACATCGCCATGGTTGATGCCAATGCCGATCCTGAACGGCGCGATCCCTTC
>Ga0137361_10002447_pt1 | contig 11821 bp, 12 predicted proteins | sample Mad1_80_16metaG_FD_104923 | JGI IMG/M metagenome (GOLD analysis project Ga0137361, IMG submission 104923) | Vadose zone soil microbial communities from Angelo Coast Range Reserve, California, USA - Mad1_80_16 metaG | ecosystem: Environmental > Terrestrial > Soil > Vadose zone | place: USA... | reverse complement strand
TCTCCCGGATTCATGATGTCCGTATGAGCGCAATGCACTGGGATCGGGGACTTTAGAGATTTCACGGCTGATTTTTTCATGGAAGGTTGTTTTTGCCATCATTCATACGAAAGCGACGAGAGTGGGAACAACGGCGCACCACGGAGGGGGGCGGTAAAAGTTATCTACCTTGGGGGGTCGGCGCCTTCCGACAGGAACGCCGGCAGTTTCGACCCGTTCTTGCACAAAGTCTTGAACACGTGACCAGCCTCGCACTATACACCATAATATAGCTTTGGTCACAGATCTATGCTAGCTGCGGCAGCAAAATTCCCTGATCCCGAAAACGTTCAGTGGATAATCTCGTATGCCTACGCAACCCGGCGAGTTGAATCCGTTGGACTTGGCCAAGCCGTACTTGAACCAGATCCCGATTTGAAGCCGCTCCGGTCATCAACGAGCGAAAAAATCAGAAAGCGAAGGCCGCGTACCTAGCTCAGTATTGACATCTGAAGACCCTGCAATCATGATACGAGCTGCGCCAAGTCCCTAGGCGCCTTCCCCAGAAGGTTACGCCCAGGTTTTTGCACGCGGGTTAACCGGCGAACGAAATGGTTCGTGCGCCAATGTGAAAATATGAACCTAAATACATCCTATGGATACTACTCAGTTATCAACAATAATAGGCCTATTGGCCGCTCTTAGTGTAGCGTCGGAGCGACTCGTTGAGATTGCTAAAGGACTGATTCCCTGGCTCGACCAGCAAAATTCCGATCCTGGCACCGAGTCCCGCAGACGAGCTGCACTCCAGTTCCTCGCTGCTGCTGCGGGGGTAACTACCGCATTTGTCTCCGGTCAAGCGTTTCCAGACACGTTGCACATAGCACCGGGTTTTCTGAGCAAGGTGGTCCTCGGACTCCTCGCCAGTGGAGGCTCAGGATTCTGGAATTCTATTCTCGATTACGTGAACAACGCGAAAAATCTCAAGGAGCAACAAGTTAAGAAAGGCTAGTTTTTGTCGACGCACATCCGTAATATCGGCCTGCGTGAGACCATTATGCCGGGGGACTTGAAGTAACGAGAATCGCCTTTAACAAATTTTTCGACAGCGCGGGCCGATCTGGAGCCGCACTGGACAGACCGCTAGCGCTCTCATCGCAGAGCTTATTGTCGCATTTTGAAAAGTACTACTCGCTGACAGCCTTACTACGCCCCCCAGCGCTCCTTCAAATCGGCAGGTTCGTGGTTGCTAGCCAAAACCAAGCCTGCGAAGAGAAGCTGGCCGACTAGGATCAAATCCTACGGGCTGCCATTTTTCGTGGTTAGGGCTTTTCTATCTGACAAAAGAGTCTCAACAAGAAAGCTTCTTTACAGCAACACCAACGTCAGAATACAAACGGCTCCCCATGAAAGCTAAAAAAGCCAACGCAACGTCTAAGAAGACAGTAAAGAAAACCAAAATGAAAACGGCCGAAGTATACCGTTTCGCGCACCCATTTTTCACCACGAAGCCCGTCTCTGCTCGTAAGCCAGTACCGGGCGTTGGGAAACGAATGACCGCGCATATTGCTACAACATTGGAACCGATTCCCGACCCGATCCGTAATCCACCGGTGCTGATGTTATCGGATCTTATCGGCAAATCTGAGGCGGACGCGATCGGCGCAACGAACTCCATTTCCTTTCATGCCGTCGGCGACACCGGGCATGTCGGCGGTGGCTCAGAAGATATGCAAGAGTACGTTGCCGACGCCATGGCTTTGGATTTCGACATTGCCCACCCCGATCGGTCTCCGGCGTTCTTTTTCCATCTTGGAGATGTGAATTACTACGATAACACGGACAAAGGATACCAAGAGCAATTTTACGTTCCGTATAAAAGATATCCCGGGAAAATCATTGCAATCCCCGGCAACCACGATGGTGAAATCTACAAGTATGACGGGTCATGGGTGGGGCAGAAGAACTCACTTGATGCATTCATCCGCAACTTCGTCCAACCCGAACCTTCGGTGCCACCAGCAGCGGGCACGATCTACCGTCAAATGGTGAGCCAGCCTGGTGTGTATTGGAGCTTGGAAGCACCGCTTATGGATTTGATTGGCTTGTATTCTAATGTCGCCGAAGGCCCGGGGTACATTGCTGATTCAATGATTGGGAATAAGCAAAAGGATTGGCTCAGTCAGACTTTGACAAAAATAAAACAAGCGCGTTCGGCCGGAGCGAGGAAAGCACTTATTGTCGGAGTTCATCATCCGTTCTTTAGCGCTGGCGCACATAGCGGAAGTCCACAAATGCTTGCCGATCTTGACCAAGTCTGCAAGAGCTGCGGTATCATGCCAGACGTAGTCCTATCGGCCCATTCGCATGACTACGAGCGCTATACCCGTTATGTCACGCTTGGCAATCAGAATATGGAGATACCATTTATCGTGGCTGGTGGCGGCGGGCGTGGCTTAAGTTTACATCTGTCGGCTGCAAGCGGAATAAGATCTGGTGACCTTTCGTATGAAAAATCATTGCTGGACTATGGCTATCTCAAAGTAACGGTCACGACCTCAGAAATCGAGATTCAATTGATCCAGGTTCAGGTTATTGGCGGTAGCATGTCGACGAATGTCTTCGATACCGTGAACGTCGATCTGAATACGAACAAACTGAGGTAGGTCACCGGAGCCACAGTCCCTCAATCGATCTCTGAAAGCCATCCGCGTATGCCGATCTACTTTCATTCGAAACCACGCAAACGGTTGAACGTTATTACAAACTCAAGACTGGTCGCAGCAATTAGCGTTCCTATCGTACTTAGTCCGCTTACGACAATTTGTGAAGCCGGACAATATAAATAACGATCTATTCGGTTTTCCCGGAGGTTTGTAGCTCCAGGAATTGACCGGGGTCTGTCGAGGCGAAATCGTTAGTTGCTAGACGATAGCGGCTGATTCCTAAGTTCTGGGCGGCAACAAGCTTATTGATTTCACTCTTAAGTGTTCTGATCCGCTCAGGGTACGTATCCGCACCGATTTTTAGCAGGTTATTGAATTTGGCTTCCTCAGAGGATCCGCTTCGTAAGGCATGGATAATTGTTTGGCTTCCCGCGCGACCCTGATGGCGAATGTCCATTACGACAAGACAAACTTTATCGATCATGCCGTCCAAGTTATAACGCGGCCCGCTGACCTTCATAATCTGTTTCGCAGTATTAATCGCTTCACCAACTTGTAGATCCCGCTGATCTTGAAATTGATTGGCCCCATCAATCAGCTTCGCGGCGTTGATCACTTCTATGTCCTCGATAGCGGTCGATGAGGGGTTGAGATAATCCATAAGTAAGGCAGTTGAGTTCGCATCCTCTAATTGTTTGGGGCCCGTTTCTGTCTGTCTGAAAATACAGCCATTCTTGACTAGCAAATCCGGAAAATACGTGGAACCCGGCGGGAGCTCCACTAGACGGCGGAAGAACCGGACGAAATCGCCATTTGGTACGTGGGCGGCGAATTGAAAAAATCCAAATGTGAAACGGGCCGAATCATAAGTGTTGATATTAGTCAGGAAACCAGAACTCTCACAGATCGCAGTGGGCAGGATAAAATGTGCCCAGTGACCTTCCTGAGGATAATCGGTTGCGGCGTATTGGGCCCCTGTCCCCAAACCATCGTTGGTTATGCCAAGCATCCCCTTATAGGGCGTACGCTTGCCGACTAGAAATCTCGGTCCGTTGTCTACACTCGCTGTGTATTTTTGATTGCTTTGAAAAATTTGGACGAATCTAGCGGGCATTAGTTCCTTTAGTTAGGCACCCGTTGCGAATTGAACATGCATCGGATCGGGGGTTTGGAAATGACGGCCATCGGTCCATCCATGCGTCGCCCAAATGTTATACCACCAGTCGGGAAGGGTCATGGTGAGCGGTCTCTTGCGAGGGTTGTGGTCAGGATCCCAATCGATCGCTATACCGTAAGAGTGAAGGGACAGTTTCGATCCACCAGTAATCTTGCGGAAGTTAAACCCGCCGCCGTGTTGGTCCAGGCGCTTCTTGTGTAACCAATCACGGATCGCATCGTCCGATACGGAACTGCCAATCTGTCGCTTCGCGAAATTCCAAATGTCGTCAAGAGCACCTTGAAACGAGTCCGCAAGAAGCTTGTGCATCCGAATGCCAGATACCAGAACGAGGCCAACCTTATCGTCTTGATAATACAGCGTCCAACCGTCAGGGGGCGGGACCTTTCGGATGTTCTCACCTTCCCAAGCTTCGTTAAGGGTACCGTCGTTATTGGCAGGGTAGCCGAACAATGCATCAATTTCCTTGCGACCATTGGGTGTTTGCATATGTGCGCTCGTCGTAATCTATCTTCGTGACGGAGTCGAGCGAAAGCTGACCCTCACGAAATTTAACGTAGCGGAAACACGATAAATGCCGGTAGCTAGGGTAAACTTGCGTTGCAAACAAAGCTGTCTTTTGGCAGATACTTTCCCGATGAATATCGTTCTTTAAAGGTGATTATTACTTTGCTTTCAGAAATCTCGGCTAAAAGATAACCGCAAGTGTAGTCAACGTGCTCTTTTTGGGTAAGGGCCCAACCAGATTTGTTCCCATCGAAAGCTACACTCTTGTAAAAGGGTGCGCCCGCCGTTCCGGCTGTTACCTGATGCACCTGCCCAGAATTCTCGCCACTCCGAACAACCTCCTTGTGATCATAAAAATGGTCATGGCCGCAGAAATAGGCTTGCACCCCTGCATGGACCAGACTTTCCCAAAATGCATTTCGTTTTGCCGGATCAGCGGCCAAAGTATCCTGGTCGCGATGATTTCCGGCCATGAAGGCGGGTTCGTGCCCAAACACGAAAATAAATGGTTTCCTGTGGTCTTGCAGAACCTGATTGAGCCACGCCTGATTAACGGAGTGCCACTTGTTTTCGTATTGATCGAGCCCAACTATCAGCGTGGAGTCTCCGGAGAAAAAGAAGGACAGATTTTTTTCTCCATCGGGCCCATTGTCTGGAAGAGCATACTGACCGGTAAAGACACTGTTCCAGACGTTCGTCGCCTCAGGAATCGGCGCTGGTTGGAACGATTGATCCGTATACCGAAAGACCTCATGATTCCCACGAACCGGCAATACGACGACGCCGGCGTCATAAAGCGGTTGCATTACACCGCGCCAAGCCTCAAGCCTTCGTTTCAAAGTTCCGGGCTCATTGTCCGTCACGTTCACCAAATCACCGGTCCAAAGCATCACTTGAGCTTTTTCATCCAAGACAGCTTGTTGAATCTCCCGATTGATGGTTTTATTCATACCATCCTCGTCTTCGCTTCGTTGCTCGCTCCAAGGATACTGGGATCGCCCGTCGCCGCTGATTACAATTCGAAGCGATTCACAACGTCCTGTAAGGCACATTCCGACAAGCAGGCCAGCGACAGCCGCAATTCTCCGTGCCAAAGGCCTAGCTGGGAAAAAAACAAATCCACGCCGCTTGTAACAAAGTTTACGCATGATGGCAAGCGTATTGCTCTGCCTCATTGGCGTCAAGTTGATACTAGCCGGGGGCAATTCCGATATAACGCGCGATTAGAGTTAGATTCAGCGTCCGGTAACATTTGGGTTGCCTATTAAGTGTTAGAATCTATGTAAAGCTATTCCCTTTATGCGTCTGCGTGGCCCGAGCGAGTTTTCGGAAAGAAAGGCCGAAGAGCTGGATAGAGTGCGGCATGTCGGCTCCCCTGCAACGAACATTTGCAATCCTGCTGAAACCAAATGCCTAAACTCATAATACCGAAGCGTCCGATGCAGCCATTTGAAAAGTCACTAGCTCTTTTACGTGACGCTAAGGTGGACATCGAAGAAAGGGCGGCTCTTCTAGGGATCCGGGGATACTACCCCGAGATGAGGGTCGAGGGGAAAAATGCCCGCCGAGTTTATGATGACGCGATCTTTGTTGTTTCTAGAAACGCTTACGCTTCCTTCAATGCGAATACCGATCCAAATGGCGAGGGATGGAATGCGGCGATCGGTAAGCCCTATGCTACTTTAAAGCCCGGCGTTTGGCGCTTTGTTCAAGGATGGCACAACAAGGGAGAGCCCTCCGGACACAAGGCATTGCGACAACCCAAGGAATATCCTTTTACGGTAATTCGCGATGCCGCCAAAGGTAAGCCCTCTTATGAGGAGAGCGGCTATTTTGCAATTAATCTTCACCGCGGTGGGGAATGGTCCACTTCGAGTTGGGGATGCCAAACTATCGTGCCATCCCAATGGGAGGCGTTCATTGCCCTTGTCTATTCCGAGATGGATCGATACCAGCAGAAATATATCGAGTATCTTCTTATCGCCGAGAGCTAACTTTTTGGGGGCGAAGATTTCAATCACCGTAGTCGCCAACGATTATCATCTCGAAGGGGAGGTTAGCCTCCAGCTCATCTCGGCGATTATCCTGCATTCTCGACCAAATGGTGTCCAAATTGATGCGAGGGGTGCCTAAAACGTGCATGGATCCTCCGTTCGCCAATCGTGCCAAATGCTTTTCAGCCGCAGACCCTTGTATAAATGCCATCCGGCATTGTTGCATAATAAGCTGATCTTCCATGTCATAGATCGATGCAACAACAAGGGTTCCGCCTGGAACCTCGCTTGGTTCTCCGATGGGTTTAAGTTTAAACTCGATGTAATTGTTTCCGATGGGTTTAGTGACCAGCGTCGTTACGCCGTTCCCGGCTCGAATGCTGCAAGGCGCCTTCCTAATTGCTTGAAATGCCTTGTCAGGGTCTTTTGGATTATATCCCTCAATTGGATGGAGCGAGTCTACAACAGATAAGCTGCGAATTTGCGTAACTGGATGAATCTCGAAAACGTGATTGGGGTTCGTATTGTCGGGATTTAGATCGTCTTCTCCTTGTACTTGAGGCGCACCAGCGTGTTCGCACCATATTCGCCAAACTCCGGTGAGGTCGAGAGGCGTTTGAGATTCTTCTGCCTGGATGAAAGCTTGACGAGCGCCAGACTCTTCCGCCGCGTTCATTACCTCGGCGACGATTGGAAGTCGAATTTCTGACGATTTCCCTGAATTATGAGTATCTGCATCCTGATCCGCCGCATGTGGCTTCCGCATCGCGTGCACGACTGAATATGTCACCTCGACAGTTACGCGGTCTTTAATCAGCTCGATGAAGGAATTATCCAGAGTGATTTGAACGCTGCCACCAGTTGCAGCAGCGCCGGCGTTATACCGTAGGACGTTAGGTCTCGCTCTTAACGCAACACGAGTTCGTTGGCCGGCGGATGTTACCGCTTTCGTCTTCTCAATTTCCGGAAGTCGAAGGCTCGTCGTGCACGATGACAAGCCCAACAAAATCGCTAGCGCTCCAGTGACACTGCTAAGAAACGCCTGTGTTGTGTGGAGAGAAATTCTGTAGCGCATGAACCTTGAATGGTATCTTATGAAGAATTTTGCAAGAATTATCGCGCTTGCATAAACCTCCGGCTACCTATTCCCTCCGTCCATCGAGGAGTGCCTACCAAGTCCCTCTTTCTTTGGAGGCGCTAACGAAAGAATTGACAAGGATTGGCTTAGGTCTCAGCATCAATGACGTCACAGGTTGAAACATGCAATCATTCGGCAGCTGGCTAACGGGCTTGTTTGATTACTCAGAGACGCGAAGAAGAGAGGAGCAATCCGCGCTTCGATGAGTCCGCCGGATCCTACTCCACGACCGCGGCCAACACCGCGGCCAACACCACGGCCAACTCCAACGCCACGACCAACGCCACGACCAACGCCACGACCGACGCCCACTCCGCGACCGACGCCCACTCCGCGACCGACGCCCACGCCGCGACCGACGCCCACGCCACGACCGACGCCCACGCCACGACCGACGCCCACGCCAAGACCAACGCCCACGCCGCGACCGACGCCCACTCCACGACCGACTCCCACGCCGCGACCAACGCCCACTCCACGACCGACGCCTACGCCGCGACCAACGCCTACGCCGCGACCAACGCCCACGCCAAGACCAACGCCCACGCCACGACCAACGCCCACGCCACGACACCTAGGAAGTTTAAGTGCGCGGTACGAGTCCAAAGGAAGGTCCGATACAATTTCAGCGGACAAGACCGGAAAAGGCGGTTGGAGTTACGGGAGATACCAGATAGCAACAAAAACGGGTACGATGACTGATTTTCTGCGCTACCTAAAAACTGCCAACCCTTCAATGGCTGAAGAATTTCGTAAAGCGGGCGGGGCGACAGCTGCAACCCGGGGAGACAAGAAGTTCAAGGATGAGTGGGTGAAACTCGCCCAGAAGGACCCGAAGTTTCCCCAGATCGAGCATGACTTCATTAGGCAAACGCATTATGATCCGGAAGCAGCCAAAATAAGGTCCACTTTTGGCGTCAATTTGGACAACCGCTCCCGTGCGCTACGCGAAGTGATTTGGTCAACGGCCGTGCAACATCGTCACAAGACCGAAGACATCTTCAGAGCTGCTCTGCATGGGCGGAAAGCGTCTGATGTGACCGATCGGGATTTAATTAAGGGAATTTATGCCGATAGGATGAGACTATTTCCTAAACTCAAAAAGCGATACGAATCGGAAGAGAAATCGGCTCTTAAGCTCCTTAAATAACGTTTGGCCTAACCGCGCGGCTGGAGCCGAGGTGAGACATGGTCGAACAAGCCCAACGGTCTCTCTCACCGTGACTCGACGCCGACCCTAAAAATATCGAACTCGATACGGTCAGTAAAGAGCTTCCAAATACCAGTCAGATTGATCCCACACTGTATTTCCGTCTGTTACCAAGAAGTTTTGGAAATTCACCGAAATGCTCACGTCTAGGGCTTCAACCCAATGCCACCAGCCAACCGGGATGAAAAGTGTGTCGCCTGGATTAAGGACAACCTCCATGATGTCAGCTTTTCGGAGCAACGGAAAAGCATCGTAGTCGGGATTGTTGGGATCAATCTTACTAAATAACCATCTGTTGTTATAAACATAGGGCAATTCGAAAGCGGGAATCATCAAGAAACGTTTTCTTCCGTATATTTGACCGAACAAAACGTTGGTCCCGTCATGATGCAGCGGGGTAATCGTGCCACCGGGGCCGAACCAAATCGAGACATCGCTCCTTCTCTGACTGTTGCTGTCGATAACACCCGGTATGGAGCCAAGATCCGTCGCAATCTCGGAGAGTCGCGTGTCTTCGATCGCAAAGTTTTGGGCAACCAGGTAATAGTCGTTTGTACGTCCTCCACTCAATACTCTGTCAACGAACTCGCCTAGAGTCGTTTTCGCTTTGTGGCTATCGACATTAAACTCATAATCGACATCCTGGGAGCGATTCTGGGTAATCTCGATTTCGACGCTACCATAATTCTCCTTCAGGTATTCTGGCGACCACCGCTCCATAGCGGGCCAAGTTTGCATCCACCCGTGAACGACTACGGGGCGGTTGGCATAGTAATAATTGCGGTAAAACGATTCAGGCGAAAGATGCTGCCTCCTTTCAATGCCTGTATGCGCTCCCGACTGGATGAACAACTTTTGGTACAAATCCAATAGACTCTTTTGTTTGCGCCAAACGAGCGCCTTCTTGAGAACTACAGCAAAAGCCGAGTGACATTTGAGATCAGAGACAAGTTTTGCAGCTGAATCTACGGAGAATCCTGCTTCCAACAGACGCTCCTCTAGACTCGTCTCGGGAACGCCATCTATAAGGTTTTCGATAATCCAGGCTTGCCATTCCTCTCTCCGCTGTGTTTTCGACGGCCGATCGCGTTGCCGTCTTTTCGGGGCTACCTTTGATATTTTCTTCTCACGGTTACTGCTCAACCACTTCGACTGTCCTGACGTTCGACGCTGCCGTGAATTCGAAGAAGGCATACAAAAATCCTAACTTTGCTGATTCTTTATTAACAGAACTAAAATTTCTTTGGTCGTTTAGGCTTTCAAGCTATGGCATTAGCGACAGCTATGTTACCCGCCAATACTCACAGCGGTCTTTACCCACCTCGCAAAATCCGAGCTCCAAATTTTCAACTCCGCAAATGTCCGAGCGATTATACTCGACTTTGTTCCTAACGATTCTAATCATCGTTCAAAACTTGTGAGCGCATGACCTCCTGGCCATCGTTCTTGTTCAGATTTTGCTTCCATCTATGATGAAGAGCGTGGATACCTCGACTTCTCTCGCGCGGATTACATCAGTCTTAGCTCTTGGGACGCGGACAGATGTAGGCGTGCTGATGCGCCCAAAATCTGGAGCGGATAAGGCCGATTCAATAAGCGAAAGTTACTACATAGAAACGTCGACATCCTCTCCTTGTAAGTTTAGCTGCTCCTTTATTGAGTTTGATGGAATGGGAGATTACCTCCTGTTCGAACAACACGAAGATTGCTGGAAACGGGTAATTCGTCTGATGGCGGATCAAACAGTTATACTTGTAATCTATTGTCATGGGTGGAAGCACAATAGCCAGTCTGCTGATATTCTCCACTTCAATACGTTCCTCAGCCAGCTAGCCTCAACCAAGTGGGTTTTAGACGGGCGATTTCGTGTTCATGGTGTTTACCTTGCATGGCGCGGTGCATCGATGAAGCCCGACTGCTCTAGTGTCGAAGACCGTTTTCTGGAAGAGAAGTTGCAGAGCCTCTTCGGCAGTACAATTATTGATCCCCGATGGTTACAGTGGCTTCCATCCTGGCTAGCATTCGTTCCACTGCAGTTAACTTACTGGGGGCGCAAGGCCGCAGCGGAAGATGACGTGTCTGGGTCGCCAATCTCCCGAACCATTTTCTCGTTGGGCTATCTGGTAAAACGCCATCGTACCCCGGAGCGGAACCACCGCGTGATACTTTTAGGACATTCCATGGGCGCACTGATACTCGAACAATCGCTGGGCAATGCCGCCATGTCGAAAGTGATGGCGGACTGGCCTTGGTTCACAAACGCTGCACCGCCAGGTCAGGACGAAATGGTTCTACCTTTCGATCTCGTTCTATTACTCAATAGCGCTGCGCCGTCTATCTACGCGAAGGAAATGCGCGATTTTTTAGCAGCCGATTACGCTGTTCGAAAAGCATCGGGATTTCCCCGCCCCGAACGTCCCGTCATTATCTCCGTCACATCCGAGGCAGATCGTGCGACCGGCATGATGCACCCCATTGGGAATATGTTCGCTTGGCTGTCTCCCAAGTTGCAGCGCGAATATTACGATCCGCGGACCGGTCAACGTATTCCCCAAAGTTTCTTTTATTCGCTAACTCCAGGTCATAATCCGTTATTGATCAATCGCCTCATTGCGCCTGCGAAAGCGCCGCCTCTTGCTTCGACAGAAAATGCATTCGAGGCCAATTTCCGACCAATCCCAGGTGTTCCAGGCGGCTTCTACGTTTCGGCGCGTGAATCGGACGGACCTCCGCGAACATGGCAAATTACGCCTAGCCCCGCGCAAGGCATCGCTTCAACGCTTGGTGCCTCGTGGCGGGACAAAGCGAATTATTGGATTGTCCGTGCACCTAAGGCTCTCATTCGCAATCACGGAGATATCTGGTCACAGCAATGCATGGAGATGATGGTTGCGCTTTGGCGAATGGCAGAAAACACTGCGACAGAAAGCTGAAGTTTTTTGAGTGATCACGCCGACCAAACGCGAAATAGATATTCACCTTGACATTCGTTAGCCAAAGAAGCTTGAATCCGCTTCATGCTTTTAGAACCTTCGGCAGGTGGTGGCGGCAACAAGGGTGGTGGCGGCAACAAGGGTGGTGGCGGCAACAAGGGTGGTGGCGGCAACAAGGGTGGCGGCGGCAACAAGGGTGGCGGCGGCAACAAGGGTG
>Ga0137361_10002442_pt1 | contig 11838 bp, 10 predicted proteins | sample Mad1_80_16metaG_FD_104923 | JGI IMG/M metagenome (GOLD analysis project Ga0137361, IMG submission 104923) | Vadose zone soil microbial communities from Angelo Coast Range Reserve, California, USA - Mad1_80_16 metaG | ecosystem: Environmental > Terrestrial > Soil > Vadose zone | place: USA... | reverse complement strand
GCCCACAATGGACACGCTCTGCCTGCTGCTGTTCATCGGCGCCATGGGCAAATCGGCCCAGTTCCTGCTTCACACCTGGCTGCCCGATGCCATGGAGGGCCCGACCCCCGTCTCGGCCCTCATCCATGCCGCGACCATGGTGACGGCGGGCGTGTTCATGGTTTGCCGTCTATCGCCCATGTTCGAATACGCGCCGGTCGCGCTTGACGTCGTCACGATCGTCGGGGCGGCCACGGCGTTTTTCGCGGCGAGCGTCGGACTCGTCCAGAACGACATCAAGCGGGTGATCGCCTATTCCACGTGCAGCCAGCTCGGCTATATGTTTTTCGCCGCCGGAGTCTCGGCCTATGGCGCGTCCCTGTTTCACCTGTTCACCCATGCCTTCTTCAAGGCGTTGTTGTTCCTGGCCGCCGGTTCGGTCATCCATGCCATGTCGGGCGAGCAGGACATGCGCAAGATGGGCGGCATCTGGCGCCTGATCCCCGCGACATATGTCTTGATGTGGGTCGGCAGTCTGGCGCTGGCCGGCATCGGCATTCCGGGCGTCTTCGGATTTGCCGGCTTCTATTCCAAGGACATCATCCTGGAGGCCGCCTGGGCCGCCAATAGCGGCATCGGCCATTTCGCCTTCTGGCTCGGCGATGCAGCAGCGGCCATGACGGCCTTCTATTCCTGGCGCCTGCTGTTCATGACCTTTCATGGCAAGCCGCGCGCCGACCACGAAACCATGCATCATGTGCATGAATCGCCGATGATCATGCTGGTGCCGCTGTTGCCACTGGCCGTGGGCGCGCTGGCCGCGGGATATGCCTTCTATTCCCATTTCGTCGGCGGCCAGATGGAATCCTTCTGGCAGCAGTCACTGTTCGTCCTGCCGTCGCATAACACGATCGAGGGCGCCCATAGCGTGCCCGAATGGGTGGGCCTGTCGCCGCTGTTCTTGGCCCTAGCCGGCATTGCGATCGCCTATGTCATGTATATTGCCGTGCCCAGTCTGCCGGAACGGCTCGCCCGCGCGCTGCGGCCGCTTTATCTGTTCCTGCTCAACAAGTGGTATTTCGACGAGCTCTACGATTTTCTCTTCGTCCGTCCGGCCAAGCGGCTGGGCCGGGGCTTGTGGAAGATCGGCGACGGGGCGATCATCGATGGGTTCGGGCCCGATGGTGTCGCGACACTGACCCGCAATCTGGCGCGCCGCGCCGGCCAGCTGCAGTCCGGCTACGTTTATCATTATGCTTTCGTCATGCTGATCGGCGTCGTCCTGCTGGTCAGCTGGTATCTCTACTGGCAAGTGCGATGAGCGGATCATGAGCGACTGGCCGATCCTCTCCCTCGTCACCTTCCTGCCGATTGCCGGATCGGTGATGGTTCTGTTTTTGCGCGGCGAAAGCGAGGCGGTGGCCCGCAATGCCCGATATCTCGCGCTCTGGACCTCGCTTATTACCTTCCTGCTGTCGCTGGCCTTGTGGTTCCGCTTCGATCGATCCAGCGCGGATTTCCAATTCGTCGAGCAGGCGGCGTGGATCCCCGTCTTTGGAATCCGCTATCACATGGGCGTCGACGGCATTTCGATGATGTTCGTCCTGTTGTCCACTTTGCTGACGCCGATCTGCATCCTGGCGAGCTGGCAGGCGATCCGAACCCGCGTGAAGGAATACATGGTCGCCTTCCTGGTGCTGGAGACCTTCATGGTCGGCACCTTCTGCGCCTTGGACTTCGTCCTGTTCTATATGTTCTTCGAGGGCGTGTTGATCCCGATGTTCCTGATCATCGGCGTCTGGGGCGGCCCGCGGCGCGTCTATTCGGCCTTCAAGTTCTTCCTCTACACGCTGCTGGGCTCGGTGCTGATGCTGCTGGCCATCATCGCCATGTATTTCATCGGGGGCACCACCGACATACCGACCCTGATGCAGCATGGCTTCCCGGTGGAGACGCAGCGTTGGCTGTGGCTCGCCTTGTTCGCCTCCTTCGCCGTCAAAATGCCCATGTGGCCGGTCCATACCTGGCTGCCCGACGCCCATGTCGAGGCGCCCACGGCAGGCTCGGTCATTCTGGCCGGCGTGCTCTTGAAGATGGGCGCCTACGGTTTCCTGCGGTTTTCGCTGCCCATGCTGCCCCAGGCCTCGGCCATGTTCGCCCCGCTGATCTTCGCACTCTCGGTGGTCGCGGTCACCTTTAACTCGCTGGTGGCGCTGGCCCAGACCGACATGAAGAAGCTGATCGCCTATTCCTCGGTCGCCCATATGGGCTTCGTCACCGCGGGCATCTTCACGGTTACCGTCGCGGGATTGCAGGGTGCTCTGTTCCAGATGCTGAGCCACGGCATCGTCTCGGCCGCGCTCTTCCTCGTCGTCGGCGTGGTATACGACCGCCTGCATAGCCGCGACATCGCGCGTTACGGCGGGCTGGTCCATCGGATGCCCATCTATGCGGCCGTCTTCATGTTGTTCACGCTCGCCTCGATCGGCCTGCCGGCGACCAGTGGCTTTATCGGCGAGTTCCTGGTGATGTTGGGCGCCTTCCAGGTGAATACCTGGGTCGCGACATTGATCTGCACGGGTATCATCCTGGGCCCCGCCTACATGCTCTGGCTCTATCGCCGGGTCATCTTCGGCAAGCTGGAAAAGGCCGATTTGATGGACATGCTGGATCTCAGCCCCCGCGAGATCGCCATATTCACCCCCTTGATGCTGCTGGTGCTGTGGATGGGGGTCTATCCGACCTCCTTCACCGAAATCATGGCGCCGTCGGTGGACCGGTTGATCGGGGGATATCGCACAGCGCTTGCCCTTGGCGGTGCACCCAGCATCGCCAGCCTGTTGCCGGGGGTGGCGCCATGAACTGGATTGTCGCCCTGCCCGAATTGCTGCTCACCGGCGGCGCCATGGGCTTGCTGATGGTGGGCGTCTTTTTGAAGCAGGAGCGCGCGCGCCTCATCTCCTGGCTGGCGGTGCTGGTGATCGTCATCGCCATGATCGTGGTGATCCAGAACCCGGCCGGCGGCGGTCTTGCCTTCGGCAATCTCTTCATCGTCGACCGCTTCAGCCAGTTCATGAAGCTGCTGACCCTGGGCGCCTCCGCGCTCTCGATCCTGCTGTCGCTGGACTATATCGAGCGCGAATACATGGCGCGGTTCGAGTTTCCCGTCCTCATGCTGTTCGCCACCAGCGGCATGCTGATGATGATCTCGGCCAACGATCTGATTTCCCTTTATCTGGGGCTGGAGTTCCAGAGCTTGGCGCTCTATGTGGTCGCTGCTTTCCAGCGCGATTCCCTGCGCTCGACCGAGGCGGGGCTCAAATATTTCGTCCTGGGCGCTCTCTCCTCGGGAATGCTGCTCTATGGCGCCTCGCTGATCTATGGCTTCGCCGGCACCACCGGTTTTGTGGGCCTGGCCACGGCACTGACCGATCCGGCGACAACCCCCATCGGGCTCATCATCGGTCTGGTATTCCTGGTCGCCGGCCTTGCCTTCAAAGTCGCCGCCGTGCCATTCCATATGTGGACGCCCGATGTCTACGAAGGGGCGCCGACGCCGGTCACCTCTTTCTTCGCCGCCGCGCCCAAGATCGCGGCCATCGCGCTGTTCGTGCGCGTCATGACCGGGCCCTTCGGTCATCTAATGGTGGAATGGCGCCAGATCATCGTCTTCATTTCCATCGCCTCGATGGTTCTGGGCGCGGTCGCTGGCGTCAATCAGCGCAACATCAAGCGGCTGATGGCCTATAGCTCCATCGGCAATATCGGCTACGCCCTGGTCGGTCTTGCCGCTGGAACGGCGGAGGGCATCCGCGGCCTGCTGATCTATATGGCCATATATCTGTGCATGACCATCGGCACCTTTGCTTGCATCCTGTCCATGCGCCGCAAGGGCATCATGGTGGAGGAGATCGTCGACCTTGCCGGCCTCTCGCGCAGCAATCCGCTGGCTGCGGCAGCCCTGGCACTCTTCATGTTCTCCATGGCGGGAATCCCGCCGCTCGCCGGATTCTTCGGCAAGCTCTATGTCTTCCTGCCGGCCATCACCGAACATCTCTACGCGCTGGCCGTCATCGGTGTGGTGAGCAGCGTGATCGGCGCCTATTACTATCTTCGCATCATCAAGGTGATGTATTTCGACGAGCCGGCGGCGAGCTTCGACCGGTCTCAGGGTCCGGAGATTTCCATCATTCTGGCGGTGACGGGTCTCGCCATCATGCTGTTCTTCCTGCTGCCCGGGCCGTTGTTTTCGGCAGCCCAAGCCGCGGCGGCATCGCTGTTCGGCGGATGAACGACCGGCCGCTTCTGCCGTCCTTCTTCACCCTCGTTGCCCTCGATCGCATCGACAGCACCAATGAGGAGGCGCTTCGCCGGGCAAGGGCCGGCGCGCCCGAGGGGACCCTCGTTTGGGCGCGAGAGCAAAGCGGCGGCCGCGGCCGGCGTGGACGCGCCTGGTCTTCGCCGCCCGGCAATCTCTACCTCTCCCTTCTGCTGCGCCCGGCCGTGCCGCCCGCCCAGGCGGCGCAGCTGGGATTTGTCGCAGCTGTGGCCCTGGCAGAGACGCTGTGCGCATCTCTGCCTGCGGAACGACGAATATGCTGCAAATGGCCGAACGATCTGCTGATCGACGGCGCCAAGGTTGCCGGCATCCTGCCCGAGGCCGAAGCCTTGGGCCAGATCGTGGAAGTCTTGGTGCTGGGCATGGGTGTCAATCTGGCGAGCCATCCCGCCAGTACGCCCTATCGCGCAACCTCGCTCAGCGCGGCGGGGAGTGACGTGACCATGGAGGCGCTGCTCGAATCCCTCGCCGGTGGTCTCCACCTCTGGTACCGGCGCTGGCAGGACGCCGGATTTGCCCCGATACGCGGCCGCTGGCTCGATTTCGCCGCGGGCCTCGGCCAGGTCATCGAGGTTCGCCTCGAAGGCGCGACATTGCAGGGCCGCTTTGCCGCGCTGGATGCCAGCGGGGCCCTGGATCTCGAGCTTGCGGACGGTCGCCATCGCCTAGTGACCGCCGGCGACGTATTCTATCCGGCCGCTTGAGCGGGGGAGGGCGCCATGCTGCTGGCCATCAATGCCAACAACACCAACGTGAAATTCGGCCTGTTCGAGGGCGACCGCATGTTGGGCGATTGGCGCTTGCGCACGGATGGTGGGCGGACGGCCGATGAATATCTGGTCTGGCTCAGCCAATTGCTGGCCCTGGCGGGGATCGACCGCCGGCAGATCGGCGAAGCGATCATCGCCACCGTGGTGCCCCAGGCGCTGCTTCATCTGCGTATGCTCTGCGAGCGTCATCTGGGTACCATTCCCCTGGTCGTGGGCGAGGCCGGTGTCGAATTAGGCATCAAGGTGCTGATGGATCGCCCCAATGAAGTGGGCGCCGATCGCCTCGCCAATGCGGTGGGCGGCCATCTGCTGTATCAGGAGCCGCTGATCATCGTCGATTTCGGCACGGCCACGACCTTCGACGTCGTCGATGGCGACGGCAATTACACCGGTGGCGTGATTGCCCCCGGCATTAACCTCAGCCTCGAAGCGCTTCATAGTGCCACCGCCATGCTGCCGCGCATCGCCGTGGGTCTGCCAACCCGGGTCATCGGCAAGAACACGCTAGATGCGATGCAGTCGGGCATTTACTGGGGCTATGTCGGTTTGATCGAGGGGCTGGTCGCCCGCATCACCAAGGAATTCGGCCGCGAGCTGGCCGTGGTGGCCACTGGCGGCCTGGCGCCGCTCTTCGTCGACGCCACGCCGGTGATCCGGCGCCTGGAGCCGGAGATCACCATGCGCGGCCTTGTCGAAATCCATCGCCGAAATCAGCCGCGCCCGAAATGATCGGCCAGCCCAGCGATAATGAGCTGCTCTTCCTGCCTCTCGGCGGCTGCGGCGAGATCGGCATGAATCTCAATCTTTACGGCCATGCCGGCAAATGGCTGATGGTCGATCTGGGGATCACCTTCGGCAAGGAAACGACGCCGGGCATCGACATCGTCATGCCGGACCCCTCATTCATCGTGGAACGGCGCCAGGACCTTGCGGGCCTGGTCCTGACCCATGCCCATGAAGACCATATCGGCGCCGTGCCCTATCTCTGGCCGAAACTGCGCTGCCCCATCTATGCGACGCCCTTTACCGCTGCCGTGCTGCGCCGCAAGCTGTCGGAGGTCAACCTTTTGACCGAGGCCCGCATTACCGAGATTCCCATGTCAGGGCGTTTCAGCGTCGGCCCCTTCGAGATCGAACTCATCAGCATCACCCATTCGATTCCCGAGCCCAATGCGGTGGTCATTCGCACACCCCTTGGCGCCGTGCTGCATACCGGCGATTGGAAGCTCGATCCCGATCCGGTGATCGGCCCCATCACCGACGTAACGGCGTTGCGCCGCCTGGGCGAGGAGGGCGTGCTGGCCATGATCTGCGATTCGACCAACGTGCTGGTCGAGGGCAGTTCCGGCTCCGAGGCCGAGGTCCGGCTCAGTCTGGACAAGCTGATCGGCGAGTACGACCAGCGCATCGCGGTTGCCTGTTTCGCCAGCAACGTCGCCCGCATCGAAAGCGTGACCAGGGCGGCACTCGCCCATGGCCGTCATGTCGGATTGGTCGGCCGCTCCCTCTGGCGCATGGTCGAAGCCGCCCAGGAAACGGGATATCTGACCGATCTGCCGGACTTCGTCGAGGAGGGCGACATCGGCCATCTGCCGCGCGAGCGGGTGCTCATGATCTGCACCGGCAGCCAGGGCGAGCCGCGCTCGGCGCTCGCGCGCATCGTACGCGGCGAACATGCCGATGTGACTCTGGAGGCGGGTGATGCCGTCATCTTTTCCTCCCGCATCATTCCCGGCAACGAACAGGCCATCGGCGAGTTGCACAACGGGCTCATCCACCGCGGCGTCAAGATCGTCACCGAGCGCGATCATTTCATCCATGTTTCCGGCCACCCGGCGCGCGACGATCTGGCGGATATGTATCGCTGGGTGAATCCGAAGATCGCCGTGCCGGTGCATGGCGAACTGCGCCATCTGCGCGCCCATATCGAGCTCGCCCAAAGCTGCCAGGTGCGCCAGGCGCTATTGGCGGCGAACGGCACGCTCATCCGCCTGGCCCCTGGGCCGGGGGAGGCGGTCGGCGAGGAGCCGTCGGGGCGCCTGGGCCTGGATGGCAAAATCCTGGTACCCTTGGATGGCGCCGCGCTGAAGAGCCGGCAGCGCCTGGCCTTCAACGGCGCCGCGGTCGCAACCCTGGTGCTGGACGGGATGGGTAGGTTGGCGGGCAGGCCGCAGGTCACGATCCATGGCCTCGCCGGCGAAGACTCCGGCGACGAGGCCGTGATCGAGGCCGCCGCCGCCGCGGGCAAGGCCGTCATGGTGTTGTCGACCGCGAAGCGCGCCGAGGATGCAACCGTCAGGGAGGCGGCTCGCGTGGCGATCCGGCGCGCGCTGTTCGCCCATTTCGGCAAGAAGCCGGTGACCGACGTGCATCTGGTCCGCTTGCCCGACATTTCGTAACCTGATGCGCGAGATGGGCTGAAGGCCGCAGGCAGATTCATGATCGGACAGATATGATCGGAAGATTGAATCACGTCGCCATCGCCGTGCCGGATCTGGCGGCCGCCTCGGCCCTCTATGCCAACGCACTAGGCGCCCAAGTTTCCGAGCCGGTGCCCCAGCCCGAGCACGGCGTGACCGTCGTGTTCGTGAATCTTCCCAACAGCAAAATCGAGTTGCTGGAGCCGCTGGGCGCCGATTCTCCCATCGCGAATTTTCTCAGCCGCAATCCGGGTGGGGGCATTCATCATATTTGCTACGAGGTCGACGACATCCGGGTGGCTCGCGATCGCCTGAAGGCGGCCGGGGCCCGCGTGCTGGGCAATGGCGAGCCCAAGATCGGCGCCCATGGCAAGCCGGTGCTGTTTCTCCATCCCAAGGATTTCCTTGGCACGCTTATCGAGCTGGAGCAGGCATGACCTGGTTCACCGGAATCGTCGTCTATTTCCTCATCTGGTGGACGATTCTGTTTGCCGTGCTGCCCTGGGGCGTGAAGCGCGACGAGAGCCCCATGCCCGGCCACGACCCGGGCGCGCCGGTGCGGCCATATCTTTGGGCCAAGATCGCGGCGACGACCGGCGTTTCAGCGGTGCTCTGGCTCGTCGCCTACTGGCTGATCACCGCCCCCTGGATTTCGTTCCGACCATGAGGTCTTCATTGTCATGACGACATATTGCGACATCGCCCCCGGCCATCCCTTTCATGGTCCCTACCACGAACGCGAGTACGGCTTTCCGTCGCGCGAGGATGCCGTGTTGTTCGAGCGCTTGGTGCTGGAGATCAACCAGGCCGGCCTCTCCTGGCTGACCTGCCTGAAAAAGCGCGAGGCGTTCCTTGCGGCCTATGACGGCTTCGACATCGACAAGGTTGCAGCTTACGGCGCGCGCGAGCGGCGGCGCCTGCTGGCCGATGCCGGAATCATCCGCAACCGGCTAAAGGTCGATGCGGGGATCGAAAATGCACGCCGCCTGCAGGCGATCCGCAAATCCCACGGCTCCTTCGCCGATTGGCTCGACGAGCATCATCCTCTGGAAAAGGCCGAATGGGTGAAGCTGTTCAAGGCCACCTTCCGCTTTACCGGGGGTGAGATCGTCGGCGAGTTCCTGATCAGCCTGGGATATCTGCCCGGCGCTCATGCGCCGGACTGCCCGGTCCGAAAACGCATCGCGCGGCTGAGCCCACCCTGGATGAAGGCAAAAAAACGCCGGAAAGCCTGATGCTGCCGCCGCAACTTTGCCTTGTTCCGGCCATGGACAGGGCAGGGGGGCTCGCCTACATTCACCGCCGCTCCACTCAAGTCCCGGCCTTAAGGACCAAGCATGCGTCTCTCCGCCTATTTCATGCCGACGCTGAAGGAGAATCCAAGCGAGGCGCAGATCGTCTCCCACCGGCTGATGCTGCGCGCCGGCATGGTTCGCCAAGCGAGCGCCGGCATTTACTCCTGGCTGCCCTTGGGCTTCCGCGTGTTGAAACGTATCGAGCAGATCGTGCGCGAGGAACAGGACCGCGCCGGCTGCCAGGAAATGCTGATGCCGACCATCCAGTCGGCCGATCTCTGGAAGCAATCCGGGCGCTATGAGGATTACGGCAAGGAGATGCTGCGCATTACCGATCGCCATGAGCGCGAGATGCTCTATGGGCCAACCAACGAGGAACTGATCACCGACATCTTTCGCAACTCGGTCAAGAGCTATCGCGAACTGCCGAAGATGCTCTATCATATCCAATGGAAATTCCGCGACGAGGTACGCCCGCGCTTCGGCGTCATGCGCGGCCGCGAGTTCCTGATGAAGGACGCCTATTCTTTCGATGTCGATCAGGCCGCCGCGCGGCGTTCCTACAACAAGATGTTCGTTTCCTATCTGCGCACATTCCAGCGTATGGGATTGAAGGCGATCCCCATGGCCGCCGACACCGGCCCGATCGGCGGCGACCTGTCCCATGAATTCATCATCCTGGCCGATACCGGCGAAAGCGCGGTGTACTGCGACCGCGATTTCATCGATTTCGATGTGCTGAGTTCGGATATCGATTACGGGAATGCCGAAGCCGTGGGCAAGGTGGTGGCGTATTTCACCTCCCTCTATGCCCGCACCGACGAGAAGCATGAGGCCGCGGTCTTCGAGGAAAAAGTGCCGGAGACTCGCCGCTATGTCGGCCGCGGCATCGAGGTGGGCCACATCTTCTATTTCGGCACGAAATATTCCGACCCCCTGGCTGCGGTGGTAGCGAAGGCGGAGGGCGAGACGGTGCCGGTGCAGATGGGGAGCTATGGCATCGGCGTGTCGCGGCTGGTCGGCGGCATCATCGAGGCAAGCCACGACGATGCCGGCATCATCTGGCCGGATGCGGTGGCGCCCTTCCATGTGGGCTTGATAAACCTCAAGGGCAACGACGGGCCGACCAACGCCAAATGCGAGGAAATCTATGGCCGTCTGACGACCGCCAAGGTCGAGGTGCTCTACGACGACCGCGACGAGCGGCCGGGCGCGAAATTCGCCGATATGGATCTGATCGGCCTGCCCTGGCAGCTTATCATCGGCCCGCGGGGTCTCGCCGCCGGCACGGTGGAACTGAAGCGGCGCGCCACAGGCGAACGGGTGGAACTGCCGCTGGATCGAGCGCTCGACAAGATGGTGGCCTGAGCCCCATGTTCTCGCCCTTCGAACGTCTGGTGGCCATGCGCTATCTGCGCGCGCGGCGAAAAGAAGGCTTCATTTCCGTCATCGCCGGCTTCTCGTTTCTCGGCATTATGCTGGGGGTGGCGACGCTGATCATCGTCATGGCGGTGATGAACGGATTTCGCCATGAGATGCTGTCCCAGATCCTGGGCTTCAACGGCCATCTCACCATCGAATCCAGCAAGGGTTCCATCCCCGACTATGACGTCCTGACGAAGGCTCTGCGCGGGCTGTCCATGGTCAAATCCGCCGACCCGATCATCGAAGGTCAGGTGATGGTGACCAACCAGGGCCGTGCATCGGGCATCTTCGTGCGCGGCGTCCGCCCGGAAGACATCAAGGCCCGCGCGGCGGTCGCGGACCACATGCTGGCAGGAAGCCTGGATGATTTCAGCGGCCAGGACGTGGTGATCATCGGCAGTTACCTGGCGCAAAGTTTGGGAATCGGGGTCGGCGGAGAAATCACCCTGATATCGCCCCAGTCGACGACGACGCTCGTCGGGCAGATTCCGCGCATCAAGAGCTACCAGGTGGTCGGCATCTTCAAGACGGGGATGTACATATACGACAGCGGCTATGCCTTCATGCCGCTCGAGGCAGCACAGCTTTATTTCAAGCTGCCTCAGGCAGCGAGTCAGATCGAGGTCACGCTGGACGACGGCGATCGCGTGGCCGCGGCGAGCGAGGCGATCCAGGCGCGTATCGGCACCGGTTTCGTCATGACCGACTGGCAGGCGGCGAACTCCAACTATTTCAGCGCCATCGTCGTCGAGCGCAACGTGATGTTCCTCATCCTCACCCTGATCATCATCGTGGCCGCCTTCAATGTCATTTCCGGGCAGATCATGCTGGTGAAGGACAAGGGACGCGACATCGCGATTTTGCGCACCATGGGCGCGACCCGCGGAATGATCATGCGCATCTTCCTGCTGAGCGGGGCCAGCATCGGGATCGCCGGCACGGCGGCCGGTTTCGGTCTCGGGCTTGCCTTCGCCGATAACATCGAATCGATCCGCCAGGCGATGCAATACCTGCTGCGCACGAAGCTGTTTCCCGACACCGTCTATTTCCTGTCCAAGCTGCCGGCGATCGTGGATTCCGGTGAAGTGACGATCGTCGTGGTCATGTCGCTTGTTCTCTCGTTTCTCGCCACCCTTTACCCCTCCTGGCGTGCGGCGCGGCTCGATCCGGTCGAGGCCCTTCGCTATGAGTGAGCCGGTGCTGGCCCTCCGGAATGTCACCCGCAGCTTCCAACAAGGCTCGGGCCGGCTTGAAGTCGTCCACGACGTCTCGCTGGCCATCCGTCCCGGCGAACTCATCGCTCTGATCGGGCCGTCCGGCGCGGGGAAATCAACCCTGCTGCAGATTTGCGGCCTGTTGGAGCCGCCCACAGCGGGCGAGGTCGTCGTCAAGGGAGCGCCCGCCAGCAAGCTCTCCGACGACCAGCGCACGGCTCTCAGGCGCACGACCATCGGTTTCGTCTATCAGTATCACCATTTGCTGCCGGAATTTTCCGCGCTGGAGAATGTCGTCCTTCCCCAGATGATCGCCGGTGTCGCTCGCCGCAGTGCGCGGCTTCGGGGCAAGGAACTATTGAACCTCGTCGGGCTTGCTAAACGCGTCGGCCATCG
>Ga0137361_10002441_pt1 | contig 11839 bp, 3 predicted proteins | sample Mad1_80_16metaG_FD_104923 | JGI IMG/M metagenome (GOLD analysis project Ga0137361, IMG submission 104923) | Vadose zone soil microbial communities from Angelo Coast Range Reserve, California, USA - Mad1_80_16 metaG | ecosystem: Environmental > Terrestrial > Soil > Vadose zone | place: USA... | reverse complement strand
GAGAATCCTGGAAGCCAGCACGCAAGGATAAAGTCCGCTGGTGACCATCGATGCCATCGCTGGAATCAGCGTCGGCGTGTATTGATAGTCGGGATGAAGCATGATGACGACGTCAGCTCCGGCAGCGAGGGCGAGGCGGTAGCAGGTTTTCTGGTTACCGCCGTAACCGCGGTTTTGAGGGTGAACTTCAACCCGCACGCGATCGAGCGTCCGGGCAATAGCGGCGGTCTCGTCACGGCTGGCATCATCGACCAGGATGATTTCATCCACAATGTCGTGCCCGATCACTTCATCATAGGTCTGGCGCAGAGTCCGGGCGGCATTGTAGGCCGGCATCACCACGACGATTTTGTTTCCTTGCAACATTAAAAGAAAAAGCCGGCAGACGGATTCGAACCGACGACCTGCTGATTACAAATCAGCTGCTCTACCAACTGAGCTATGCCGGCATTTTACGCGCGGAAAACTAGCTGTTTCCGTTAGTTTGTCATGGGCAATTATACCCGTCAATTTTACCCGTTAGCAACTCGGGAAACGATCATAGCCGCAAGGTTACGAGCCGGCAAACCTGTTGGCGGACGAACCCCGGTTTTTTAACAAATGCATGCCGCGTCATCAGCCGTACTTGGCAGGTGGTGTTGTTCACGCCCCGCACAATTGCAGTGTAGTTCCCCGGATCCAGGCTGGTTAGAATGGCTGACTCGAGGTTGTTGGGTGGCGCATATCCACTGTCGCTAATTGCTTGTTTATTCGCAGCATCTCCCCAATTGTCGTTAGATGTAATTATTGCACCGCTGCCATCGCGCAGTTCGAGGGTAGGATTGGCCAGCGCATTGGGAACATTAAATGGGGGTTGGCTAAAGTCGGACCAAGCGCGCGCAAAATAACCTGTTTCGCTCCGTCGCCGCTTATAATAAGGCCTCCAATCGGCACATTGTTTCCGGTCTGAACAAACCCGCGGGTAGAAGGGCGACACTGTGTAGGAACGGAAGAGCTGTCCGATTTCTTCCGACAAGAGCGTTTACCGAGTCGCTAAGTTTCTTCTCTGGTGGCAATTAGGGAACAGGAGATAAATGAATTTACTTCTGGCTAATTCGGAAAAATTCAAATATACCTTGCAGTCGATCTGTCATGGAAGTGTCCCATTCTATCGACTCCTTTGAAAGGGCTTTCGCAAAAGCTCGTCCCGACGCTAGACATCGCCGTGGTTCCAATTGCTCGCGCACGCAGTTTCCCAGTTCAGGACTGTGCGCGAATCACGGTTGATGCTGTCGCTACCCCATTCCCCCTTGACCATGAAAAAAAGTTCATCTCATCGAATCCTTTGGTGTTCCGTCTTCATCATAATAATGATCGCCGCCTTGAGCAGCACTGCGCGCGCTGCTTCGGTCGCATTAGATAATAACTTCAATCCGCCTTCGTTCGCTTATCCCGACCCCGGCACCCGTACATTGCTCCTGCCAAGCGGTAAGTTCATTCTGTATTTCAATGTTCAAACGTTAACAGATCAACCGGGATCTGGCGCGGTTGTCCGATTTTTCCCCGATGGGAGCTTCGATCCTTCATTTAGTTTCACTCGCGATTTTCCTCAAGTAAATGCGGCAGCAGCGCTACCTGACGGCCGGCTAATCGTTGCCGCCTTTCAAAACATCTACAACAATACCGGCAACGAGTACATCCTGCGCCTGAATACCGATGGGTCAATCGATTCGACCTTTAGCGCGCCCGTCACCCCAGCTAACCTGGTCGGTAATTTCCGGGCCATCGCTATCCAGCCTGACGGCAAGATCTTGCTGGCCGGGTTCTTCACGAATTTTGGCGGGCTCGGCCGGCAAGGACTCGTTAGGTTGAATGGAGATGGAACGCTCGACCCTAATTTCGCCGCCATCACTCTTCAATTTGACAACACTTCCTTCCCTGGCGGTGCTAATGGCTTATGGGCAAAGCCAACGCTTCAATCTGATGGCAAAATTATCATCGTGGGAGATTTCGTTGGAGTAAATAATGCCGCGCGTCCCGGAGTGGCGCGCTTGAATGCAGACGGCACGCTGGATACTATTTTTAATCCTTCAGGTTTTACCAGAACTGGGACCGGGCCGATTCGCGGCGCCGTAGTCCAGAGTGACGGCAACATCGTAATCGGAGGCAAGTTCACGGTTCCGGCAAACTTCACCGCTAATCCAACCGGATTGGAATACACTCAGCTGCCGAACATACGAGTGGCCGGCGCCGACGGCACCGTCGATCAGACCTATGGTTGCTTCACCGACCTTACCGTGAATGGCATTGCCCTTTTTCGAATGCGTGATGCGCTGATTCAGTCGGACGACAAGGTCATAATGATTGACACTTCAATCTTCCGATTCAACACGGATGGCACTCTCGACAGTACATTCCGCCAGCCGGTGCTTTTGATCGAGCGCGGCGTGGATCCGAACTCTGTCGCAGAGGCTTTCACTCTTAATTTGCAAAATGATGGCAAAGTTCTTTTTGGCGGGGCTTTTACTGACATCGATGATGCAACCGGTCCCGCCAATGGCCTCCGGTTTGGAGTAGGCCGGATCAATTCAGACGGCACGCTCGATACCAGCTTTCAGGAAACGCACAAGGTCGGGTATAATATTTCCCCGATAAGCTTCTCCCGCCAACCAGACGGAACTACTCTGGTAGGTTTTAACGCGGTGTCCTTTTCTCTCCTGCCAAACGAACCAGCGATTCCGCACAATTTCGGACGTCTGCTCGCAAATGGGACGCTCGATGCGACATTTGATCCGCTGGCTGCGCAGAGTCGTATTTCCTACGCGACAGCGTTTGCCGCTCTTTCCGACGGCAGTGTCGTTGTGCAGGGAACCGACGAGAACTCCACTCAGAGCAAGGCACTGCGCGTTCTACCCGATGGAACGTTGGACTTAAATTTTGCCCACCATGGCGGCCAAAATATTTATACTCCTGACATCGCGTCCGCATTGCTTCAGGCCGACGGCGAACTAATTGCCACCAGCTTTGCCCTTGCGGCAGTAGCGAGCGGGAACTTACTCGAACGTTTTCTGCCCGATTCGACCTTCGACCCGAGCTACCATGTCGATTCTCAAATTACCAGTGACATGGTCCAACGCGACGCATCGACACAACAAGTCACGACAATCTCAAACACGGTCAAGCTACTGGCCACATATACCGACGGTCGCGCCTTACTTGCTTACCTCGCGGTCGATAGTACTTGGCATTTAGTGCGTTTGACCAGTAGTGGAACTCTCGACCCTGCGTTTCAAGCTGGAACAGTTGCAGCGGTAAATGTCAGTAACACGATTGTTCAATTTTTTAGCGATCCGGTGACCGGTATGATTGCGTCTGTCAGCCAATTGGGTCAAACGTTCACTGATCGCGGCTTCGCCGATGCACAACTACTCGCGAATGGCCAGATTATAGTCGTTGGCAATTTTGCGAGCTACGGATCAAGTACGGCTAAAGGAATTGTGCGGCTTAATTCGGATGGGACGGTTGATTCCACTTTTCAAGCCGGCGCGGGCGCGCAATGGACACAAACGACCGAGACCAGCACGTTCCGCCCTTCAATTGACAATATTGAGATCGAAAACGACGGCAAGTTCCTGATTACCGGTACGTTTGAGGCATTCAATGGCTTCCCCGCGGCTGGCATCGCGAGTCTCAATCCTAATGGATCTGTCGACACCGGTTTTAGCATTCCAGTTGCACGAAACGCATTCGATCCTAGTAACTCACTCCTTGGCCGGCAACCCGACGGCTCATTTCTACTAAGCGGGCCATATACTTCGCCGAACCAGACAATTTCTCCGTCGTTCATCCATATTAAAAGCATTGGTGGCATACCGATCATCGGTAGTCCAACTGTGGCCAGTGCAACGGTGGGGCAAAGTTTCAGTTACAATGTGGTTGCCAGTGGCCAGCCCACCAGCTACAGCGCGACTGGATTACCATCGGGCTTCACCATCAATTCAACGACAGGGGTAATTTCAGGAAGTGGGCTGGCGCAGTTTGTCGGGTCTTATCATGTGCTACTCACGGCCACTAACAATGAAGGAACGAGCAGCACACGTGCTCTCGAATTGAATGTTCAACCTGCGCCAACTCCGCCCACGCCCCCGGCTAACGATAATTTTGCCAATGCCCAGGCGATTAGCGGAATCGGTGGCACGATTCAAGGCGCAAACATTAACGGCACAGCCAGCGCCACCAAGGAAAGCGGCGAACCAGACCACGCCGCTAATCCGGGCGGGGCATCGGTCTGGTATGTTTGGACCGCTCCCGCTGATAGAACATTCTTCCTTGATACGAGTGGAAGCAACTTTGACACGTTGCTGGCAGTCTACATAGGGAGTGGCGTCGGTTCACTCACGGAGGTGGTAAGTAACAACGATGTGAGCGCCTCTGACCGTACGAGCAAAGTGCAGTTCGTAGCGGTCAAAGGAACTGTTTACCACATCGCGGTAGATGGAGCGGGCGGTGCGACGGGTAACATCCAGCTCAACTGGGGTATCCCCGTAACCACATCGTCCAATCCCATTATCACCAGTCCGCTCGAAGCAGAAGGTGTCGTTGGTCAACAATTCGTCTATCAAATTGTTGCTAACAATTCGCCGACGAGTTACGACGCGACCAATCTGCCTCCTGGACTAACTATTGACCCTGCTACCGGAGTCATCGGTGGGGTTCCGACGCAGGCCGGGTCGGCAACTCCAGTCACAATTACTGCTACCGGCGCTACTATTGGCTCGGATACTTTAAATATAACTATCGATCCGGCGCCAGCTGCAGGGCCGATTATCACTAGCGCGACGAGTGCTACCGGAAGAACAGGAACGTTCTTTAGCTTTCAGGTGCTGGCGAGCGGTTTGACTTCAGCCGCGAGGGCAAGCGCGAGCGGATTGCCACCGGGTTTGGCGATCGATGATGTGAGCGGTCTCATTTCGGGAACGCCAATCGAAGACGGCAGCTTTGAGGTATTCGTCGCTATTGTTGATGGGAGTAACACCGCCGTAGAGACATTGGAGTTAACCTTTACCTCAGATCCGGCGATTCCAGTGATCGTTAGTCCGAGCACAGCTCCCCTTACTCCGGGACAATTTTTTACTTATACGATTGTCGCGCCCGCCACGACCGACCCCAACGATCATACGGTCTTCAGCATCGTCGGGACGCTGCCCGCTGGTCTCGGCCTCGATCCTACAACTGGCGTCATCTCGGGAACGCCGACCGCGCGTATGCAACGGATTCCAGATTTCACGCCATTGTTTAAGGCGCTTTCGGACACGCCGGTGGTCGGCGCGGTGCAGCTGGTGGCGAGCAACTCGCAAGGAACAGCGACTCAACCGCTGAACTTCGTCCAACCGGCACCAAACCCGTTGGCCAATATCTCGACACGAATGCAAGTCCAAACCGGCGCCAATGTCATGATAGGCGGCTTTATCGTTAGTGGGATGGAGCCGAAAAAAGTGGTGATCCGCGCGTTGGGCCCGACCCTGGCCAACTTTGGTGTGCCAAATGTTTTGGCCAACCCCACGATCGAGTTACACGACGGTAGTGGCAGCGTCATAACGACCGACGATAACTGGGGAGATTTACAACACGCGGACTTGATCGCGGCGGGTTACGCACCTCCCAATAACTTTGAGTCTGCGATTGTCGCAACTCTGAATCCCGGCAACTACACGGCGATTGTGCGTGGATTCAGCGGTTCAACTGGCGTTGGATTAGTCGAAGTTTACGATCTTAGCCAGACATCGTCGAGTTCAACGATAGTCAATATCAGCACCCGTGGTCAGGTTCAGACGGGAAGCAACGTTATGATTGGCGGATTTATCGTGGGACCTTCGGGGACAGGTACGGCCAACGTCCTTGTTCGCGCCCTTGGCCCGACCTTGACCGATTTTCACGTGCCTGGGGCGCTGGCTGACCCGATCCTCGAAATCCACAACGGCACTGGTGCTACCATCGCTTCCAATAATAATTGGAAGGATACACAACAGGCGCAGATCGCGGCGACCGGGATGGCGCCTCCGCATGATAGCGAATCGGCAATTATTGCCTCTCTAACGCCAGGCAACTATACCGCGATTGTGCGAGGGAACGGAGGCTCGACCGGGGTCGCTTTGGTCGAAGTGTACGCGCTGCATTAATTGGCGGCCTGATCATGGCGCAATTCCTGCGCTTAAATAAATCCGTGGGCGGCGTCTCCTTCTCCAGTGCCAGGCTGTTTTATGGAATCCTTCTGTCGGCTGTTGTCAGTTTGGTCGCACAAGGTGCGCCAGAGCCTTCAGGGACCAATGCAGAATTATTGACCAAAGAAAATATTGTAGATATTTCGGCCGCTAGCAGGCAATGGCAAGCGGCCATAGTAGGTCAATTGCTCGCTCTTCACGACAGGCTTCGAACGGGCGAGGATAGTCGTGCTACCCTTCGCTTAAGCGACCTCAGCGTCCTGCGCGTCGATGAGTTGACGAATCTCGAGATTTTGCCGCCGCGCGACGCACGGGCGAAACCGACTCTCGACCTCCATCAAGGTTCGACTTACTTTTTTAGTCGGGAAGCGGCTCGTGAAGTCAATATTCGAACGCCTGCCGCCAACGGCGCAATCCGCGGGACCGAGTTCACCGTAACGGTGATGTCTGATGGAAGAACTTCCGTCACGATGCTGGATGGCGAACTACAGCTGTCCAACGCTCAGGGAACGGTTTTGGTTCGCAGCGGTGAGCGCGGCGACGTAATTCCCGGACAGAGACCCACAAAGACTGCGGTCATAGAAGCGATCAATACCGTGCAGTGGTGTCTGTATTACCCAGGTGTCCTGGATTTAAGTGAAATTAAGTTGCCTGCTTCCGAGCGAGAAACTCTCGCTGCCTCGTTGCGCGCCTACAATGAGGGAGATCTTTTGGTTGCGCTGGAAAAGTTTCCGCGGGGATATGTTCCGGTTTCGCCAGCAGCGAACGTTTATCGCGCTACTCTGTTGCTAAGTGTCGGGCAAGTGGAAAAAGCGGAGCTACTTTTGCGAAGTGTGCCTCCAGGAAACGGCAGTGATGCGCTTCGGATTTTGATTGCGGCGGTCACGTTGAAGAATCGACCTGGGACATCGCTACCACGAAGTGCTACCGATTGGTTGGCGGAATCTTATTATCGGCAGTCAGTGGGCGATCTGAAAGGCGCATTGCAGGCGGCCGAACAAGCAACTTCGTCGGATCCATCATTTGGTTTCGCCTGGACCCGGCGGGCGGAATTGGAATTCAGTTTTGGCAAAATTCCGCAAGCGAAGAAGCTGGTGGAACAAGGACTTCATCTCTCTCCGCGCAATCCCGCCGCGCATGCATTGCTCGGATTTCTTTTTAGCGCACAAAATGATGTTCGTTCCGCGAAAGGATCGTTTGAACAAGCGATGGCGATTGACGGTGCTCTGGGTGACGCGTGGCTGGGTCGCGGATTATGCTTCATCAGGCAGGGGAAAGGCGACCTGGGCCGGCGCGATCTTCAGACCGCGGCCGCCCTTGAGCCAAACCGGTCGATTTTTCACAGCTACCTCGGCAAAGCTTTCAGCAATGTTGGCAGCGAAGGCAAAGCAAATCTGGAGCTCGATCGTGCCAAGCGGTTGGACCCCAAGGATCCTACTCCATGGATTTATTCCGCTATCGAAAAGAAACAGGAGAACCGTCTGAATGAAGCGGTCGATGATCTGGAGAAATCAGTCGAACTTAATGACAATCGCCGCGTCTATCGATCGGAATTTCTGCTCGACCAGGATCGGGCCGTGCGCAGCGCCAATCTAGCCGCCATCTATCAGGACGACGGGATGGTGGACGTTAGTGTACGGGAAGCGGCCCTTGGCGTTGATTACGATTACAGCAACGCCTCATCACATCTTTTCCTGGCCAATAGCTATAACGCACTGCGTGACCCGAACAGAATCAATCTGCGGTATGAAACGCCCTGGTTTAACGAGCTTTTGCTGGCAAATCTGCTGGCCCCGGTTGGAGGAGGGCCGCTCTCTCAATACGTTTCCGAGCAGGAGTATTCGAAGCTATTTGAAGCTGATCGCTTTGGGATAAGTTCAACATCGACTTATCTGAGTAGCGGTGCAGTTCGCGAAACCGCTTCCCAGTTTGGTATTGCCGGGAACTTCAGCTACTCCCTGGACACTGAGTTCCTGTATGACAACGGATTGCGCCCGAATAATGAGATTACGCGTTCCGAATCATATGCGCAATTCAAGCTCCAGGTCACTCCGCAAGATAGTTTTTTCTTTCAGACAAAGTATCAAGATGTCCGCACCGGGGACGTCTTGCAGTACTACGATCAGGGCAGATTCCAGCCTGGGTTTCATTTTCGTGATTTGCAACAACCGGCAATTCTCCTGCTCGGTTACCATCACGAGTGGGCGCCGGGCCTGCATACCTTGCTGCTGGTTGGCCGCCTTGAAGATGAAACATTTGATACCAACCTGAATCGACTAAAGAACATCTCAGATTTTGAGCAGGCTTTGCAAAGCGGAAAAGAGCTCCCGAATATTAGTCTGGGTTTGATTGTGGGAAGAAACCCCGACGGATCGCTCAATTTTGTCACGCCTTTGCCGATGGATCTGCATTATCACAACGCTTTCACCACTTATACCGGTGAGCTCAATCAGATTTGGGAGCAGCCTGCCAATACGCTGGTCGCCGGTTGTCGCTTCCAGTCCGGCGAATTTCATACCAGCGATCAGTTCAATAACTTTCCTTCCTTTATCCCCCCGGGAGTCTTTGCTGAAACCGCGACCGACCAGGACTTCAATAACGACTTCGGACGGGCAACCGGCTATGTTTACGATGTGTTCCGACCGCTTACACGGCTTTCGATCACGGCCGGGCTAAGTTACGACAGCGTCACATATCCGACGAACCATCGAAATCCACCGATTACTGCCAGTAGCAGCACGCGCGACCAGATTTCACCCAAAGCCGGGCTAATCTGGAATCCATTTGGTAACTTAGTTGTGCGAGCTGCTTATACGCGAGCGCTGGGGGGTGTTAGTTTCGATGAGAGCGTTCAACTGGAGCCGACCGAAGTAGCTGGGTTTAATCAGGTGTTTCGTAGTATCATTTCGGAATCGGTAGTCGGGGCGGTGGCTGCGCCTCGTTATGAGAATGGTGGGATTCTCATTGAAGACAAATTGGACACCCGCACCTACCTGGCGATCTCAGGAACATTGCTGAAGTCCGGCGTGAACACGAACATAGGGGTATTTGACGCCAGGCTAAACAACGCTGGCCTTATCGTTCCACCAATAACCTCGTCAGCGACTCCGGAGCGGCTCCAATATGAAGAGGAGAACCTGGCATTGCACGTAAATCAGCTCCTCGGAAACGATTGGTCGCTCGGAGCTAGTTACTTACTATCCTTTTCCAATCTGGAAACAAACTTCGCCGGCCTCGATTCGGCAGCTCACCAAAAAGCGACCCTGCATCAGGGGGAATTGTTCGCGCTCTATAGTCACCCCAGCGGCCTCTTCTTTCGAGCGGAAACCTATTGGGCTCGACAAAGCAATACTGGATACCGGCCGGACATTCCCGGTGATGAACTTATTCAGCTCAACCTCTATGCGGGCTATCGTTTTCGGCGTAACTATGGGGACATGACCCTCGGGTTTCTCAATATCACGGATGATGATTATAAGCTGAATCCGCTCAACTACTATAATGAGTTTCCTCGGCAGAGGACTTTGTTCGTGCGCTTGCGCTTCAACTTTTGAAACATCCGGGTCGAGCCAGGTACATTCTCCGCGCTATGGTGATTGCGGCTGGCGGGGTTTTGGCAACCTTAATTGGCCTTCTTTGCTACCTTTATTCCTTTGCTGATCCGCTGCAGCGACTGAGTTACGACTTGCCATTTCTCTGGCGTGGAACAATTGACACTCCGGAAGTAGTCCTTGTTTACCTCGACGATCAGTCGGCCAAAGAACTTGGACAACCATTCGCCGACAAATGGAGCCGGACCTGGCATAGCAAGCTTCTTAATCGCCTGACTGAGGAAAAGACGCGGCTGGTTTTGTTCGACATCGTTTTCGACGAGCCCTCAAATGAACCAAACGCGGACACTGAATTCGCCGACGCGATCAAACAACAAGGCCGGGTGGTTCTGGGAGCGGCGTTGGATGTCAGCGATCAGGAAGGAATACGGCAGGAGCGGATCGAGGCTCCGACCAAGCTATTGCGTAAGGCAGCAGCTGGATGGGGTCTGCTGGTCTTTCGTCCGCTCGATCCAGACTACGGCGTGCGCGAGCTTTACCTGGGCACGCCGGATATGCCCACAGCCCCCCGGCGCGCAGTAGAGCTACTTGGAAATCGGGTAATCGATGACGTCGGCAAAAAGCCTCGCTGGGTTAACTACTACGGTCCTTCAGGGACCTTCGCTTCCGTTAGCTTCTCGCGCGCGATGGAACCGGCCGGTGTGCCGCCAAATTTTTTCAAGAACCGCATCGTGCTGATAGGCGGCCGTTCAGCGGTTGGCTACCGCGGGTCGCGCAGGGATGAATTTGCTACTCCCTACTCACGCGCGACTCACGAGTTCTCGCCGGGCCTGGAAATCCAGGCGACCATCCTTCTCAATCTCCTTCACCGTGAGTGGCTTTCCCGGATAGAACCTTGGATTGAGGTCGGAATCATAGTCCTGGTGGGTTTGATTGCAGGTAGTTTGTTTGCGGTGTTTCGTCCGCTTTTGGCTCTAACCTTAGCGATTTTAACAGCTGCAACGCTCACTGCGATCGCGTGCAGCATCGTTTGGACGCAAAGACTTTGGTTTGATTGGCTCGTGCCGGCAGGAGTCGAGGTCCCTTGCGGCCTGGTCTGGTCGGTCGGTTCCCAGTACCTTCTGGAAGCGCGACGGCGCAAGCAGTTACGGCGGGCCTTTGGCTACTATTTATCCCCCCAAATGGCTGACCGGATCGCGAACTCCGATTTCGATTTAAGTCTCGGCGGCAAACTGGTTGACGTTACAATTACTTTTACCGACTTGGAAAACTTCACTACTCTTTCGGAGAATCTCGACCCGACGGAAGTTTCGAAGATTCTCACTGACTACTTCAGCCAGACCACTCAATGCATTCTTGAAAACAAAGGTACAATCATCAAATACGTTGGCGACGCCGTATTTGCGGCGTGGGGAGCACCGCTGGAAGAGCCAGACCACGCACTTCGCGCAGCTGAAACCGCATGTAGATTGCGAAGTCTGACTGAACTTGAGGTTCGAGGAATTAAGTTGCGCACCCGGGTTGGGATTCATAGCGGGCAAGTTCTCGCGGGAAATCTCGGTTCAGCTTACCGCTTCGATTATACGATGACTGGGGACACGGTGAATTTGGCGTCGCGGCTGGAATCGCTAAACAAATATCTCCGGACGCAAGTGCTCCTTTCGGATGCCGTGCGTGTGCAGCTGGGTGACAGGTTCATTACCCGGCGCATGGGTGAATTTCGGGTGGCGGGGCGATCGCGGAGCGTAATCATTCACGAACTTTATTGTGCTCGAGAAGATGGGAATGGCGACTGGAGCTGGATCAAGGTGTTCGAGGAGGGAGTGGAGCAGTTCCGGCAAAGAAACTTTTCAGAGGCAAGTGAAACGATGGAGCGCACTTTGCAAATGCGGGCTGGCAGGGATGGTCCCGCCGAATTCTACCTTCGACAAATAGCCAGGCTGAAGACCGTCGATGCTGATGGCTGGGACGGAGTCGTTGAACTTTCGGAAAAGTGATCGGTCAGCAAGTTCGGCGGGCTGCGGCTCGAGGCGCGCCTTTCCTGCAATCGCTCATTCAAGATTGATGGCCATTTTTGTTATTACAGGT
>Ga0137361_10002429_pt1 | contig 11869 bp, 12 predicted proteins | sample Mad1_80_16metaG_FD_104923 | JGI IMG/M metagenome (GOLD analysis project Ga0137361, IMG submission 104923) | Vadose zone soil microbial communities from Angelo Coast Range Reserve, California, USA - Mad1_80_16 metaG | ecosystem: Environmental > Terrestrial > Soil > Vadose zone | place: USA... | reverse complement strand
GCGAATTACGACGAGTTCCTCGAGATCGCGGCCTGGGTCAAGCGCGAGTTCGGCCAGCGCTTCCGCTACGACCCGAACATCAACTTCCGGAAGATCGAGGGACGTGAGGGCATGGCCCCGGCCCGGGTGCGAGTGCCGGCCGCCAAGGTCGTGGCGCTCGACCGCGCGCTGGACGCCGAGACCGACGACCTACGCGCGACGTATCAGGACATGGTGGACAAGACACGGCAGGGCGTCGACACCGGACGCGGTCAGTACGTGTTCGAGTGCGGCGCGGGCCTGAACAGCTACCACATCGACCCCTACGGCCGATTGACCTCGTGCATGATGGTGCCCTCGATCGACCACGACCTTCGGGAGGGCTCGTTCCAGGAGGGATGGGATTCGTTCCTCGAGCGCGTCGTGTATCTCAAGAAGACGCGGACGACCCGCTGCGATTCCTGCGCCATCTCCGGCAACTGCACCTCGTGTCCGGGCTGGTCGTTGCTCGAGCACGGCGATCTCGAGGAGCCGGTGGACTATGTCTGCGACGTCAATCATGGCCGCGCCGAGGCCTTCGGGGCCGGCGAGCTGATCCGCACGATTCGGATGAAAGGAGCGCAGGCCCATGGATAAGAGCGAGGGCGCCCCGCGCCGACCGTACGTCCCGCCCAGGATCGAGCGAGTGGACATCGTCGAGAGTGAGGTCGCGCTCCAGACCTGCAAGAAGTCGACGACGAGCAGCATCAACACCAAGAACACCATCGGCAACTTCGTCTGCCCGAGCGCCTGCAAGAACCGCTCGAACACCTGAGTCCGGGAGCCGGGCTCACCGTCGGCCGCTCGACGGTCGCCATCGCGGGCGACGATCGATCCGGCGACTGGATCGTCGGCCGCCTCTACCGGCCCTTCCTGCACGTCGGCGGTGACCCCACTCTCGACCTCTCCCTCGCGCCGCTCGACCGCGGAGCTCCCGGCGGCGGTGTCGTCGCCTTCGACTCCGGCCTGGGCTGGCGTATCGTGGCGACCGCGGACGGCTGGTCGTTCGTCGGTCTCCGCGCGAATCGTCCTTATCACGCCCTCGCCGTCGACCGCGAGTGGCGCAAGGGGACCGTCTTTCTCCCGGCGCGTCTGCGGTCGGGCGCCGGCCGGCCGTTTCCGATCGCGTATCCCTGGGAGATGCTGCTGTTCACCTCGCTTCTCGGCCACCGCGACGGGGCGATCGTGCACGCGACCGCCGTCGTCCTCGACGGCGAGGGCTGGGTGTTCGCCGGCCCGCATCGCGCGGGGAAGAGCACGCTGGCCCGGCTCTTCAAGGCCCGTTCGGACGTCACCGTGCTCAACGACGATCGCGTCGCGGTGCGACACGTGCACGGTCGCTGGCACGTGTTCGGAACGCCGTGGGCCGGAAGCGCGCGGCTCAACGCCGATAGGGCGGCGCCGATCCGCGGCGTCTGTCTGATCAGTCACGGGCGCGCCACGAAGCCGACTCGCCTCCTGCCTGCGCGGGCGGCTTCGAAGCTCCTGGCGCGGTGTCTTCACCCGTACTGGGAGCCGGCGGCCGCCTCGAAGCTGCTCGACACGATTGCGCGGATCGTCACCGAGGTCCCCTGCTACGACTTCCCGTTCGCCCCGAGCCTTTCATCGGTCCTTCGCGGACTCCAAGTAGCTGAAAGATAAAACGCTGAGACGTTCGCCTCATTGACTCTCCGACGCCGCGATGTGATTTTCGAGGAGTTCCGTAAGGAGACTCTGGCTCGGGGCATTCCGTACTGGTGGCGCCCGCGCGGTCTCAGCATGGCGCCGACGATCGACGACGGCGACCGCGTGCTGGTCGCGCCCGCTGCCCCCGAGAGCCTGAGGCCCGGCGACGTCGTGAAGTTCCGGGCCCAGGGCGCCTTCGTGATGCATCGCCTGGTGAGGTTCGACCGTGGCGAGGACGGAGCGCGGACGTTCGTGTTCAGGGGTGACAACGCCCCCACGACCGACCCACCGGTGACGGCCGCAGCAATCATTGGCCGCGCCGTTGCCGTCGAGCGCCACGGGGTTCAGCGAAGGCTGGACTCGAGATTTGAACTCTGGACGGGACGACTGAAGATCATTAAGCGGGCTCTGATTGAACGATGGCGTGACCGGTGGGGCGGGGCTCTGCTTCTCATACCCGCCCTGGCCGCTCTCCTCTCCCTCGGCGCCTCCACCGCCTTCGCCCATTCGCACGATGACCGGAACGACGACTCCCGGGACTCTCGCGACGACCGCTACGATCGGGACGACCGCGACGGGAAGAATTCCAACGGCAAGACGCCGGCGCTCGCGACGCTGTCCGTGATGGGGACGCCGCGCGTGGGCCGCCATCCGTTCGGCGTGGCCATCGATTCGGGGCACGGCCTCGCCGTCGTCGCCAATCGCAACGACCGTACGGTTTCGGTCATCGATCTGCTGAGCGCGGCCACGGTCAGGACGATCCTGGTCGGGCGTGGGCCGGTGGACGTGGCGATCCACGTGAGCGGCATCGCGTTCGTGACGCTGGCCCAGGAAAACGCCGTGGCGGTCATCGATCCTGCGCTGGGCACGCTGATCCGCAAGATTGCGGTCGGCCATCATCCGTCGGGGATCGCCGTCGGCGGCAACGTCGTCGTCGTCGCCAACCGAGGTAGTCGCAGCCTCACGATCCTCAATGCCGTCAGCTTGACGCCGATCTCCGATCTCACGGTCGGCCGCATCCCGAGAGATGTGGCCATCAACCCGCTCACGGGCGTGGTGGCGGTGACCGACGAGTCTGACGGCATGGTGTATCTCGTCGACATCCGATATCCGGAGAGCCCGGTCTTCCTGCCGCCGGTGACCTTGCCGGGCGGCGGGCGGGGGCACAAGGACGACTACCGTCGCCGGGGCCCGCGCGCGCGGCCAGTGGGCATCGCGTTCGACTACGGCGTCGGCGTCAATCAGTTCGTCGTGGCCGACGAGAACCGCAACGCCGTGCACATCATCAAGCTCTCCGCCACGGGTACCGTCGACGGTATCCGCTCGGTGGATGTCGGCAAGCGGCCCCAGGCGATCGCCGTGAACCCGGGACGGGACTGGGCACTCGTCACCAGCGAGAAGGACGACGTGTTCGGCCTCTCGCTGTCGTCGGGCGAGGTGAGCAGTCGGACCGACGTCGGGAAGCGGCCGCGGGGCATCGCCATCGACCCACAAACCTGTCGGGCCGTCGTGAGCAACTCGAAGGGTCACTCGGCCTCGGTGCTGGTGGGGCCGTGCAACGTCCTCAAGATCTTCTCGCTCTCGCCGTCGTCGGCGAGGGTCGGATCGAGCGCCTTCACGCTCGAGATCATCGGGAGCGGCTTCGCGGCGAACGCGCGGGTCGGCCTCGGAACGCTGACGCTCACTCCCGCGCTGGTCACTCCGGGCCGACTTCAAGTCTTGGTGCCGGCGTCGGCCGTGGCCACGCTCGGAAGCCTCCTCGTCAGCGTGACCAATCCCGCGGATCGTGGTGGATCACCCACGGTGTCGAACACGCTGCCGTTCGTCGTGAACACCGATCCGCTGAAGCTCACCGCGGTCACCCCCAACACCAGCGTGGCCGACGGCCTCGACCTCGCGCTCACGCTCACGGGACAGCGGATCACGTCGGGAGCGCGAGTGTTCTTCGGCCCGCCGACCGTGAGTGGCTGCGGCGTCGAGATCGAGACCGGCTCACTCAGCGGGTCGACCGTGTTGCGCGCCATCGTCCCCGGCATCCGGGCCGACTACTACGGGATTCACGGGACCGACCTGACGTTGCGGGGCGGCGTTTACTGCGTGCAGGTCGTCAATCCCGACGGCGCGCGGTCGAACACGCTGCCGGTGACCATCACGAATCCGGAGCCGACGCTCTCGAACCTGTTCCCGAGCGCGGCCGACCAGGGCAGCCCCACGATCACGATGCTGTTGAACGGCGGCGGGTTCATCGGAACGGTCGCCGGCGCCCAGATCCTTCCCACCACGGTGGTGACGTTCAACAACGTTCCGGTGAGCGCGGTCCCCAACCAGATCCAGCCGACCGAACAGATGGTGATCACGATTCCCGGCACGCTCCTGGTCAGCCCCGGTGTGTTCACCGTGAGCGTGGAGAATCCCGCGATCAACGGGGTGGGCGGCGGCACCGCCTCGGCGACGTTCACGGTCCGGGCGACCAACGCGATCCTGCCCACCAAGGTCGTCGCGATTCCCGAAGGCCAGCCCGATCACGTGGCCATGGTCGGCCCGCGTCTCGGTGCGGTGGCCGTGTCCGCCCAGGGTCTGATCCGGCTCCTCGATCTGTCGAAGCTGAACTTCGCGACTGCCACGCCGGATGCTGGCGTCGTGCTCGATCCACCGATCGTGCTGGCCGACCCTCGCATCGGCGCGACCGGCGACATCGACGGTGATGCCTCGGCCGGTATCCTGGCCGTCGCGCTCCAGCGCGACGACGCGGTGGCCATCGTGAGGGTGAGTGGCGTCGATCCCGTCACTCACGCGCCGTGCCCGTGCGTGAAAACGCTCTCGCTCGGCTTCGGCTCGAGTCCGTACGGGGTCGCTCTCGACGTCGCCCACGATCGCGTGGTCGTCGTGAACCAGGGGTTGCCGCCCGGTGAGCCCACGTTGCCGCTCGGCTTTCCCGGAATCCTGCCCAGCCTCTCGGTGATCCGCCTGTCCTCGTTCACCGAGGTCGCCAGAATTCCGCTGTATTCGGCGTTCGACCCCGACGGTTTGCTATTCTTCGCTCCGGCGCTGGTGGCGATCGATCCCGGCCTCAATCTCGCGGTCGTGATCGACCAGGGCGATCCGTACGGAACGAACGAAGGTGGCGCAATGGTCGTCGACCTCACGACCAATCGGGTGACCGCGTGGTTCTCGGCGGGCACGGCGTACTTCACGTCGGGCCTCGCCATCGACCCCGTCCGTCACCTCGCCCTCGTCAGTAACGCGCTGGGCGATCCGACCCAGAACCCGCCCGACGGTCAGCCGTACCTCGGCTCGCTGACGCGCATCAATCTGAGCAATCTCTCCCAGCCGCCGGTGGCGGTCGCCACGAACGAGTTTCCGAACGGCGTGGCCATCGATCCGGGGTCGGTCTCGAGCAAGCACTCGGCGATCGTCCTGAACACCCAGAGCAACGACATCACGGCGGTGAACGTGGACAATCCGGCGCTGACCGTCACGATGCCCTTCGCGGCGTCGGGCGGGAACCTCGCCCTCGACATCGCCTGGCAGCCGGACGCCGTCCTCGGCCTGGTCCTGACCGGTTCCGCGATCCCCGCGGATCTCAGCGGCAACAACGCCTTCATCATCGGTATCGCGCCAGCCCGACTTCCCTGACGCTGCGGCGCTCATTGCCCTGGTCGGTGCGTATGCCACCGGCCAGGGCGAGCGCTGGCAGCCGCCGCCCGATCTCACCTCGCTGATCGCGGCGGCCGCGCGCCACCAGCTCACCCCACTCCTCGGAACGGTTCTCGCCGACCGTCCCGGTGCCGAGCCCTGGGCCGCGACGTTGCGGCAGGAGCGCTACTACACGGTCCGTCGTCAGGCCCAGCTCGCCACGCTGGCCGGCCCGTACCTGGATGCGCTCCGCGCGCGCGGGATCCCGGTGATCGTCCTCAAGGGCGGTGTCCTGGCCGAGCGCTACTATCAGCGCCCGAACGATCGACCGATGCACGACGTCGATCTCCTCCTTCGTCCCGGTGACGTGGAGAAGGCGCTGGCGCTGGCCGCGGACGTCGGCCTCGAACGCTTCGACGACGCTCACACACTCGACTTCGACCTCCAGTTCGATACGAAGACCGTCCTGACGCACCATCCGCACGACCTTCGCCAGCCGTCGCTCGACCTCCACTGGGCGCTCATGCGCGACTGGCTCGACGGGCGCGGCACTGTCTGGCTCGAGACGGCGTGGCAGCGTGCCGAGCCGGCCACGTTCGCGGGAAGACCGGTACTCTCGCTGGCGCCGCCGGATCTCCTCGTGCACGTCGTCCTCCACCTGGCCATCCAGCACGCCTTCGAGGGACTGTTGTGGTTCTGCGACGTTGCGTTGATCGCCTCGGCGATGAACGATCCTGCCGACTGGGACGCGTCGATCAGCGGCGCGCGAAGCCTCGGCTACGGCGCGGCGCTCGGCGTGACGCTCGACCTGCTCGACGACCTGTTCGCCGTCCGTGTGCCCGCCGACGTTCGCCGCCGACTGGGGCGACACTCGCCGCGTCACGCCCTCGCTCGCCGTCTCGTCAGGCGTCATCTCGCGAGGCTCGAGCCCCTGAGCCATCTCGAATATCTGCTGCCGCTGCTGCTGACGGATGGCGGTGGGACGGCGCTCGGCACGGCCTGGCGGCGAGTGGTACCGTCGCGGACGTGGCTCGAGGTGCGTTATCCGGAGACCCGCTGGCCCATGCACTACGCCCGCCACGGCCAGGCGGCGCTGCGCTTCGCCGTCCGCACCCTGCGGGGCCGCTGACGCGCGTCGCTCTCGCCGCCGCGCTCCTCGCGGCGCTCGCGGCGGGCGGCCGGGCGTCCACGTCCGTTGCCCTCGCCCAACCCGATGTCCCGACGTACGGCGTCGAGATCGTCGGCAATCGGCCACACGACCCCGACGCGTTCACACAGGGCCTCGTCTTCCACGACGGCGCGCTCTACGAGAGCACCGGGCTCCACGGCCGGTCGAGCGTGCGGAGGGTCGACCTCGAGACCGGCCGCGTCCTGTCACGGCGGAGCGTGCCTCGCCAGTATTTCGCCGAGGGCCTCACGATCTTCCAGGGCCGGGTCGTTCAGCTCACGTGGCAATCACAGAAGGGCTTCGTCTACGACCTCGGGCTCCGCCTGACCCGCGAGTTCGCCTACACCGGCGAGGGCTGGGGCCTCACTCACGACGGCACGTCGCTCATCATGAGCGACGGCACCTCGCGGTTGCGTTTCCTCGATCCGGCGACGTTCGCGGTCCGTCGCGTGCTCGACGTCACCGACGCCGGCCGTCCGGTCGAATCGCTCAACGAGCTCGAATTCGTCCGCGGCGAGGTCTATGCGAACGTCTGGCCCACCGACTGGATCGTGCGGATCGATCCCGTCTCGGGGCGCGTGGTCGGCCGCGTGGATCTGACCGGGCTCCTGGCGCCCCACGAGCGGCACGGCACCGAGGACGTGGCCAACGGCATCGCCTACGATGCGTCGGCCGATCGCCTGTTCCTCACCGGCAAGCTGTGGCCGCGACTCTACGAGGTGCGCCTCCGCCGGCGCTGATCCAAAGTGGTAGTATCCCGGCCCGTGCTCGACACGACGATCACCGGGAGCCTTCCCAAGCCCGCGTGGCTGGCCGCGCCCGAGACCCTGTGGGCGCCATGGCGGCTGCCGCCCGAAACGCTGGCCCAGGGCCAGCGCGATGCGGTCCTGGTCGCGCTCATGCTCCAGGAAGCGGCCGGCATCGACATCGTGACCGACGGCGAGCAGTCGCGTCAGCACTTCGTCCACGGGTTCCTCACCCGGATCGACGGCATCGACTTCACCAAGCGGGTGACCATCGGCATCCGGGCCGACCGCTACAAGGCCGAGGTGCCGACGGTGACCGGGCCGCTCCGCCGGCGCGAGCCCGTCCACCTCGACGAGGTACGCTGGGCCCGCGCTCACACCGATCGTCGCCTCAAGTTCACCCTGCCGGGTCCCATGACGATCGTCGATACGCTGGCCGACGAGTACTTCCGCGATCGTCGCGCGCTCGCCATGGAATTCGCCCGCGTGCTCAACGAAGAGATCCGTGATCTCGAGAAGGCGGGGCTCGACGTCGTCCAGCTCGACGAGCCGGCGTTCAACGTGTACATGGATGACGTGGCCGCCTGGGGGATCGAGGCCCTCCACCGCGCCGTCGACGGCCTCTCCTGCACGACCGCGGTCCACATCTGTTACGGCTACGGGATCAAGGCCAACATCGACTGGAAGCTGACCCTCGGGAACGAGTGGCGGCAGTACGAGCAAACGTTCCCGCTGCTCGCCCGGAGCCGGATCCACCAGATCTCACTCGAATGCCGGAACTCTCGCGTCCCGCTCGAGCTGCTCGGCCTGCTCCGGGGCAAGGACGTGCTCGTGGGGTGCATCGACGTGGCGACTCACGACGTCGAGCGCCCGGAGGACGTCGCCGACACCATCCGCGCCGCCATGAAGTACGTCCCTCCCGACCGACTGTTTCCGTGTACGAATTGCGGCATGGTGCCGTTGCCGCGCGAGGTCGCTCGCCGAAAGCTGCTCGCGCTCGGCGCCGGCGCGCGCCTGGTTCGCCGCGAGCTCGAGGCCGGTGCGTGAGCCTCCACATCGCCTGACGGCGCTGGCGTGCGCTGGCTGATCGACGGCTACAACGTCATTCGTCGCGACGCGGACCTGAGGGCGGCGGAGGAGAGCGGCCTTCACGCCGGGCGGGCCGCCTTGCTGAGGCTCGTGGCCAGCGCGGCTCGCCGCCTTTCCGACCACTTCACCGTCGTCTTCGACGGCGCTCCCGGTGTGGGGCCGGCGGAGAGTCCTGGCCAGGTCGAGGTCATCTTCTCGCGGCCGCCCGAGAAGGCCGACGACGTTCTCATGCGGCTCGCGCGACAGTCGGGCGACGGCGACGCCGTGGTCAGCGACGATCGCACCGTGGCCGATGCGGCGCGGCGCGCGCGGTGCGCCGCGATCAGCGCCGCCGACTTCGTCGGCGCGCTCAGCGGAGGCGGCGCCGTCGAGGACGGCGAGACGGACGAGGACGATGAAAACGCCGACCAGCCGAAGCGTGGCAATCCACGACGGCTCTCGAAGGATGCCCGGGCGGCTCAGCGGGCCTTGCGCCGGCTCCGGGGGCGCTGACCGACGGATTCACGCTGACCGGGCGGCTCACCCGATCCGCCGCTCGCGGATCTTCCACCATCCCAGGAGCGCTCCCGAGACGAGTCGCGTCCCGGCGAGGTAGCTCGAGAACTCGGCGGCGCTCGGCTCACCGAGCACCGCGATGCGATTGAGCTGGTAGGGATCGTCCCGTGGGTCCACGCCGCCGAGGTCGATGGTGAACGCGACCGAGAAGCCGGCACGCCGCACTGCGCTCACCACCGCGGGGTTCCGCACGCCGTACGGGTAGCAGAACGCGTCGATCGCTCGCCCGAGCGCGTCCTCGAGCGCGGCTTTGGAGCCGATCACCTCACTCTCCAGCGCCTCGGGTGAGAGCGTCGTCAAGTCGGGATGCGTGTGTGTGTGGCAGCCGATCGTGTGGCCGGCCGCCACGAGCGCCGTGAGATCACGCCGGCTGATGGGGCTGCCCGGATCGTCGAGATCCCCGGAGGTCGGAAAGAACGTCGCGGGGAATTTCAGCCCGTCGAGCACCGGGGCGGCATTCTCGAGCTGGTCGCCGTACCCACCGTCGAACGTCAGGAGCACGGCCGACGCGGGGCAGGGCACCGCACCACTCAACCAGCCCGTGAGCTCGGGCAGGGAAATGACCGTGTAGCCCTGCTCGGCGAGCGTGTCCATGTGGGCGGCGAAGCGCGCCCGGCTCCGGACGGAGTGGTAGCAGAGGACGCGCACGTCGGCGCCGGCAAAGGATACGGAAAGCTCGCGGAGCGCGCGCCACGGCCCCATGCCGGCATGGTGAGCGCGGACGCAGCTTTTAAGGGCAAGTTTTGCGCGTGCGCGTTTTCGGATTCTGGCCATTCTACGATCAAAAGACACGCGATGTCGGGTCGTGGGGTAACCCGCTCGAGGTCCCCGGCCTCCTGGCTTGTCGGCTCGGACGCCTTCGCCAACGAGCGGTGTTGATCTCTACGGCAAGAACGGGCAGCGCAAGGGTTACGTACGGGAACGCCTCGAGCTCCTCGAAACGAAGGAGCCCCGCCAGGACAAGACGCGGCCGCATCGTGCTCACGCTCGAGACCGCCTGGATGGACGGCACGCGCCATCTCGTGCCGAGCCGCTGGAGTTGCTTGAGGAGTCGCCGCGCTCACCCTGCGGCGACGGATAACCTTGTGCTCTACCGCGCGGCGCACGCGGATTGGCGATCACCCCTGATGTCGGTGTTCAGTAGAAGGGAACTATTAGTCATGGGCATGCCTATTGCCTGCTCAAACAGCCGTTCCAGATCACGATCGAAAGGAAACGCGTACCATGAGACATCAAATTCTCGTACGGGCGTTCGTTCTGGTCGCCGCGATCGTCTTTGCAGGGAGTCAGGGCGCCGCGGAGGGGCAGGGGCGAGACCGCGGATCGGAGGGCCAGGACCGCGGATCGCGGCAAGGCGCGGCGGCCGGCCTGGTTGTCCCGATAGTCGGCACGACGTCCGCTGGAGGGACATTCAGCGGCACGCTGACGATCCAGCGCTTTATCGCGAGAGGCGGTAACATTTTTGCGGTGGGCTTGGTCACCGGTGCTGTGACGGTGCCTGGGCAACCTGTCGGCACCCTCCTGAACGGTCCCAAGGAGATACCCGTGATAGTCAGCCCGGGCACCTCCGGCCTGACTCCGTCATCGTCGATGATCAGGCCGGTAGGCGGCCTGGGGCGGCCGGCACCTCGCGGCCTCATTCTCGTCCAGGCTCAACAGACCTGCGGCGTCGTGCATCTCGATCTCGGCACGACAACGCTCAACGCGCTGGGGCTTACCATCACCACAAGTCCGATCACGCTCGACATCTCGGGCAACTCCGGCGGTGTGCTCGGCAACCTCGTATGCCAGGCCCTCGGCCTGCTGAACAGTGTCGTCAACCTCACCGGCGTGCTCAACCAGCTCCTCGGTGTGCTGAGTGGGGGGCTTGGTGGATTGACGGGTGGCCTAGGCGTGTAACCGATCACTCGCGTTTTCAGGGGAGCCGGGCCACGCGTTCCGCGCCCGGCTCTCATGCCTTCCCACCTCTTTAGCCCGCCGCCTTTTCTCTCAGTTCCGGTTCGGCATGGTATCCAAATGTTGACACCAGGGTGAGCGAGGTGACAGCGTGGCTGCATGCGCGCACTGTCGCGCGGCGCCCGGCTCCTTCCGCTCATCGTTCTTCTCGCCTGGGTCACCGTTGCGGGCGCTCAGCCGGCGACGCTCGAAGGTACGGTCGTCCGCATCGTCGACGGCGACACGATCCACGTACGGCTCTCGGACCGTGTCGAGAAGGTGCGCTACATCGGCGTCAACACACCCGAAGTTCATCATCCACGCAAGGGCGAGGAACCGGGCGGGCGCGAGGCGGCTGAGGTCAACCGTGAGCTCGTCGAGAACAAGCACGTGCGTCTCGAGCTCGACGTTCAATCGCGCGATCGTTACGGCCGGCTGCTGGCCTACGTCTGGGTGGCGGTGGAAGCCCACCGGCCCGACGGGGAGGGGCCGCCCCAGTCGCGCGGCGATCAGTCAGAAAAGTGGATCATGATCAACGCCGAGCTGGTGCGTTTGGGCTACGCCCAGGTGATGACGGTCCCGCCGAACGTGCGTTACCAGAGCTTGTTCCTGAAGCTCCAGCGCGATGCCCGTGAGGCGGGCCGGGGGCTCTGGAAGCGCGTCTAGGCTGCCGATTACCGCCGTGATGGTGTCCTGCGTCTCCCGACGCTGAGCCTCGACGGTCTATCCCGCCGTGAGCGGGATGCGCGATGCCGCGGTTCGCCTCGACGTGGCCGCCAACAACATCGCCAACGCCACCACCGAAGGCTTCACGCCCTGCCGCGTCGTGAGCACGGCTCTCCCGGGCGGAGGCGTGGGCCCGCGTGTCGTTCCTGGTGACCTCGCGGGCGTGGACCTGGTCGGCGAGATGGTCGGCATGATGATGGCCCAGGTCACGTTCGCCGCGAATGCGAAGATGATGTCGACGACGTCCCAGGTCGACCGCCGCGTAATCAGCCTGCTCGCCTGAGCACGGCCCGCTCTGGTCGCTCTGCTCGGACTTTGAACTCGAACCCCT
>Ga0137361_10002428_pt1 | contig 11875 bp, 9 predicted proteins | sample Mad1_80_16metaG_FD_104923 | JGI IMG/M metagenome (GOLD analysis project Ga0137361, IMG submission 104923) | Vadose zone soil microbial communities from Angelo Coast Range Reserve, California, USA - Mad1_80_16 metaG | ecosystem: Environmental > Terrestrial > Soil > Vadose zone | place: USA... | reverse complement strand
GGGACCGTCCCTCAATAATGGCTTTCAATAATGCCTCCTTGCTATCAAAATAATGATAGATCAGGCCGGGTGTGATGCCTGCCTCGCGAGCGATATCTTTGTTGGTTGCCCTGGCGAAGCCTTTTTGAGCAAAGACATGCATAGCGGCACCAATGATTTGTTCGCGGCGGTCTTCCACTACTTTCGGCGTTCGTGCCATCTATTCGAACCATTTCTAGCTTTCTTCGATATTAATTGACTGATCGATTAATTAGAGTATAATAGAGAAAGTGGGGAAAGTCAAGAGGGATGAACGAGCAAGACGTGACAAATACCAACGATGTTCATCGGATCCTGCCCGGTATTATGTTAGCAATGCTTACGAGACAAGCTCAAGTTGAGGAACATCAAGAACACGCGCTAACAGCCTCACTTGATAGGGCTGGGGATCCTCACGGCCATTCTCGAGGTGAGTAATAGTATCTCGACGCATGCCGGTCAAATCGGCGAGCTGTCCCAGACTCAAACCTTTACGCTGGCGAAGGGTGCGGAGATGTGGTAAGCCGTGGGGCTTAGTGGCTCTCTCTTTTAAGACATGATACTTCATTATGACCTCTCCTTTGAGGTTGGTAACGACTATTCCAGCTTCGTTGCTGGAACAAATCGAGCGGCAACGTGAACTGATTTATTTTTTACGCCATATCTGCTACCTATTTATGATACCAGATCATGAAACCGATGTACAGTTTGATAGGAAGTACGGCCAGGACTGTTGCAAGATCAGGAAGACAAGCGGGATGGTTAACCGCTACCGCCCTTAACCTGGGCGATGGCGCTGTGCCCCAATCACCTCTCCTCTGCCGCCGCAGGCGGCAAAAGGGACAATACAACAGCCCTGGAAGTACGGCAGCGCTGCTGAATGCAGGGGATTAGCATCAGTTGTAACAAGGCGTATGGTGAATGACTGACTATTAATGACCTGTAGCCACAATTTTTTGCGTTGTTTTAATGGATTGGTAGGAGCTAACGGCGATATAGGATTGACTATCTCCATTATCGTCCTGGAAGACGACCACGACATCGGTTGTAAACTGATCGAGCACAGTATCGATCAGCGTAACACCTCTAAAATCTCTTGAATCGCTAAGCATATGCATCTGGTGACTCATTTGGAAGACCTGAAGCGATTGGGCAATAGTCAGCAGAGCCTTCTCGTTTACACCATAATGCTGATTGCCTACAATCCAGAAGACAATGCCATCCTGCTGATAAATCAGTTCACTGCGTCCACCATAAGCCCATTGGGGCAATACCTGTCCATCTTGTAACGCCCATTGACCATCTACGTAAATTGCTTTGGCCTGTCCATACTGATCGATTTCTATAGGATGGGCTGCTCCATCTTGAACTAACTGGAGAACATCCTCTCTTGGTTGAAATTCACGAACGATAATCTGGCTATCAATGTCTGGTATACGGTTGTTAAGGTTATACACCAGGTCTAGAATGGGACCATCGGCCCATTGTTGGCCTGTATTCTCCAGGAAGATAGAAGGCGAGGAGTAGTCGCGCGGAACCATTTGCGGCCAGTACATGGGGAAACTCAGTCGTTGCCGGGCTGCTAATAGCGGTATTTGCTGAGGTTCCGATAGTGCCGCGACCTCATTTAAATCTGGGTGAAGCTTATTCACTCCATGAGGGTAATGCTGCACTTCATAGACGCCACTACGCGTTCCCTGAAGTAAGAAAGCCACGCCCGAAGTAAATGACGGGGCGGTAAATGCTACTGTGAAGATCATCACAAGCATAAGAACGGTCGCGAATGCCAGCAGCGAACGATTGACTGCTATGCCATGTATGCTGGTGCTAATTACTTCCCCGGCGGAGCGATGAGATCTGAAAAGACGACGCCGCAATTTGAGGCGGTGAAAGACATGGGCGCTCGTTTTCTTTTCGAAGCCATGCTCAACCGGACGAAAACGGGGGTCCTCGGCTTGTAATAATGTTTGCACAAAGTAAGGCGGCAATTCTTCTTGCTCAGGAGAGAACAGGGCGTTCAATTCCTGCGCAAAAGTCAGGTCTTCCTCGCTGAAGTCAGGAGGAAAACCTGGCTTCTGACAGGAAGAAGAGGCCGAATCGTCCTCTCCACTATTCATTTGTGTGTCAAATTCGCTCATACTCATGTGCGTGCTCCTTGAGCGTCTCGCGTAAGCTTTTCCGCGCTCGCCAGAGCCGGGTATCAACAGCGTGGCGTGTTAGGCCGGTTTTTGCTGCCAGTTCCTCGGTGCTGGCGAATTTAAAATAGCGCTGGATAATGAGATAGCGATCAAGCTCAGGCAACGTCGCCAAGGCCAGGCGCAATTCTTCGCGCCTTTCACTCTGCTCCAGCAGGTGCTCCATGCTAAACTCAGGGTGTGGAGGGAGCATGACACGGTTATCATTATCGTATCCTCCCCATCCGAATCCTTTCCGTCCTCCTCCACCCCAGCTTCCATCCGACGATGTCCATTGGCGGTTCTCGTCCGCCGATTGCAAATTATGGGTCTGCCGTCGACACAATTGGCGACGCCGATCCAGTGCGATATATTTCGCACGCATGGTCAGCCAGGTACGGAGTGTGCCGCGTTCTGGATCGAAGGTATCAATTTCCTGCCAGACGGCAACAAATAGATCATTTACGCACTCTTCTGCATCCTGGGTGACGCCGATACCATCCAGTACCAGGCGAATAAAATAAAATACTTCGCGCGAGTAGCGGGAGATGAGAGTCTCGAGGGCATCAGGGTCATGTTCCTGAAGCTTCTGGACCAGCTCTTCATCTGACCAGTTCTGTCGCACCATACTTACTCCTTAACGGATCTGGGTATGTCGCTCTATGAACTATCACACTGCTTCCACCTCTTCAGCAGCGTTGCATCTTCATCTCGCCTGCATTCTTGTCGATGTGCGGTATACGAAGCGGATCGAGATAAGAAGATTGTGATATAGAGGCATACCTGATCGGTGCTGCTCTCGCCTTCACTATGAAAGATATACGTCTGTTGGAACAAAAACCTCTCATAGGGGTTACCCTGATGAGCGTTGAAGCGAACAAAGCTCACAGGAGAAGACTTCTTACAATTTTGCTTGAAATAACGGAAAATGTCAAGTTTTTTCTGCCATTTCTCTGATCAGGTTCATGGCTTGCATGCTATAATACTCGAAAAGAATGATGCAGGGAAGCAGTGTATTATGTCCGGAGGTATCTATCTATGACATTTTCAATCGTTGCGCGGGACCCTGAAGCGGGTGAATTGGGAGTTGCCGTTCAGTCGAAATTTCTGGCCGTGGGCGCGGTTGTCCCATGGGCACAGGCGGGAGTAGGTGCAATTGCTACCCAGGCCTGGGCCAACACGACGTATGGCCCTGGTGGACTGGATCTGCTGGCGAGTGGCTTATCGGCTAAAGAGACAATAGCGCGTCTTACCGGTGCTGATGATGGTCGTGCCAGTCGCCAGGTAGGGATCGTAGCAATGCATGGCGAACCGGCTACCTTTACGGGTGATGAATGTTTCCCATGGGCCGGGGGTCATGTGGGGGAACATTACACGTGCCAGGGCAATATTCTGGTGGGAGAGGAAACGGTATTGTCGATGGCACGCACATTTGAACAGACCACCGGGCATCTTTGTGATCGATTAATGGCTGTGCTTGCTGCTGGCCAGGCGGCAGGAGGGGATAGCCGGGGACAGGAATCGGCGGCATTGCTTGTCGTGCGTGAAAGAGGCGGATATGGCGGCTTCAATGATCGTTTCATCGATCTGCGCGTGGATGATCATCCCCAACCTATCGAGGAGCTGCAGCGCATCCTGCAATTGCATAAACTTTATTTGTTTCCCCCAGAACCACAGGATATCCTGCCGATAGACAACACGCTGGCGAGCGAGTTGCAGGAACTGCTGACTATCAGTGGCGACTACAAGGGAAGCGTAAATGGCGTCTATGATACTGCCACACGGGATGCATTTCGCCAATTCAGTGGACGTGAAAACCTCGAGGAACGCTGGTTCGAGGACGCTCGCATCGATCGTGCGGTGCTTGAGTTTATGCGGAAGAAATTACGGGAGTAGGGGCGAGGGATGATACCCATGCAACATCCCTCGCGAAACTTACTTACGGGGCAGCGATCAAATCAGGGACGAGGGCGTTCCCGACTTCAGTGCCCAGGCCGGTCACGAAGTCGTAGCCCTTCTTGGCGCTGCAGATGCCACCCGAACCACCGGTGGTAATATCGTGAAAATCGCTTGCATACTTGCTAGCATTACCCGCAACATTGTACAGCTCGTTGTCGGCATTCTTCATACTCTGCGAGCGCAATTGATCGGCTCTTGCCAGTACACCGGCCCACAGTGGAGCAGCAATGCTGGTGCCACCGACCTGGATGAAGCCACCCAGGTCGCTATCGTACATGGCAACATTGGTAGAAACCATAGCAACATCAGGGATACCACGCTTGGAGTTGCTGTTGAAGCCATTCTGGTAAGAGGGGCGGTTCTCAAAGATGCTCGTTCCACCACCGCTGCCGTTCCATGCAGTCTCACTGATGTAAGTGCCGTCAGGTTTAGTGGTGAGGACCGTTCCACCAACCGACGTGACGAATGGAGAAGCGGCAGGATACTGAGAGCCGCAACCGCTATCGCCTGAAGAGGCTGTGAAGCTTACACCTACTGCATTGCCGGCCGAGAAAACGCCATCAGCGCTGGACCCCGTCTCGCCCGAGAACTCGTGGCCGCCGAAGCTCATGGAAACGATGGTCGCGCCCTGTTTTGTGTAGGCATCTTTGGCTGCGTTGATCAGGTCGCTGAAAGAGGCACTCCTGGCTTCTTCCAGCACAATCTTAGCCTTCGGTGCGAAATCATGCACCATCTGGATATCCAGGTCTGTCTCAACGCCCCAGCCACCTGGATCAGAGCATGGCTGTCCCTGGGGCTGAACGATTTTAATGGTTGTAGATTTCAGCCCAAAAGCCTTGTCATACGCGTTAAGATCAGCTTGAGCATGAGAATTGCCGCAGGCATCGTCAATGGCTATAGTAATGCCCTTACCACCATCTTTCTTACTGATCTGATTAATGGCGTAGGCTTTAGTAAGCTGTTGAGCCGTGAAGCCCGAAATATTAGGAGCCTGCGTGCCATGGGTCGTCTGCAGGATGAAGTCGGGGTGTGCGTAAATATGCGCGAGAGGATCCCCCCCCGAAGGGCTTTGAGCAAAAGCGATTACCGCTGAACCAATTACAGTCAGCATGATGGTCAGTATGAGCACTGACCAGGTGATTTTTCGCATGGTAAGCTATACTCCTTCTTGAATGTGAGGTACACAACAGGAGATGCAAGCGCTTTCTTGTCCCCCATGCCAAGTTTAACTGAACATATTGATGTATGTCAATATTTTGTTGACATAAAATTGAATCTTCTGTAAAAGCATGGAGGGAAGGCCGAGAGCTAAGAGGTTAATGCCTTGCAGCGAGCAAATTGTTTTGCTCGTTTCACTTTCTTCCAACACATTCTATGTAACAAAGAGCGTCCCTACATACGGATCAAATCCCGTACGTAGGGACGCTCTTTTTATGCTAGCCAATTGGTCTATTATTTTAGATTGAGCATCGGTATCTTCGAGACCGTCCAGCGGTCGTTGGGACTGGCCACTTCGAACTGTACCATGGAGATGGCATCGGTGGGACAGCGTACGATACACAGGCCGCAGCGGATGCACTTCTCTTCGTCGATGATCATATCGGCACCACCGCGCCAGGTTTCCGTTCCCTGGTGCATGGGATCACCCTTGACCACGCGGGAGAGTCCTTCCATACTGATGCAGTCGTAAGGACAGATATCTACGCAGCCCGAACAGAGAATACAGATTGATGGATCAATCATGATATTCAACTGGCATTGCAGGCAGCGTCGTGCCTGTTCCACCGCTTCTGCAGGCGTATAACCCGTTTCTGTCTCACGTGTGTTGCTGTAACGTTCTTTTAGTGGCAGGGAGGGCATCAACTCGAATGGGATGGACTCATAGTCATCAACCATGCCACGCCGGTAATCGGGTAATTCTATCTCTTCCGCCGGTTCGGCAGGCTTGTCGGCACCACCCAGGTAGCGATTGATAGCGATAGCTGCGTCGCGACCGTCACCGATAGCGGAGATCAAATTGCGTGAACCCTCCGTGTAGTCGCCCCCTGCGAAGAGGCCCGGATAATTGGCCATCCAGGTTTCGCGGTCCACCAGGGGAACGCCTGTGCGCTTGTTGACCTCCAGTTTCAGTTCGTCTACCTGCAGCCACGAGGGATCACTGTACTGGCCAAAAGCCGCGATAATGGTATCGGCCTCGAGCACAAATTCGGTGCCCGGGATGGGGATAGGACGGCGACGTCCACTGGCGTCGGGGTCACCCAGCTTGTTGCGCACGAGTTTGAGGCCACTGGCGTGGATGCCATCATTGCTTAACACTTCAAGCTGTGTGACGAGATACTGGAACTCGACATGCTCAAATGTTGCCTCATCGACTTCGTACTCGTCGGAGCCCATCTCTTCTTTCGAACGGCGATATAAGACGTACACCTTATCAGCACCAAAGCGAACCGAGGTACGGCAGCAGTCCATAGCGGTGAAGCCGCCGCCCAGGACGATGACGCGCTTACCAATGAATGCTGGCTCGCCGAAGTTAGTTTTAGCCAGCAATTTAATGCCATCCTCGACGCCTTTCACATTTGCACCAGGGATGACCTTGTTGTCGGGGCCGGTCAATGGATTGGAAATGTAGCAGCCTGCAGCAAGGTAGACCGCATCATATTGCTTGAGCAGGTCGGTGAGCATGACATCGCGGCCAACACGCGTGTTGTAACGGACTTCGACGCCGAGGTCGTCCATGTATTCGTTACATTCTTCGTAGGTAACCGTGCGGGGCAAACGCCAGACAGGAATACCGTTGACCATGACGCCGCCGGCAACAGGGTCTGCTTCGTAGATGGTGACGGGATAGCCCATTTCGCGTAGATCGCGCGCGCAAGCTAATCCGGCGGAACCCGCGCCGACAACGGCCACCTTCTTCTCTTTCGTGATGGGTGGCCGCTCAGCATGATGGCGATATTCGCGGTGATCGGCGGCAGCACGTTTCAACCAGCAAATGGCAATTGGTTTGCCATCGATCTTGTTGCGACGACAAACGGGTTCGCAGGGACGCGCACATGTGCGACCAAGAACGCCTGGTACGATATTGCACTTGCGGTTCAGCAAATATGCCTCATCGAAGCGCGCCTGCGAGATCAGACCAATATAGGTAGATACATCGGTATGAGCCGGGCAGCCAACCTGGCACGGAATATTTGTCTGGTACCAGTCAGGAGTAGTCACAATCGACCGGTATCGTGCTTCCAACTCGCTATCGGGATCAATCATCTAAAAATCCTTTCCTGAGCATCCTCCTCGTCAAACGAATCAGCCTGTATTTGAAAGTGTGGAGCTCGGCACCTATCCATCTTGCCTGTTCTTATCCGTCCTGTCAACACCGCTCGCTCGCACGTACTCAGGCAAGATGAGAGGAGCGGGAATTTGTCCTGTATATGATTTCTTTTTGTTTCACATGCTATACATACCACGCAGACGTGGTTTCTTCTCAGATTATAGCACAGGCCAGGTTGAGGAACAAGGCAGATTGATCAGCATCGGAAGGAAGGGTATATGAATATTCTGAAAGGCGCGCATCGCCGGATTATACGGAGAAGGCAGACTTGAGGCTCCTCCTACCTTCCCACGTAGTATCCAGTGTTCTCTACAAATCATTCAATAGGGGCACAATTGCACCCAGGTAGACGCGCTAAGATTATGGCCCTGAGAGAACGCATCCACGGCTAAGGTGGTTATCCCATTCCTTCTGCACCTCGTACGTATGACCGTTCCACGTCACATCGCCGCCATACTGGTTGGTTGGCCCAAATATCCAGGCGCACTTGTCGCCGATTTCGTAACCGGCCAGGTCATACCAGGCGTTCAGAAGCGGATCAGTTGTCGCTTCCATCTGCTCGTGCGAGGTGACATTGATCGTACTATCGGCATCGAAGTCATGGTTAGGACTGGTGGAAACGCCACAGGCAGAGAGATTGGTGCCGGTATAGGGCATGGCAGCATAGAGAGTATTGCTGCCAAAGTAGCCATGGTAGGCGCAGAAGCTCGTGAAACTGCACGAACTGCCATCGCAGATGTTCTCCCCCTTTGCCGTGAAGACAAAGAAGACATTATCGATGCTCGACGACCAGTGGTTGACCCCCTTGGCATGCGTCACTTCGCCCTGTACCTGAGCATCCGAAAGGGTTTTGGAGGGATAAGCGGCTGTATCCACCCAGGAACCCGCCAGCACGGCATTGTTGGGAAAGCCACCGCCAGTTTGTGTATACTGTGTGTTGTTGTGATACAACGGAGAACCACCTACATCACCAAAATACCGCCGAATTAAACTGTTGTACGTAGGACTGACATACGAGCCTGTTGGTTCCCAGAAGATGGCGTAGGCATTCGCGGTATTAACCATCACTGGTCCACCATGATACCGCAGATTGCCTACGCCTGCGTTGGGATGAGCATGTTGCCTGGTTCCAGACAGGTGCGTCTGACTTACAGATGCTGCGTTTGCACTCAATGGTTGTAGTAACCCCACTACAACGAGAACAACAGTGAGGAAAGGAATCAGAGGGAGAATGCTTGCTCTTCGTTTCAAGGAAGACACCTCTTTCGATCGATGCGATTGATCTGACATCCACGTAACAATCGACATTTCGATGAGCAGGCCTCAGTAGATCGCGCCAGCCCCCGGGCGATCACTACTCATTATTAGGTATATAACATATTTTTTTCTGCTTTGCAAACTCTTTAATTGCAAGGTTGCTCTATTTTAACATGCCCCACACATTTAAAAAGTTATAGAAAATATTATTGGATTTCCTGAGAACCAATAATCGCAAGCAAGCCAGCTAACAAGGCTGTGCGAGGCGCAATGCTGTCCATCAGCAAGTATTCGCCAGGACTATGGTCAAGCCCACCAACAGGTCCCAGCCCATCGAGTACGGGTATGCCGAAGTGTGAGACGTAGCTTCCATCAGAGGAACCGCCTGTTGACACATGGTTTATAGAAAATCCGAGCAGCAGGGCAATCTCCTGAGCCTGATGTGCCAGTTTAAGGCTCTCCGGCGTGGATATCATCGGTTCTTTAGTATCCGGTGAGACCTCCAGCGTCAATTCTGTTCCCGGTACAAGTTTCTGCATCATCATTTCGTGCCAGCGAGCCTCCGTTGCGATTCTATCTCGCGTGTGTAAGTAACGCAGGTCGAAGCGAGCCTGAGCCAGTTCCGGTACGACATTGATTGCCGTTCCGCCGGAAATCAGACCTGCATTGATGGTAATGCCTTCACGCCAGCCGTTAAGGCTTTGAAATTGTAAGACCTGGTGAGCAATCTCGGTGATGGCATTATACCCCTTCTCCGGTTCGACCCCTGCATGAGCCGAACGACCGTGGGCTATCAGTGTATAGCCCGCATTGCCTTTGCGGGCGCTGACAATATCGCCGTTCGCACGTGCTGCCTCCAGAACCAGTGCTCCTTGACAATCCCGGCAAGCCTCTTCGATCAAGTCTATGCAGTGCCGCTGGAGAATTTCTTCATCTGAGACGCAAAGGAAACGTAATTCGGCGAAGGGGCGTTTCTCCATTGACAGTAATGCCTCAATTGCATAGATGGCGGAAAGGAGGCAGCCTTTCATATCGCAAACGCCGGGTCCATAAATGGTTTCGCTGTCGACGCGTAAGGGACGCTCATCGGCTGTGCCAATGGGGTAGACTGTATCTGTGTGGCCGAGCAGTAACACGTTTCCACTACCCTGGCCCCGCATGCTGCCAAGCAAGTCGTTGCCCCAAACCTCGCGCTCAACGATGTTGACCTGCATACCGAGGTTGCGCATGCGTTCCCCCAGCTTTGCCGCCATGAGATCGAGGCCGGGTTTGTAATGGCTATCCGAGTCAATGGCGCAGAGTTCGCGCAGTTCTTCAATATATTGAGGCAGGCGCTGATGCGTATAGTCATGTACACCAATTACGAGGGATTGTAAGTCCATTGAGATATCTCCCGGATTATGTTATGTAAGGGAGCATAGGGGAGTAAGCGGAAATTGTCAAGGCGAGTCAGATTCATATTTCTCATCCCCTACCCATATAAGATATACTCAACGTGAGAGAAACTTGTGCTAGCTTTCAATAGCAAAGGAGATAGACAACCATGTCCAGTACTGATGATACCTCTTCCGCAATGAAGCCGGAGGCAGGCAGCGGGCCGCGCACCGTACGCGCACCACGAGGAACGACTATTTCATGCAAAGGGTGGCAGCAGGAGGCCGCTTTGCGCATGCTTATGAATAATCTTGATCCCGATGTTGCCGAGCGGCCCAACGACCTTGTTGTCTATGGAGGATCGGGACGTGCCGCCCGTTCGTGGGCGGCCTTTGACGCCATTGTGCGTTCGCTGCGCAGCCTGGAAAACGATGAGACGTTGCTCGTACAATCGGGCAAGCCGGTGGGTATTTTTCGCACCTTTCCCAACGCGCCGCGCGTGCTGATTGCCAACTCAAACCTGGTGCCACATTGGGGCAACTGGGATGAATTCCGCCGCCTGGAAGCGCTTGGCTTAACCATGTATGGGCAGATGACCGCTGGTTCGTGGATCTATATCGGTTCGCAGGGCATCGTGCAGGGAACGTTTGAGACATTTGCAGAGGCGGCCCGCAAGCACTTCGGCGGTTCCCTCAAGGGCAAGTTTGTGGCCACCGCTGGCCTTGGAGGTATGGGTGGTGCCCAGCCTACGCCAGCCAAATGCTGCTCAACGAGGCCGAGCAGGTCTTCCACCTTCTCCGACAGTAGCCAGAGCGCGTAAAGCGGCGCTTTCTTTCTGGATGTTTTGTCATCCGCCTCCCTGATATACGCCAGCGTGGTTCCATAGTCCCTGAACAGGTATTGCCCATCCAGCTTAGGAACAAGGTCTCTGTAGCAGATCGCCTGAAATAAATCATCCTTGCTGGGTACTTCCCTCCACACTTGCATCGCCTGCGCCTGATCCCGTATGGAGTTCCATGTCCTGTCAGGCAAGAGCTTCAATAGCTCCAGTCGTGGCGAACGGGGATGGTGCGTCTTAAGAATCTCCTTTTCCTCCTCACTTAATCTGTATGCTCCATAACGGGTGGGCATGGCTCTCCAGATATAAGCGACATCCACACGCGGGGATATGGCATCGAGCCAGTCAATCGACAGGCGCATCCAATGAGGAGAAATACTCTCGACAGCTATCCGGTTGATGAGCAGGCGAAACGCCCTCTGCCTCTGGTCTAAGTCAAACGTGGGCCATACGGCTTCAAAATTTCCGAGCAACCTGTGCAGCTTTTCGATCTCTTCCGGGCTGTCCACCAGGCCTAGTTTATCCTTCTTTGCCTCCAACTCCCTCTGGCGTTCCAGTAATTCCTTCGCTTCCACCTCCAGCATGGCGTACAAGGGATCAGCCTCGCTGGTTCTTATGCGCTTTTTCGCATTTTCGACCAGTTGGGCTTTTATGCCTTCAATCTGGTGGGGGATGCTGACAAAATCCTCGGATTGCTGGTTGTAGACCTGTTCCAGCGTCGCCCTGACTTTATCTTTCATTTGCCAATCGGCTCTTTCAAGCGCCTTCAGGCGCTCAATCACGATGTTGTCAAACGGCGCGCCCGGAATGCTCAGGAATTTATCTGTCACCATACCCTCGGCCTGCCTGCTGTGTCCATAATAGTACCATTTGGAGCGGTGCTCATCCACGGATACGAAAGCCGTCCTGTCAGGCGCGGGCGGCACG
>Ga0137361_10002426_pt1 | contig 11877 bp, 10 predicted proteins | sample Mad1_80_16metaG_FD_104923 | JGI IMG/M metagenome (GOLD analysis project Ga0137361, IMG submission 104923) | Vadose zone soil microbial communities from Angelo Coast Range Reserve, California, USA - Mad1_80_16 metaG | ecosystem: Environmental > Terrestrial > Soil > Vadose zone | place: USA... | reverse complement strand
ATCGCCGAAAAATCAGTCCAGTACAACATTCTGAAACGCGAGGTCGACACAAACAAACAGCTCTACGAAGGCCTGCTGCAACAGTTGAAAGAAGCCGGCGTCTCTGCCGGCCTCAAAGCTAGCAATATCCGTCTCGTGGATTCCGCCGAGCCGCCCGCGAAGCCCGTTGAGCCGAGAACGCTCTTGAACCTGTCTGTTGCCGTTTTTCTCGGCCTGGCGCTCGGCATTTGCGCCGCACTCTTCCAGGAGCGTATGGACGATACGCTCAAGGGCGATGATGACGTCGAGCGGCTCTTGGGCCTTCCTTCCCTGGCCCTGATTCCAATTGTGCCTTCGTCAAATGGCGACCACCTTGGCTTCCATCGGTTCCTCCCGCACGATAAGTCTCACCTGCCCAAAGGGAATGGAAATGGCTCCGGCAAAAACTCGCTGCCTTCCTGGCACCTTATTGACCGGGACGGCACACAGCATGCCGCCCTTGGCGAAGCATTTCGCAGTCTCCGTACGTCAGTTTTGCTCTCCACTCCGGACCGGCCTCCGAGTTCTCTTCTGGTCACAAGCACGCAGCCCGCCGACGGCAAGACCACCGTAGCTTGCAACCTGGCGATTTCGTTGGCGCAGCTCGGGCATCGGGTTTTGCTTGTGGACGCGGATCTGCGCTCTCCTTCTTTGCATAAATTGTTCGGCACCGATCGAAGCCTGGGCCTGGTGAGCTATCTTACTGGCCAGCAGGATTGGCGCGCCGTTGTACACCCTTCCGGCTCGCGTGGCCTCGATCTCCTGGTTTCCGGCCCTGTGCCTCCGAATCCCTCCGAGCTTCTTTCTTCCCAGGGCATGGGAACTTTGATCCGCTCTGCGTCCGCGGAGTACGGCTTTGTAATCCTGGATTCTTCGCCTATGCTTGCGTTGGCCGATAGCCGCATTCTCGCCCCGCTGGTAAACGGGGTGCTCCTGGTCGTAAGGAGCGGGACCACTCCTCGCGAGCAGCTCTTGCACGCGCAGTCTGGAATCCGCAGCGTGGGTGGCAACTTGATCGGCGTGGTGCTGAACAGCGTCGATATTCGCACCAACGGCTACTACAACTATGGCCCGTATGGTCCCAATGCCGGCTCTCCTTCACAAGAAACTTTCATCGCCACGAATCTCCAGATGCCTCCGCAACAAAAAGCCAGCGACTGATCCATTGCGAGCCTTCCATGCTTCGATTGCTTGAAGCTGGCCTCATCGGCGCCGTGTGCGTGGCCGTTTTGGCCTTCGGCGGCACTGCCCCTTCGTTTTTTGCAGTAACGCAGGTGATCATCTTGGGGCTGGGCGTTGTCTTCCTTCTCTCAGGCAAGTATTCGCGTCTTGTTGCCGTTCGAATTCCGGTCGTGAGCCCGCTTTTCCTGGTCGCTTTGGTCCTGCTGCAAATTTGCCCGCTTCCTGTTTCCCTGGCGCCCATCTTTGGACGAGCCCGCGACGAACTGCCTGCCGGGTCTTATTTCACCGTCAGCATGGCGCGGTACCAAACGGTCTCGCATCTCTTGCTGCTGGTCACCTATCTGACGGCCTTCTTCCTGACTTTGTTCCTGTGCCGAGACCGCAACGCGAAGAAGCGGCTTGTCTTTGCTCTCGTGTCGCTCGGAATATTCGAAGCTCTCTATGGCCTGATTCAATATCTCACCGGCTGGCAACAAATTTTCGCCTATGTGAAAAAATACTATTTGGAGGAAGCCACCGGCACGTACATCAACCGCAATCATTTCGCAGGTTTTTTGGAAATGATCCTCCCCTTTGCCATGGTCCTCGCTTTGCGCTGGACGCACCTTCTATCTAGGAACACTTCCGGCGGAGCCGGCACGTTCCGCAAAATTGTTTCCCGGACCGAACTGGTTTCTGTCGTGTTCTGGCTCTTTCTTGCCATCCTGATCTCTGCCGCTCTGGTCCTATCGCGCTCGCGCATGGGAATCATCTCCGCTCTGGTTTCGCTCGTTGCCATTCTGGCGCTTGCTGGAACATCGACCGTGCGTCCGCGAACCAGGGCGGCGGTCGCCGCATTATTCTTTCTCGGTGTCCTGGGGCTGATTGTGTGGATCGGCAGTGATCCTGTCATGAGCCGTTTTGAAACTCTCGGCCAGGAATACACTCTCAGCGGTCAGAGCCGTGTTTCGATCTGGTGCGATACGCTCGGCTTGATTCGCCAGCATCCTTTCCTCGGAACCGGATTGGGATCCTTTTCCGTGGCTTATACCCCCGTTCAAACCGCTTTCCTCAATCTTCTCGTTGAGCACGCCCACTGCGATTACCTGGAAGTAGCCACTGAACTTGGCTTGCCTGGTGCCATTCTGGTATTTGGCTCGATCTTCTGCGTCCTGGCCGAAACCGCGCGTCGGTACAGGAAACTGGAAGAACGTTTTGACAAGGCCATTTGTTTGGCTTGCATTGGGAGTATTGCCGCTATTCTGGTGCATAGCCTGGCCGACTTTAATCTATATATCCCCGCTAATGCCTTGGTCTTCACAACGATCCTGGCCCTGGCCTGGTCTAACGGTCATCCAGCGGAAACGCCGGAGAGAAATGCTCCGAGCGCTCCAGAGATAACGAGAGATATCTCCCTTGCATGAAGGACTTGCGGGTTCACCGCACGTGACGTTGTCCCGAACGGGGGACGGTTTCAACAGATACACAGATTTGTCTGCTGAGCTTCAACATGGATGTCCTGGTCCATCCTTAACAAGCGCCGGTTGACTGTTTCCGATGGCCTAGCCGAAGGTTCGGTTTTCGGTGCCTTCCGATGGATGGCATCCCAGGATAAAAGACGATGCTGTTAACGACGCGTAGGGCGTTTTGCCCACGAACAGCTTGTGACGGGTTGTAGAAATGAGTGTGCAAATAGTCGACGCTGACGCGAAACCCGAAGGCAGGAGAGAGACGGTATTCAGCGCCCCCGCCAAATGCCCAGGCGGGATATTGAACGTGGCCTGCATGCAATCCACCATTTCCGTCTAGAAAGGGTCCGGCAACCCTTGCCCCGCCGGCAAGGAAATGAGCATAGGTGCTCAGCAAGTTGCCGTTCGAGGGATAAAACACGGGACCAACCAGGTAGCTGAGCATGTCCATATTGCGTCTACTGCCGAAGACGTTCGGGGCCCGCGCGTAGCCAAGGTCCAACTTTGCTCCAAACCGTTTGCTGGAATCAGCGGAAATGCTAACGTTCATTCCGCCGAGTGCCACACGGACTGACGATGGCATCCCAAGATTGGTGACGGAATACCCTGCGCTGAGTTTCAATTCCGGAGCGTATCCGGCGGCAGGGGGCGCTTGTTTCAGTGGCTGAAGGGATAGGAACGCGCGGGTTTGCACCGGAACGGGAATTCGTATCGACGTGGGATTTGCAGCCGTCGCCGTATCTGAAGCGGCGGCGGGACCTTGTGCCTCTGTGAGGCTTTGTCCAGACGGGTAAGGTTGGCCGGACGGGGGAGGACCTTGCGCCATGGCCGATATTGGCCAGATCAAAAGAGAAAAAGCCATTTTTAACAATATTCGCATGAGCAACCTAGGGATGGGCAAGAACGCGACGCGCTGGCTTAAAGGGAGCGCGATGATGCACTCACTTTAGCGTTTTATGACGAGTTGAGTTCCCTGAACAAGCAGGCAAAACCCTTCTTCGTAGCCAGGGAAATCACTGATTCCCAAGGGGCTCTTCATCCATATCGAACGCCGCTTCAACGCACGAGCTAATGCGGCTTGGTCCATTCTCCGAGCGGGGCCAAGAGTTCCAAACCAACGGCAAACCTGTTGTTTTCCGTGCGCTGACAATAAACGACGCGTGCGTAGGTACGGACGCCAGACTCCTGTGAGCTTAGCAGCACGAAGTCCCTTGGGAGCCAGACAGCTTCCGTCGCTACCCGCATCCCGCGGGCGCTCACGTTTTGGGCCACGGCCATCTCTTTGAGCTGCGAAGCATCTGGACGGGCAAGCTCCACCGCCACTTCTTTCGCGATTCGTCTGTCGGATCGGCCATTAGGCGCCGTCATATGACCCACCATGAGCGCAAGCCCTGCCGTTTAGGGCGGGGTAAGCGATTGCATTTGATTGCTTTTGTTCGTATCATCAAAACTCCTTAAACGGACTACCGCAGGATATGCGGAAAGTTAAGCCTCTTCGTGGTCCTCCGCTGAAGTAAGGCGGTTGTGGGAGGAACCCACCATAGTCGGCGCTTGTCGCTCGCCCCGTCGCATGTTAGCGAGAATCTCAGAAATCCAAGTGGCGCTTTGGGCAAATGGCCGACAGCCCGGCCTGTAGGGTGCTCGTAGAGGCCAACAGGAAGCACCCTTCGTTCCTGGCTGGCCAAAGCATGGAAGCACAGCCAGCAATCGTCAATCCTGTAAGTACCCTAATCGAAGGACGGAAATCTGCCGTATAGGGGGGACTTCGTCGTGGTGCTGGAGACAATTGGCGCCGTGTCCGAGCGCCCTACGTGAATGTCTGCCCCTTTGCGACGGACTTGATGCACTCAGACTGCTGGCGCGATGGGGATTTTACGCTGTGCTTCTGTCAACTTGATTTGGCCCCTTTTGATTCTGGCCAAGGAGGCCAGAATTAGTGGAGAGGTGGCAATCGATTCTGTGATCGACGAGCACGGCGATGTCACGCAAATGAAAGTCGTCTCCGGAAATCCTCTTCTGGTGACTGCCGCCCTCAACGCTGTAGGGCAGTGGAAGTACCAGCCCACCCTTCTCAACGGGCTGCCCATCTCCGTTGAACTGCTTGTGAATGTAACATTCACGCTTGGAAGTTGAATCCCGTCGAGCGCGTAAGTTCCACAGCGGCGGCCTCAGTAATAAGATCAGGTTAACTGTTGCCAACTGTTGCCAGAATGGGGCAGTATACGGGCGTCCAAAGAACCCGAAAGGGTTTCCAAGGGACATTTGAGGAATCTGTAAGTGGCAATAAACTCCGGAATTTAGCGGCTTTTCTTCGGTTTTCTTCAAAGAGCGAGCAACAATCCCATCGGCTCCACCAAAATTGTGTTGACTCCCGCGCCAATTCTCGCAAAACGGGTCCTGATCATTTTCGTACTCGTTCTAGGGTTTGTGTATTTCGGTGATTATCTGTACGTCCGTGTTCGCATGCTCCATCCAAAACCGGCCGACCCTTTCGAATCCATCAAGAGCCTGCGCATCCTTGCCATTCCCGAAAAGAATGGCAAAACGGAATACGAAGTGGACGCACAGAATCCGGAGCAGACGGTCACGTGTGTCCATTCTCTCTTTCCGCATTACAGTTATTCGCCCTGCTGGTACGTCAAGCCAAGGATCAACCAGCCGATCCCCATGTGATCGTTTCCGTTCCAGGAGTTTCTATCGAGCGATAGTGAGGATGGAAAGTAGTCACTTTGCTGCAGGAAACTTTGGAGGGATTTCCGCGTAACCCGGCGCTGCCTCTTTTAGATTCACGTTTACTTGAGCGCTGGCGTCTCCGATGGACCAGCGAATTCCACCGGCGAGCAAATTGAGAAAGAACTCATTCTTCCAATTTTCCGGCCGGTCGCCAATCGCGGTATAGAAAACGCGCCCTTTCCCGTGCATGCGCGCCCACGTCGCCGGGTACGGCGCCCGCTGGTAGCACTCTCCCTTCATGCCATGCGTGTCCAGCGTAAGGATCACGTGCAGGTCGGGCGTGAAATCTTTCAGCGAGTACCACTCTTCATTGAAGCTCACCGGAGACGTTACGCCTTCGAGTCCTGGAAATTTCGAGTCGTTGACGATCAGGTTCGCATCCTGCAGCCGTGGCTCCCGTCCGTGAACAATAAATTCCCCGCCGAGCATTTTTAGGTACGGATCTTGCTGGTCTCCGTGCGCGACGTAGCGATTCGCCAGGTCAGGCGTGTCCGGCGGCGTATGAAACGTGTCGGCGGCGGCATGTACGCCAACAAACCCCAATCCATTTTGCACGGCATCCAGCAGCGCCTGTTTGCCCTTCGGTGACATCGGCGGCTTGCCGTCCGTGCCCAGCGTCGTCAGATCGCCCGTCGTAAAAAATACAACCGCGGCGTAGGAGTGGAGCTCCTTCGAATCGAATATGCGCCCGTCCTTGGTTACGCCGACTTTGAATCCATGCTTGTTTCCGAGTTCGGTCACCGTGTCATCCATGATGCTCGGCTTCCCGTCCACTCTTTTCACCACGGCGTGCTCGAACCCCGACGATTTTGTGAACACCAGCACAGACTTTTCGGAGGCCGCGGCCAGTCGTTTCGAAAATGCCAGCCCCACGCCCGTCAACGTCGCGGCGCGTAGAAATTCCCTGCGATTGGAAATTGCATTCATGCCATTCTCCTCACTGATGTCCTTCTGGGTGCTCGCAACCCGGGAAATTTGCAAACACACGATCCGGGGTCCATCCCAGTTCTTTCATTCCTATTTCCGACGAGTAATACGCTCCGCTGACCCAGCCCTTCAAGTTTTCAAAGTGCTTGTGCAACCCAGCCGGATTTTCTCCCGCGACCTCGTCGCCTGAATTCTGTCTCGCAGTAGTTGCCGATGCGCCTGTCAGCAATTGGTTTTTCTGTCTAGCATCCAGGGCAGGGAAGTCTTTCGCGAACCGCTTCTGCGACTCCGCTTCGAACGCCGCAAGTGCGTGTATGAAACTCTTCTTGTGCTCAGGCGTGTCCACGCTCAACAGCAAGTCAATGAACCGGTTCACCTGCGCCTCGGTTGATCTCGGCACGACGCTCTCCGCGATCGCAATCAAACTCTTATTCTGTTGTGCGCTCAGGACAAGCGGCTTCCAATCCGCAGCCGCCAATTGTTCCGCATCATCGAAGACGGCGCCGTTTTTCAAAAGTTCGTGGATCGGATGCGAAGCCGCCACCAGCGGCCATGCAGCTCCCGCGGTCGCCAGACGCCGCACCATTTCCCGCCGCGTAAGCTGCCCGCCCACCGCGGCTGTTTCGTTAATCACCGCCAATGCGCCCTTTGTTCCCAACGCAGTTTCCCCTGCTTTCGGATTTCGCGCAGATGGTATCACCCAGCAACAACCGTTCACAAGAACAACACAAATCCTTTTCTTTTCCTCGATTGACCCGCCACCGCGCAGTTGCTAGCATCCGCTTCGGATTTTTATCCTATGCCCCAAGACAAAAATCATTCATTCGACGTTATTGTTGTCGGCTCTGGCGCATCCGGCGGCTGGGCCTGCAAACGCCTCGCTGAGGCCGGCTTGAAGGTCGCGCTTCTCGAAGCTGGCCGCCCGCAGTCCGATAAAAATTTTACCGAACACAAGCCCGCGTTCGAATTGAAATACCGCAACCGCGCGGCTGAAATCATTCGCAAGACGCGGCCCATCCAAATCAAATTCGGCGTTTGTAACGAATATACGTACAAGTGGTTCGTCAACGATCTCGAAGAACCTTACGCTACTCCCGCTGACAAGCCCTTTAATTGGATGGGGCGCGTTCGAATGACTGGTGGCCGCACCAACGTCTGGGGCCGCGTCAGCCTGCGATTCAGCGATTGGGATTTCGGGTCTGCTTCGCTCGATGGCTACGGCGAAAACTGGCCCCTCGGTTACAAAGACATCGAGCCCTACTACGATCTCGTCGAAAAATATGTCGGCATCACCGGCTCCGCCGAGGGTCTCGAACATCTCCCCGACGGCCAGTTTCAGCCGCCGGTTCCGCTCACCTGTCAGGAGACTCTCTTTCGCAATCGCGTCAAGGAAAAGCTTGGCCGCACGATCATGCCAACGCGTTCCGCGAATCTAACCAAGCCCATCAACGGCCGCGGGTCTTGCCATTTCTGCGGCCCCTGCGAGCGCGGGTGTATGACGCATTCTTATTTCAATTCCGCGTTCACGACCGTAGCCGACGCTCTTGCCACCAGCAATTGCACGCTCATCTCGAATGCCATGGCTTTCAAAGTCCTGATGGATTCCGAGCGCAACCGCGCTCGCGGCGTTCTCTACATCGACCGCAACACTCGCCAGGCCCGCGAGATTTTTGCCCGTGTCGTGATCCTCTGCGCGCAATCGCAAGAATCCGCGCGCATCCTGCTCAATTCGGCGACGCCGCAGTACTCGAACGGTCTCGCCAACTCCAGCGGCGCTCTCGGCCATTACCTTACGGCGCACGTCCGCAGCGGTGGCGGCAGCGGCGAATTTCCCGCGTTCGGCGTAAAGCCTTCTTTGGGTGGTCCCGAAAAACCGCTCGGCATCTACATTGCGCGCTTTCGCAATCTGCCGAACACGCCGCCGTACAAGAAATTCCTCCGTGGTTTCGGCTACGAAGGCGAATCCTCCACGGAATTCAATTGGGGTGCGCCAGGCTTTGGCGCAGCCTACAAGAAAGCCCTGCTTGAGCCGCGCACAAGCATTCACATAACCGGCTTTGGAGAAGTTCTCCCGCGCTGGGACAATTTCGTCGAGCTCGATCCTCACGTCCAAGACATCTACGGAATCCCCGTCCTCAAAATCCACATGTCCGACGGCGAAAACGAACGCGCCATGATCCAGGACATGGGGGACTCCGCCGGCGAAATGCTCGAAGCCGCTGGCGCAAAGAACATTCGCACCTACGCCCATCCTTCTGCTCCGCGCTGGGCGTTACATGAAGCGGGTATTGCCCGCATGGGCGCCGACCCGAAAAAATCGGTCCTCAATCAATTCCAGCAGACTCACGATATCAAGAATCTTTTCGTTATGGACGCTTCCGGCTTCACTTCGAATCCTTGCCAGAATCCCACGCTAACCATCATGGCGCTCTGTGTCCGCTCGTGCGACTACCTCATGTCCGAACTGAAGCGCAACGCCATCTGAAATTAGCGACTGCGCGCAATCCTTAGAAGCAGACACAATTCCATCTCGCCACTCTTGCAGCGAGCGATTTCTTGCGTTGGTTCAGATTCTCAATGATTGTTCGCCGCGATTGCCCCGCTGCTCGGAGGGGGTTTCAACCAACGCGCACGACTCTCAACGCGGCAAGCGGGATTATTCCGACAGCTTCTGCTTCTCTTTCTCTGCTTCATCCAGCCATCGCTCCAGCACCGCCTGAGACTCCGGTCCGACTTCCAGAAAGCTCACGCCCGCGCCCATATTCGGCTGTTCATACATAACCTTCGCCTTGGCTTCGAAGAATGCATCGCCAGCGGCGATTTTCACCAGCACCAGCGTGCCCTTGGGAAAGGGGTTCATCATGTCCAAGTAGCACCCGTGCAGGCTCAACTCGCTCACCCGGGACGCGATGCGCACGTCAGCCTTCTGTTCGATTAGCTCGGCGCTCGCGATGAACGAGTACCGCGGCGAACGGCGTTTCTCTTGATATGCGATGGCTGCCTCCGAATGGAACTCTTGCGAATATGATACGACGCCTAACCCGGCCAATCTCAGAAGTCACAAAGGGGATTTATCCAACTTGCAACCTCTCTCCCGCACCCTCAATTTTGCAAGCGCGTATTGGCCTTCGGCGGCGGTACAGGATACGGGTCGTAGGAATGTAGCCCTTTCTTTCTCGTAGGCAACCTCTAATGCGCTAACCGACTCAGAGTGGTGTAACGAGCCTCGTCCGGGCTCTGCATGGGGGAGTGTAAAGACGTTTGCTGCGATTCTCCCATAACTCTGTTCGCCCGTGAGGTGTTCTCATGCGAGATAGGAATTGCTGGGTCCTCCGTTTAGTCCTTTGTGCCTGCATGTCTTGGCCAACCTTCTCCGCCGCTCAAGAGCAGCCTGTGCCGCAAGACAGCTCAGTGGGGCCCCTGAGTGCCAAAGAGCTCAAGAAGCGCGACAAGAAATTCATGAAAGAGCTGAATCTCGACGACTCGAATTGGCTCTTGAATGAAGTCCCGGACATCATCACCGAAGCGGAACGCCGCGCCTTCCTGGAACTCGGCACCGGGGAGGAACGCGAACAGTTCAAGGAAATCTTCTGGCGCGATCGCAATCCTGATCCGGAGTCACCGGTCAATCCCGTTAGGGAAGAGCATTACCGGCGTCTCGCGTACGCCGACGAACACTTTGCCTCCGGCATCCCCGGTCGCAAGGCCGACCGCGGTCGCATTTACATCATTTGGGGCCCGCCCGATGAGATCGATTCTCATCCCACCGGAGGCACCTATGACCGCCCCATCGAACAGGGTGGCGGGTCGACCTCGACGTATCCGTGGGAGACGTGGCGTTATCGCCATCTGGAAGGCATCGGCGAGAATATTGAAATCGAATTTGTCGATACCACGGGTTCCGGCGAATACCGCCTTACGCTCGACCCCTGCGAGAAGGACGCCCTGGCTCACGTTCCCGGCGCCGGATCCAGTTTGAGCGAACTCCTCGGCCGTTCGTCCAAAGCGGGCCGCTTCTCTAATTCCAACGGAACCACTTGCTCCATGCCACTGGGTGGCGCCACCGCTCAGATGAATGAATTCGACGCCATGGACCGTTACTTTCGCATCCAGCGTCCTCCCGCGCGCTTCAAGGATCTCGAACCGCTCGTCACCACTCGGGTCGTTCGCAGTCAGATTCACTTGGACTACCGCGCGGATTTCCTTCGCGTCACCACCAATACGGTCCTGGTCCCCATCACCATCCAGGTCCCCAACCGCGACCTCAGTTTCCAGAGCAAACAAGGGCTGCACTCCGCCGTTCTCGATCTCTACGGCCGTATTGCCACGCCCGGCGGAGCCGTCGTTCAAACTTTCGAGGACGTCATCTCCCGCGATTTTCCAGACTCGCTCTTTCAATCGTCGCTGACCCTCTCGTCTATCTACCAAAAATCCGTCCCTCTGCGCTCCGGCCTCTATCGCCTTGACCTCGTCGTCAAAGACACTGTCAGTGGCAACCTCGGGATCTTCAACACTGCCCTTCGCGTCCCTCGCTTTGAGGATGACAAGCTCGATGCCAGCTCCTTGATCCTCGCTGACCAAATCGAGAAAGTCGCCTCCTCGCAAACCGGCGCTGGCCAGTTTGTATTGAACTCTTACAAAGTCCGGCCCCGCCTCAGTCAGGAATTTTCGAGCACCGAAAAGCTTGGCATCTTTTTCCAGCTCTACAATCTGAAACTGGATGAAAATTCGCACAAGACCAGCGTTTCCGTCGCCTACCGTATCACCAAAGACCGTCAGGAAATCTGGCGAGCCGTCGAATCTGCTGATCATCTTCACCAAGGCGGCGAGCAACTCACCATCGAACGCCTCATTCCCATCGACGCGTTACTGCCTGGCCGCTACACCATCGAGATTACCGCCATCGATTTGGTTACCAACGAAACCGTCATCCGCACTGCAGAATTCACGGTGAAGCCGGCGCCGACCGCAAAACCCGCGGAGATGAACCTACCCCCAAACTCCTGATCGGGGGGGTGCTCCCGTTGCACATGCTCCGAATGCTGAGATCTTGTTTGAGACGCTGCCGTCCGAATTGCCTGCTATCCGCTGCCCCAGCTAGAATCCTCTGCAATGAAAGATCGTGCGAGGGCCCGCGAACTAGCCGCGGAATTCAATCGCAAAGGCGACCCTACTGGCTGGTTCGAGCAGCTCTACCAGGAAGGCGAGGCAGGGAAGAGCGCTGTTCCGTGGGCCAATCTTTGCCCCAATCCTCACCTGCTTGATTTTTGGAAGTCTCATGCGCAGCCAACGGCGGGAAAAACCGCGCTGACGATTGGCAGCGGCCTGGGCGACGATGCCGAGCAGCTCGCGGCCTGGGGATTTGACACCACGGCGTTCGATATCTCCGAAACTGCGATTCGCACTTCCCACAAACGATTTCCCACTACGAAAGTGGAATACCTCGCCGCCAATTTGCTCGATCCGCCTTCTACTTGGCGTCGCGCTTTCCATTTTGTATTTGAGGCCAACACGCTCCAGGTTCTGCCTGCCGACTTGCGCCCTCGGGCGATCGAAAACATTGCGGGGT